>Ga0209702_10006211_pt1 | contig 15556 bp, 6 predicted proteins | sample FRY01_FD_187210 | JGI IMG/M metagenome (GOLD analysis project Ga0209702, IMG submission 187210) | Freshwater microbial communities from Lake Fryxell liftoff mats and glacier meltwater in Antarctica - FRY-01 (SPAdes) (version 2) | ecosystem: Environmental > Aquatic > Freshwater > Ice > Glacier... | reverse complement strand
GAGCATTGAGAAACTTTTCAAAGCAATTTATATAGGTTTTTGCAGTGTTATTTGCGTATCGCTTTAATTCTAATTTGAGTAAATATTCTTCTGGACAAATTCTATATCCGTCAGTAAGTTGACGTTTGCGAAACCAATCAACATTATATTTCTTCATTGTGACTATTGATGCGTTTACAGAAAAAATTTTACAACTAGAAAAGAGGCCGAAATAGCAATTTTCAGCTGGGTGGAAAGTTGGTACAATAAACATAGAATTCTCAGTGCATTAGGAAATAAATCAATAACTGACTTTAATAATCAAAATAAAAATCAGACCTTAGCTGCATAGCTTAACCTTGTCTCACGTTTTTGAAGGCAAGTCCATACTGAGGCACTAATTTTAGTTAAAGCGTTTGATGAAACACTTTCATATGCTGAACATCAATGGAAAGATCAAGTGAAATTCAAAAGAAGTTTCAGTGCAAATGACAAAGGCAAAATTGTAATTGACGTTGATTCTTTAAATGAATTGGAAAATAGTTAAATTTATTAACCTGATTTCGAACCTAAATTTTATCTAGCTTATTATGGAATCCATTGAACTAAATACTCTTTATTCTGTACGGTCAGCTTTGCTGCAAAATAACAACTACAACTTATGACACGCCATTTCCTTTATTCCGTTTTTACAATTGTATTTTCACTACTTCTGATCTCAAATTCATGCGATAAAGAAAAATCTAAGGATGGCGAAAGCAGTGTTGAAACTAGCACTAATCTAAAATCACAAGAAAAGGTAGTTTCAAAAGAAAAAATCAAATACGCATTCAATGGCGATTACAAACCACTTTGGGCAGAGGTTGACTCGTTAGAAGAAATTGGTTTATATGCTTCAGCCTTGTCAACTGTTCAAGGCATTTTTGATTCAGCCCAAAAAGAAAAAAATGCCCCTCAGGTTGTGAAATCAATCATGTTCAAGATGAAGTACAATTCTTATTTAAAAGAAGATGATTATGTACTTTCTATTACGGAACTCAATTCAATCGCAGCTAATAGTTCATTTCCTATTAACCAAATAGTCCATTCAGTTACTGCAGAAGTTTACTGGGGATATTACCAAACCAACCGTTGGAAATTTATCAATCGAACTCAAACTATCGCTTTCAAAAATGATGATATTCGAACGTGGGATTTGACGAAAATCACTGACCACGTAAATAAACATCATCTTCTTGCTTTATCGAACAGTGACAGTTTACAAAGAACCAATATTGGTGATTTCAAGGATATGTTGCAGTATTATGGTCAGTCAGATAAACTTCGTCCTACATTATACGATTTGCTAGCACATAGAGCCTTAGATTTTTTCGAAACCACTGAATCTGGTTTAACACGACCTGCAGATAAATTTGTAGTTCAAGGTCAGTACTATTTCGGAAACAACATTAACTTTTTGAATGTGTCGTCTACATCCTCCGATACCATGTCAAATGCGCTTTACGCGGTAAAAATATTCAAGGATTTAACACGATTCCACAAGGATGATAGTCAGCCAGACGCTTTAGTAGATCTCGACTTACGTCGTTTAAAATTTGCTCGAAACACATCGATTGATATTGATAAAAACGAATGGTACAAAGAGGCGTTAATCAATTTGGCAGCAAGATATACCTCACATGCTTGTTACTCGGAAATCCAGCACAAACTTGCATCTTATTATACAGAATTAGGGAACTCCTACTCTTTATCGTTACCTGAAAATCGCATGAAAAAGAAAGAGGCTTATGATATCTGTGAAGAGGCAATTGGTCGTTATCCGGAATCCTACGGAGCCAAATTATGCATTAATCTAAAGGAAAATATTCAAGCAAAAAGCATTTCGTTTGACATGGAGGCAACATTTGCACCTAATCGAACGGAAAGAATCAAATTGAACTATCAAAACCTGAATCAAGTGTATTTTAGAATTGTAAAAGTCAACTGGGACTATTTCTTGAAAAACAGCTATTATGGTGATAAATTGATGCTAGATTTATTGAAACAACCTCAAGTTGAAGCTTGGGATAAAAAATTAGCGAATCCAGGTGATTTTCAAAACCATTCAGTTGAATTAACTATTACTCCAAAAGAACTTGGGCAATATGTTATCTTAAGTTCTCCAAATGCTGATTTCAAACTGAATGAAAACGCTATCGCTTATAGTCCCTTTTGGGTGAGTGAATTGAGCTATACTTATAGAAACAATGGCGATCAAAGTTACGATGTCTTTGTCACGAATAGGGAAACTGGTGAGGCATTGAAAGATGTAAGTGCAACTATCTACATTAATAAATACAGCAATGTTTCGCGCTCATATGACATAAGTAAACAAGAAAGCTACAAAAGTGATGTAAATGGAATATTTACGATTCGTTCCAAAAGCGACTATCGCAATATTTACATCGATTTATCAAAAGGGAAAGATCGATACAATAATGGCAGTCAGCTATATCAATACAAAGATTACAACCATACCAAACCAAGCTCAACAACCCATTTTTTAATCGATAGAGGGATTTATCGGCCAGGACAAACGGTACATTTCAAAGGTATTCGCATTCATCATATTGGAAATAATCACACCTTAGAAGTTGGAAAGTTATCACTCGTAACAATGTATGATGCCAATGGTCAAAAAGTTTCCGACTTAAAATTAACAACGAACGATTTTGGGACATTCAGCGGGACATTTACGGTTCCACTTTCTGGAATTACTGGTCAAATGCGAATAGCTGATGCCTATGGATCGAAATATTTTTCAGTTGAAGAATACAAACGCCCAAAATTTGAGGTTGAGTTTAAACCAATCACTGGCGTTTATAAAATTGGGGAGAAAATAAAAGTAACTGGAACAGCAAAAGCGTTTGCGGGATCAAACATAGATGCCGCTGAAGTTCAATACCGCGTAACTCGAACAAGTGGATTTCCATCTTGGTGCTATTATCGTTGGGGGTATACTCCTCAAAGTTCATCATTAGAAATTGGAAATGGATCGATAAAAACAGATGAAAATGGTGAGTTTATTATTGAATTTATAGCAAAAGAAGACTTGTCAATAGATAAAAAGTATTATCCAACTTATACCTACTCAATCAGTGCTGATGTGACTGATATGAATGGTGAAACACGCAGCTCACAACAATGGGTGCGCGTTGGATACAATGCAATGAATCTAGCAATTGGCATTGACAATACGCTTGAGAGAAATAATAAAAATAGATTCAAGGTTTCAACATCCAATCTAAACGGGGAAAAAGTGGAGGCAGCCGGATCTGTTACGATTACTCAATTAATTGAACCTTCAACCATCTATCGTTCTCAATTATGGGATCGTCCCGATATTCAAGAAATTCCGCAAGATGAATTTGTACGTTTATTTCCTCATGATCCTTACACGAACGAAAATGACGTCACTACATTTAAAAAAGGATCAATCATTTTTCATGGAAATTTTAATACAAAAGACACTGATTCTATTGATTTAATCGGCATGTCTACTTGGACACCAGGGCGATATCTCCTGCAAGCAAAATCGATTGATGCTTTCGGTGTCGAAGTTTTCGATGAACGTTATATTACCATTTTGGACAAACAAGATGCTAAGAATCCGACAAATGAAATTTTCTCATTTACTCCACTTAAAATGTATTGTGAGCCAGGCGAAAAAGCTGAATTTCTATTGTCATCTTCAACCGAAGGATTGACTATTATCTATGAAATAGAACATCAAGGAAAAATTATAAAGCGAGAGTTAATAAAGTTAAACGCTGCTCAAATACGCTTAACTATACCAATTGAAGAAAAACATAGAGGAAATTTATCCATCCATTTAGCAGCTGTTAAATTCGGACGAGAACACCACGAAGATCAGACAATCATTGTTCCTTTTAGCAATAAAACCTTAGATGTTTCATTTGAAACATTCCGTGATAAACTGCAACCTGGACAAAAAGAAGAATGGAAAGTAAAAATCAAAGGTCCAAAAGGCGAGAAGGTTGTTGCAGAAATGCTTGCAGCCATGTATGATGCTTCCTTAGATGAATTTACCGAAAATTCATTTTATATGAACATTTTCAATAGTTTTTATTCGGAACGTTATTGGGATGGAAGCGGATTTGGAAATGAACATTCTTCTATTTACGATCGAAAATTCAACGCTTACTCATATTATCAAAACCGAACTTATGATAATCTAAATTGGTGGGGATATAATAATTCCTATTACAGTTATCAAATGCGAGGAAGTAGGTCTTATGAAGCTAGCTATAATTGGGATGGCGATGAGACAATGATGTATGATGCAGTAAGTAAAACTCGAATAGTTGGAAATGTTTCAAGCAAGCGAGAAGAAAATGACTTGGAAAGTGTAGTTGTTTCAGCCAATAGTGGAAGAATAAAATCGAAAGAAGACACAGGTATTGCAACGGGATTGACTACTGGAAGCCCAGGAGTTAAATTAGCGGAACAAGACAATCATTCTGGCAATTTAGGAGCGATAAAAGCCCGCAGTAATTTAAGCGAAACGGCCTTTTTCTTCCCACAACTAAAAACGAATGAAAATGGTGAAATCATTCTTTCGTTTACCGTTCCTGAATCTTTAACAAGCTGGAAATTCTTGAGTTTAGCTCATACGAAAGACTTGAAAACGGGTTATTTACAAAAAGAAATTGTCACCCAAAAAGAATTGATGGTTGTTCCAAATGCTCCACGATTTATGCGTGAAGGAGATAAAATGACCTTTACAGCCAAAGTTTCTAATTTATCAACAGGCGATTTAAACGGAAAAGCACAACTTCTTTTATTCAATGCATTGACGATGGAACCAATTGATGGATTATTTAAAAACACAAATGCCATCGTTGACTTCACGGCTAAAAAAGGTCAAAGCGCTCGTTTAGCTTGGGATATTGAAGTGCCGTTTGGAATTGGTGCAATTACCTATCGTGTTGTCGCTTCGGCAGGAAACTTTACGGATGGAGAAGAAATGGCTCTTCCTATTTTATCGAATCGTATGTTGGTTACGGAGTCCTTACCACTTCCAAGTAAAGGAATTGGAACTAAAGATTTTACTTTCACTAAATTCGTGAACAGCAACTCATCTTCGAGCATCAAACACCATAAATTAACCTTGGAATACACCTCCAAGCCAGCTTGGTACGCTGTTCAAGCAATGCCATACATGATGGAATATCCGTATGAATGTGCAGAACAAATCTTTACCCGTTTTTATGCCAATTCGTTGGCATTCAACATTGTTAATTCCAGTCCAAAGATTAAAGCTGTATTTGATAGTTGGAAAGAATCAAGTCCTGAAGCATTTTTATCGAATTTAGAAAAGAACCAAGAGTTGAAATCACTGATGCTAGAAGAAACACCTTGGGTGCTTGAAGCGAAAGATGAAAGTGAACGCAAAAAACGTGTAGGGCTTTTATTTGATTTGAATAAAATGGGAAATGAATTAGATCAAAACTTACGTAAATTAGAACGAATGCAAGTTTCGAATGGCGGATTCCCATGGTTCCCAGGAATGGAAGATAATACGTATATCACTCAACATATCATAACTGGTATGGGACATTTAGATCATTTGGGAGTGAAAGATATTCGTGAGAATCAGCGCGTATGGAAAATGGTTCAAAAAGGTGTTAATTACCTAGATGAACGAATTATAGATGATTACAATTGGTTGAAAACCCATGATGCTTATTATTTAACCGAACAACGAATTACGAATTTGCAAGTTCAATATTTGTATGCGAGAAGTTATTTCAAGGATTTACCAATCTCTCCACAATTAAAAGAAGCATTCGATTACTATCAAACACAAGCCGCTACTTATTGGTTGAATTTTAATATTTACAATGAAGGAATGATTGCACTGCAGGCAAAACGCTATGAAATTCCTGCGTTGCCAGAAAGAATAATGGCATCATTGAAGGAACGCGCATTGGTGCATGAAGAACTTGGAATGTATTGGAAGGACAATGTAAGCGGTTACTATTGGTATCAAGCGCCAATTGAAACACAAGCGCTATTAATTGAAGCCTTTGATGAAGTAAGTAACGATACAAAAGCTGTCGAAGAATTGAAAGTTTGGCTATTGAAACAGAAGCAAACCACTGATTGGAAAACCACAAAAGCAACTGCTGAAGCCTGCTATGCTTTGTTACTTCGTGGAACAGATTTACTAGCCAATACAGAAATGGTAGAGATCAAACTCAACGGAAAAGTGTTTGATCCTGCTGCAAATGGAACAAAAGTGGAAGCTGGAACTGGATACTTTAAAACATCTTGGGAAGGAGAAGCTATTCAACCGGTATTAGGTAATATTTCAGTAACACGCAAAACCGAAGGAGTAAGTTGGGGAGCGATGTATTGGCAATATTTTGAAGATCTCGATAAGATTACGACACATGAAACACCTTTGAAATTGAACAAACAATTATTCTTAGTTGAAACAAGCGCTAGTGGAATTGTCATGCGACCAATAACTGCTGAAACAAGCTTAAAGCCAGGAGATAAAGTTCGTGTTCGCATTGAATTACGCACTGACCGTGACATGGAATATGTTCATTTAAAAGATATGCGCGCAGCTGGATTTGAACCAATCAATGTTTTTTCTCGCTACAAATGGCAAGATGGACTTGGTTACTATGAAAGTACCCGTGATGCTGCAACCAATTTCTTTATGGATTTCATTCCTAAGGGAACGTATGTGTTTGAATATGATTTACGTGTCAGTCACTTTGGAGATTTCTCAAATGGAATTGCGACCATTCAAAGTATGTATGCCCCTGAATTTACATCACATTCGGAAGGGATTCGAGTGGTCGTGGAAGAGGGGAAATGATTTGAAAATTCAAAGATTTGATTGATTTGATTGATTTGAGGATTATTGGCAATAATTAATTTAACATCTCGTTAGAAGATTTATGAAAAGAGCACAATTAGTAGTTATTTTTATTGGACTTAGCATCTTATTTGCAGCATGCACAAAAAAGACCTTTCATCTTAAAGAGGAGTTTTCACTTGACTTCAATCATACCGCCATCGTAAAATTAGGAGGTAGCAAAAAAATGGAGATCAAATTCACCAAGCTTGTCGAAGAATCGCGCTGTGCGCCAGGTAACACATGTATTTGGGCAGGAAGAGTATCGATTGAAATAGAATTGGACGACCAAGAAAAGCTAACTTTAGGAATAGGTGATGGATTTACTTCAGTTGGGATATACAAAGGTCATAACATTCAATTGCTCGAAGTTACCTACGATAAAAATGAAAATTTCGGGAAAGAAAGTAATTACAGTATAAAATTAAAAGTGGATTAATACTCCTTTATTTCGTTTCACGAATTTGCTTAAAACCAATTGATAAGGTACGTTCGTAATTGCGCAAGATTTTAATTTCGCCAAGGTTCACAAGACACAAAGAAACACCTTCTTTACCTGCTCGAGCTGTCCGTCCACTTCGGTGTGTATAGTATTCCTCACTTTCTGGCAATTGATAATGAACAACGAAAGACAAGCCCTCTATATCAATACCACGTGCAGCTAAATCAGTCGCAACAAGAATTTGCACCTTACCATTTTTAAACGCTCGCATCACTTTATCGCGCTCTTTTTGCTGAAGATCACCGTGAATAGCATCTGCTAAAACATTTTTAGACTCTAATTGTTTTGCTAATTTCTGTGCTGTAGCTTTGGTTCTACAAAAAACGATTCCCCTATTCTCTTTCTCTGTTTTCAGGAATTGCAGCAATACATATAATTTGTCCGTATCATCGCATATCAAGTATTGGTGGTTAATCTTGTTATTAACGACATTCTTCGCATTGACCGTAATTCTATGTGCATTTGTAGAAAGATATTTTTTAATGATCTCTTGAATTCCTGCTGGAATTGTAGCGGAAAAGAGCCACTTATTGCCAACATTGCGCATTGAACTCATAATTTCATCCAATTCGACTTTGAAACCCATACTTAACATTTCATCTGCTTCATCCAAAACAACTGTTTCAACATGACTTAGATCTAGTGCTTTACGATTAATCAAATCAATTAATCTTCCTGGTGTTGCCACCACAATATGAGTTGGGCGTTGGAGTGCTGAAATCTGCAAATCAATGTTCTCTCCACCATAAACTGCCTCTATAAAAATACGATCCGAATATTTCGTGAATTTGAATAATTGTTTTGCTACTTGTTGACCCAATTCACGAGTTGGACAAAGAATCAAGGCCTGTATTTCCTTTCGATCTACATCGATGTTTTCTAACAGAGGTAATCCATAAGCTGCAGTCTTACCAGTACCTGTTTGAGCTTGACCTACAATATCCGTCTCCCCTTCGATTAACAATGGAATTACCTTTTGCTGAATCTCAGTCGGTGTTATTATATTTAATTCAGCCAAACCTTTTACAAGGTTCTTACTGATTCCTAATTCTTCAAAATTTCTCAAAACGGACGGGTGTATTTTATAATGCAAAGGTAATTGAAAGTTTGGGAGAACTACTCAATTAAAAATAAGATCCTTTAATCCAAATCTATTAATTCACTGTCATTAATATTATTAAATTTCCTCTTATAAACAACAAAATAATAAACAATCACACCAGTCAATTCGTATCCAAGAAAAGAAGAAAGTGTATAACTATTTAGGTCAAAAAATAAAAAGATGGCTACAATATGTAACACAAAAATTGCCAAATGTAGCCAGATTGTGAATTGAATTTTTTTCCATTCTTCAATTAGATAGATAATGAAAATACCTGGAAATGAAAGTAAGAAACTCAAAACAAAACCAAAAACAAAAACGGCAATAAAATAATCCACTCCACGTTCAAACCCAAGATTTAGATCAGAAAACAATTTTTCCTCCAACCACCAAATTATAGTATTTATTAAGCTGCCTCCAATCGAAATAGACAACCAGACGAATATATAGTATTTTAGCATCTAAACAAACTCAGACAACTCCAACCAACGATCGGTCGCTGTTTCAAGCTTCGTAACCACTTCACTTAAGCGAATTCCAGCATTCATTAATTCTTCGTTTGACAAGCTTGAATCAGAAAGTTTATTGGTCAATTCCTCTTTTTCCACTTCAAGAAGTTCCATGTCCTTTTCAGCTTGCTTGAATTCTTCTTTTTCCTTGAAAGACAATTTTCTTTTCTCTGATGGTTTTTCAGATGATTCAGACAACTGAGTGACTTTTACTTGCTTTGCAGGTTCGCCATCCTTGATTTCTTGTTTTTCCTTTTTGTAATCTGCAGCAGTTTGCTTGCGGTATTCAGTATAATTACCAATAATATCTTTAATTGCTCCTTCGCCTTCAAAAACGAATAAATGATCAACCATTTTATCCATAAAATAACGGTCATGCGAAACAACAATCAAACAACCTTCAAACGTTCGCAAGTAATCTTCTAAAACTGACATTACAAAGATGTCCAAGTCATTCGTTGGCTCATCAAGAATCAAGAAATTGGGATTTGACATTAAAACGGTCATCAATTTCAATCGACGCTTTTCTCCTCCACTCAACTTATGAACGAAATTGTAATGCATGTGTCGCTCAAATAGGAATTTCTCCAAAAATTGCGCAGCTGATAATTGTCGGCCCTTTTCTAATGGAATAAATTCAGCAATATCACGAATGACATCGATTACTTTTTTGTCCTCATCTACCTTTATCAAATCTTGACTATAGTAACCAAAAACAACCGTTTCACCAGTAACTACTTTACCTCGGTCGATTTCTTCTCGTCCTTGAATGACATTTAAAAAAGTAGATTTTCCAGAACCGTTATTTCCAACAATTCCCAATCTTTCTTTTCGCTGAAAATTGTAGGTAAAATTGTCCAAAATCACCTTATCACCGTACGATTTTCCAATTTTGTGTAATTCTAAAATTTTCGATCCTAGGCGTTCCATTTTTACAGGAATGTCAATTTCATCTTCATCGATTCGTTGACTAGCCGCTTTCTTCACGCCTTCGAATGAATCAACTCTTGCTTTTTGCTTAACACTTCTTGCTTTTGGCTGACGACGAATCCAGTCTAATTCCTTTTTGAACGTATTCTTTGCTTTCTCTATGGTTGAAGATAATTGTTCTTGTCGCTCGGCTTTTTTCTCTAGATAATAAGAGAAATTCCCTTTGTATTTGTAGATTGTTTTATCTTCCAATTCATAAATCGTGTCGCAAACAACCTCTAAGAAATAGCGGTCGTGTGTTACCATTAGAATTGTCGACTTCGATTTAGAAAGGTATTCTTCCAACCATTCGATCATATCTAAATCTAAGTGATTGGTCGGTTCATCTAATATTAAAAAATCAGCTTCTGCCACTAAAACTTGCGCCAATGCAACACGTTTCTTTTGTCCACCAGATAAACTTCCAATTAAAAGATCCGTATTATCTAATTTCAAAACAGAAAGAATTTGATTCACTTTCACTTCAATATCCCAGGCATTTAGTTCCGTGAGTTCATCATAGCATTCGTGAATCAATTCTTCGTTTCCATCTCGAAGAGCTTGGTTATATTTTTTAACAATCTGTAATTCAGGAAGATCATGAGAAAATACAGCTTCTAGTATCGTATGCGAATCATCCAAGTTTTCGCTTTGTTGCATAAAAGCAACACGAATATCGTTTCTATAAACAACTCTTCCACTATCGTATGGTTCAAGGTCCATAAGACAGCGCAACATGGTTGTTTTACCGTTACCATTTTTAGCTACAATTGCTACTTTTTGACCTAAGTCAATACCAAAAGTTAAATCAGAAAAAATAACTCGATCACCAAACGACTTGGTGAGATTTTCAACAGAAAGATAATTCATGAATTAATACCATTATTAATTTTAAATGAGTCCTCCCAATATTTATCGGGATTGGACTAATACAGATACCGCATCGGTATTAACGCAAACGGTTAAGTGAATCAATCAAACCTTTATCGCGTTTGATTGAAATATTAGCAAGAAAAACAAAAGGCAAACCTACTACAAAAAACAAGTATCCAATTTCCAATTCCCTTTTTAAAGGCCCACCGTCAAATTGATTTTCTCCGATAAATGAAAAAATAACGAGGGCAATTGTTAAGAATAAATAGATATAAAAAGATGTTCTAACTAATTTCAATTGACGGGTTAAATTCTTATAAGCCATTAGCGTGATAAACAGCAACATGACTAGGATAATCAAACTTAAGTATAAAGGATAAGAACTCACCATTTCAGACTTTCCGTTTGGAAAATTAGTATTAAAACGTTCAATACCAAAAGAATTGACTTTATAAAATACCGTTTCACCGACAAAGCGAAAAACTTCACTTCCTGTTGCCACAATCGATAAAAAGATCATGGCGATTGCTAAATAAATTGTTTGAATGCGTTGAATCATTGATTTAAAAATTTCAACAAAGATAATTGAAAAATAGAGAGAAAATATAGATCTCGACAACTTGATTAATGGGCCGTTTCATTTATGTTTAGTTTTCAATTTTTAACTGACTTCAAACTCAAACCATTTAGTTATCTTCAATAATAGTTAAAACCACATTCAACGTTTAAAAAATATCATTCATCGAACAAAAAGTGGTTTATAATGAATATTTGATACCTCAATTCAAATTTAAAAGTCTTACCTTCGCACAATCAAATCCATTTTATGGGATTGTATAATTTTAACTAGACAAATGAGTGATTTTTTATTCTAAATAAAGGCAACTCTAATACAAATCACTCGTTTTGTGAGTGTGTAAATTATTATATTATTGAATGTACTTGATGATTTTTATGAAACTACTACTATTCACTTTTTATATATCTAGTTTTACAAAATTCAACTTTATTTGTGAATTTATTAAAGTCAAAAACCTTTTAAATACTATTATTCAATGCGCTTAATTATACTATTGTTCTCAGCTCTTTCTTTTTTGTTCATTCAAACAAGCTATTCACAAACAACTGTAACATATAATTTCACTGGAGGATCTCAAAACTTTGTTGTTCCACCTTGTGTTACTAGTATTTCAATAACAGCTGCCGGCGCTGATGGCGGCGGAACTGGCGGCGGAAATGGCGCAATTGTAACTGGAACTATCACCGTTACACCAGGTCAAACTATTCAAATTTCGGTTGGTGGTAGCGGTAATTGTCCTGGCGGAGGTTTTGGTGGAGGTGGCAATGGTGCTAATGCAAGTTCTGGTCCTAATGGAGCCTGTGGAGGTGGCGGAGCAACATCAATAAGTATTTCGCCATTTAACATGGCAAGTCGAATTATAGTTGCTGCTGGCGGAGGTGGAATGGGTGGTGGAACTACGAATGTTGTTGGTGGTGCTGGTGGCTGTGCTACAGGAGTAGCCGGAAATTCTCCTTTTGGAGTTGGTGGTGGAGGAGGAACACAAACCGCTGGTGGAACAGGTGGACCTCCATGGATATCTAGTGGTAACCCAGGAACTTCAGGCTCTTTAGGTCAAGGAGGAAATGGAGGAACTGATCCTTGTTATAATATAGCGCCTGGTGGTGGTGGTGGTGGTGGTTACTACGGTGGTGGTGGTGCAGGAAGTGATTGCTACAGCTTAGCTCCTTATGGAGGAGGAAGTGGTGGCGGTGGATCTAGTTTAGTGCCAGGAGGTGGTGGTTGCACCCAAGGTTCCAATAATGGTCCTGGTTATGTGACAATAACATACACCGCAACGGCTTCTACCTTACCTACTTTTACTGCCCTTGGGCCTTATTGCCAATGTGCAACTCCTGGCGTTTTACCAACTACCTCGACTAATGGAATAACGGGGACTTGGAGTCCAACTACAATATCAACTTCAACTGCCGGGTCTACAACTTATACTTTTACACCAAATGCAGGTCAATGCGCTTTACCAACAACAATGAATGTAACGGTAAATCCAATAGTTGTAGCAATGCCAGCAAATGGTACTTCAACTGTTGCTTGTCCAGTAAATACAAACACTGCTCCAACTACTCCAACGGTACTTGATAACTGTGGTAGAACACTCACTGTTTCTGCTCCAGTTATTTCTTCTATTCCGACTTGTTCAGGTAATCGCACTTATACGTACACATATACAAATGCATGTGGAGGTACATACCCTTGGGTATTTACTTATACGATTAGTGCTCCAACGGTTGTAATGCCAGCAAATGGTGCTTTAACTGTTGCATGTCCTACAAATACCAATACAGCACCAGCTGTACCAACAGTACTTGATAACTGTGGTAGAACATTGACTGTTTCTGCTCCTGTAATATCGGCAATTCCAACCTGCGCTGGCACTAGAACCTATACTTATACGTATACAAGTTGTTCAGGAACGACTTTTCCTTGGGTTTACACTTATACAATTAGTACTCCAACGGTTGTAATGCCTGCAAATGGTGCTTTAACTGTGGCTTGTCCTACAAATACCAATACAGCACCTACGACACCAACAGTATTGGATAACTGTGGTAGAACATTGACTATTTCTGTTCCCGTTATTTCAGCTATTCCAACCTGCGCTGGCACTAGAACATATACTTATACGTATACAAGTTGTTCAGGTACTACTTTTCCTTGGGTTTACACTTATACAATTAGTGCCCCTATTGTCGTTATGCCTGCAAATGGTGCTTTAACTGTTACTTGTCCAGCTTTAACTATCGCGCCAACGGTTCCAACGGTACTTGATAACTGTGGTAGAACACTTACGGTTTCTGCTCCTGTTATTTCAGCAATTCCAACCTGCGCTGGCACTAGAACCTATACTTATACGTATACATCTTGCTCTGGCACTACTTTTCCTTGGGTTTATACCTACACGATCAGTGCGCCAACAGTTGTAATGCCTGCAAACGGTGCTTCAACTGTTGCTTGTCCATCTGCTGCGACTGCTCCTGTAGCCCCAACGGTACTTGATAACTGCGGTAGAACATTGACTGTTTCAGCTCCGGTTATATCAGCAGCGCCTGCTTGTGCTGGAACACAGACGTATACTTACACTTATACAAGTTGTTCTGGAACTACGTATCCTTGGGTTTATACTTATACGATTAGTGCTCCAACGGTTGTTATGCCTGCAAACGGTGCTTCAACTGTTGCTTGTCCTGCTTTAGCTGTTGCGCCAACGGCACCAACGGTATTGGATAACTGTGGTAGAACATTGACTGTTTCTGCTCCTGTTATTTCAGCAGCACCTGCTTGTGCTGGAACACAGACGTATACTTACACCTATACTTCTTGCTCTGGAACGACTTTTCCTTGGGTTTACACTTATACAATTAGTGCCCCAACGGTTGTTATGCCTGCAAACGGTGCTTCAACTGTTGCTTGTCCAGCTTTAGCTGTTGCGCCAACTGCCCCAACGGTATTGGATAACTGTGGTAGAACATTGACTGTTTCTGCTCCTGTTATTTCAGCAGCACCTACTTGTGCTGGAACACAGACGTATACTTATACCTACACTTCTTGTTCTGGAACTACGTATCCTTGGGTATATACTTATACGATTAGTGCTCCAACGGTTGTAATGCCTGCAAACGGTGCTTCAACTGTTGCTTGTCCAGCTTTAGCTGTTGCGCCAACTGCTCCAACGGTATTGGATAACTGTGGTAGAACATTGACTGTTTCTGCGCCTGTTATTTCAGCAGCACCTGCTTGTGCTGGAATACAGACGTATACTTACACCTATACTTCTTGCTCTGGAACTGCGTATCCTTGGGTATATACTTATACGATTAGTGCTCCAACGGTTGTTATGCCTGCAAACGGTTATTCAACTGTTGCTTGTCCTGCTGCTGCGACTGCTCCTGTAGCCCCAACGGTACTTGATAACTGTGGTAGGACATTGACTGTTTCAGCTCCGGTTATATCAGCAGCGCCTGCTTGCGCTGGAACACAGACGTATACTTACACTTATACTTCTTGTTCTGGAACTGCGTATCCTTGGGTTTATACTTATACGATTAATGACAACATTCTTCCTACCGCTTCTAACCCTTCTGACATATCTGTTGCAGGTGGAATTGCACCTGCGCCAAATGTGCTATTGGTAACTGATGAAGCTGACAATTGTTCAATTCCAACAGTTCTTTGGGTGAGTGATGCGACCGATGGTTTTAACTGTCCAGAAACTGTAGTTCGCACCTATAGTGTTACGGATGCATGCGGAAACCAAATTTTAGTAACTCAAACAATAACCATTGGTGATGCAATTATGCCAACTGCATCAAACCCTACTCCTATTACTGTTGAATGTATTGGTGATGTTCCTGCAACAAATATTACTGTTGTAACTGATGAAGCTGATAACGGAGCAACTCCTGTAGTAACGTTCGAAGATGATACTTCCGACGGAAATACTTGTCCAACAACAATAGCAAGAAGATATAGAGTTACGGATGATTGTGGTAATTTTATTTTTGTCACTCAAACTATCACTATTCAAGATATTACTGCTCCAGTCTTCGCTGCTACTCCGGTTAATGTTACCGTTGCTTGTGCTGTGAATGTACCTGCAATGATTAACCTTGGA
>Ga0209702_10006209_pt1 | contig 15560 bp, 17 predicted proteins | sample FRY01_FD_187210 | JGI IMG/M metagenome (GOLD analysis project Ga0209702, IMG submission 187210) | Freshwater microbial communities from Lake Fryxell liftoff mats and glacier meltwater in Antarctica - FRY-01 (SPAdes) (version 2) | ecosystem: Environmental > Aquatic > Freshwater > Ice > Glacier... | reverse complement strand
GGCGATGAGCGTCGAGGCTTTGCTTGGCACCGACGCTGTGTTTGTGGCCGAGTTGCATGATCCGCTGCGCCCGCACCCAGGCCAAGCCGTGAGCGCGGCGCGAATGTTGGCGGCGCTCAAAGATTCACCGCTGGTTGCCTCGCACTTGCATGACGACGACCGCGTGCAAGATGCGTACTCGTTGCGTTGCGCGCCACAGGTTGCCGGCGCCGTGCGCGACACGATGGCGCACGCTCTATTGGTCGCGACGCGCGAACTTGCGGCCACGATCGACAATCCCGTTGTGTTGCCGAACGGTCGCGTCAGTTCGAACGGCAACTTTCACGGCGCACCAGTCGGTTACGTGCTCGACTTCTTGGCGATCGCCGTTGCCGATCTCGGCTCAATGTCAGAGCGGCGCACCGATCGCATGCTCGACAAGTCGCGCTCGCAGGGGCTGCCGCCGTTTTTAGCGCACGACCCCGGTGTCGATTCTGGCTTGATGATGGCGCAGTACACGCAGGCGGCGCTGGTATCAGAAAACAAGCGGCTTGCGGTGCCGGCGAGCGTCGACTCGATCCCGAGTTCGGCGATGCAAGAAGACCATGTCTCGATGGGCTGGCACGCGGCGCGCAAGTTGCGTTTGAGTGTTAGCAATTTGACGCGCATCGTGGCGATTGAGTTAGTTGCTGCGGCTCGCGCGCTCGACTTGCGTGCGCCGTTGCAACCCGCGCCCGTTACCGGCGCAGTGCGCGATCGCTTGCGCCAAGTTGTTGCTGGCCCAGGCCCTGATCGCTTCTTGTCGCCAGAACTCGAGGCCGCCGTGCGGTTCGTAAGCGACGGCCGCATCCTAAAATGATTGGTCTCAACTTGATGGGAAGCGACTAGCACGCTATGTTCTCGCGGCCGGAAATTAGGTATTGCTTAAGGTTGCTCGGGTTTATGCTGGCGCTCTTAATAGTTAGCGGTGTATCGCTCCCGATAGCGGTCATTTCCTTAACAGCGGTCTCGTTGCAAGTTGTAGTCGGAGTATTGATATGGCAGCATCTCCTTCCTGGCGGCGACGGAATTAATACGAAGATTGGTGTTGGCTTTGCCATCGGATCGATAGTTGCGATCGCGACAGATCAAGTTCTTCTATATACGCCAATTTCCATCATCGGTGATTGGGTGTTTCTGGCTCTGTTGGCATCTTTCTTAATATCTCGCTCAATTAAGAGTGGATACAAGGAGGGAAAATTTGATGTGCAATTGCCACTAATGGTTCCAATTTGTTTGGTCCTGTTCATGTTCGTGCAAGAACGATTTTGGCCATTGCCTATAGCGATCGGGTGCGTGCTGGTGGCGATCGCGCTTCATAGCGGTGGTGAGTGGATTGCCAAAAGGCGGCGAATTCTTGTCATTGTGTCGACCGCCGTTCTTGTGGCGCTAACCATTTGGAGCCTGCAGATGCGGACCGAAATGTGGTGGATTAAGACGGGCGACTTTCAGTTTTTCGAAGGGCTGTCGTATTCGTTAGCGCACTGGGGGCCGACTGACCAAGTATTTGTGACCGGATACAAGGTGACATACCACTGGTTTTCATACGCGTGGGTCGGGATGCTCTCGAAAACTGTTGGGGCCGGACACTGGATTGTCTTGACGAAAATCGCGCCAGTTATTGCGTTAGTTGGTATTGCGCATTTGCTGATGTCGTTAGCTAACCAAATTGTGTACCGCCGCCGGGACGTATTGATCGTTTGTGCGGTTGTTGTGATGTTGTCTGACTTCAACTTTGAGTCGTTCAGCATGGTGTTTTCATTTGTCTGGCTAATTGCTTTTGCGTGTGTGGCCCTGATCTTCGTCGAGCATCCGTCGGCACGACTTGCGCCCATGGTTGGCGTGCTGGCAGCCGCAGCATTCGGAGCGAAGAGCAGTAATGCCGTTGTCATCGCCGGGATTAGCGTCGCGCTTTTAATTTTAGGTTGGACAAGGAATCCTTGTAAAAGAAACATTGTGGTATTGGCAATTGCGGGTATCGCAGGGATGTCGGCTCTAGTTTTTCTATGGATTTATTTCGGCTCTTCTTATCAAAAAGAGCTCTATTTTGGCACCGTTGGTATCGCCCGTGACTATTTTGGAGATATTCGCGACCTGACTCGGAGGCATCGAATAATTGCGTCGTTTGTCGTATTGGCAAATGTGCTTGTTGTCTATCTGATTGCGACACTCAGTTCGATGTTTAGTATTAGACGCAATTCCGGTACACGGACGATTGCAACGGTCGGATTGTTTGCACTTGTTGTCACTCTGATTGCGCTGACGGTTCTATTAAGTCCGTGGGAGCAGGAAGAATACTTTCTCCATTCGTATAGCCTCTTCGGTGGTTGTATCGTCGCACTCGTATTGATCGGCGAGTTTCATAGGCCGAAGTATGCAGGATATTTCATGCATCTAGTTTTATTTGCGATCGCTGTGCCAGTATCCGTGATAGCAGTAAGTAGATTATTTAGTGACGACAATTCTGGTACGACTAAAGCGATTTTTCAGCGAATAATTCGTAGTTCGACAGGCTTAATCGCGCTAGTTATTGCCCTCTTGGCGATAGCGGCTATGAAGCGTTTCTCGTCAAGGTCAACATCTCTAACTGTTTTAGGCGCGGTAACCCTCTCTGTTTTCGTCAGTACAACTATTGGTCTGAATTCGCAATGGATTACTAAGTACAACGAAAATATCCGGGAGACATCGAGTAAATCGTTTGCGGATTATATGGTCGGCGATGCTGAGATTCGTGAGTTTTCTGCTCAAGTTCGAAGTAATGTGCCGCCTAACGATGTCGTCGCGTCAAATTATTTTTGTGCCACGGGCAATTGCAAAGGCGAAATAGACTCACAGGCGGTATTGCTGGCTGTCTACACGCAACGGCGATTTGTCGTCACAGGCTACGCGTATTTATGGGCAGAGTTTCTGGGTACTGACGTACCCTATTCGCCGCCTGCTGAGTTAATTCCGCGCCTTCGGTCTTCAATCGAATTTGCAAACGCGCCTAGCGCGAGAGGCTGCGCCGAGTTGGTTGATTTTCACGCGAATTGGTTCATTGTCGACAAAACTACAACTTCTAAGCGAACGTGGGAACCTTTTGCGAGATCGATTGTTGAAACTCCAAATTTCGCGCTGCTCAAGTTATCGCAGTGCGAGAATTAGGAAGGTTTCATTTTCGTATACGGTATTGCTGTACGCTTCCCAATTAGTATGTGCGGTCGACTGCTTCTCGACGACAAAGTAAGTAACCCCGTAATCTTTCAGCGTCTCAAGTACGACCGCGTCTGGTGAATTAGCAAAATTGAGACTTGCGCTCATTCGTTGTATTGCATCCTGTTTCTCTATGCCGCCGGCGAGCAGGGCATAAGTGCCTTCAATTAGAAACCGACGCCTTGCATAGGCAGAAAGAACAAAGTTAGTGCCACCGAAACCGGTCTCCGTTCTTGGGATACTCAAACTATCGCCCAATTGAGACATATCTCTATCAAACCACTTCGTCCCCGTGCATGCCCTGCCGCAGAAATGGTTCGACGCGATGATTGTGTTTGTTTTCGTATTCGCTCTGAGCCACAAGCCAGTGGAAACCTCATCAGGGGTACCGAGAGCAATTGACGACTCGCTTACGGTTAGGTCTGGTCCTTTAGAAAGATTGGTCGCAGTGATGGCGCCGAAAGTTGCAGTTATGGTTATTCCAGTGATCAGTATTGAAAATAAATAGAAAGATCTTTTGTTTTCAATTCTTCTAAAAAACAATAACATAAAGATCGTCGCGGTGACTATTGCCGTAATCCAGTGGGCACTGAGGAACGACCGAACTAAAATTGATTCGTCGGTTCCGCCGTTGTATTTCGGTAACAGCCGATAAATAAAGACGCCAGCTCCTGCAGCAGACGACGAGAGGAGCACAATTTTTCGATAATTCGTCGATGACCGACGTTCATTCCAGATCTCGCGTGAAATTCCAATAATCAATACCAGGTTTAAAACGTTCAGGGCCGATAATATGAAGTATCCGGTATTAGATTTATCGCCGAAAAATGCAACACCGATTGCCAGTGGAATAGCAGGAAGACTAAAAGCCAATAGTGGCGGTGTGTCTTTTCGTTCTCGAAATAAAAAATAAATTAGGCCGAATATTGGAATAGCCAAATACAACGAGGTGTAGAGAAGCGTCGCGGTAATCCGGTATGGCCTGCTACTCATGTTCACTAGATCGCCGGCAAGTGCGTATGCTTGGCTGAACAGGTACATTGAATTGATTTGTCGCGAGGTTCTATTATTGACGAGGAACATTGCGCTGTATATCAAGATTATTAAAAAAGCTGTTGTGAAGTTTGTTGCAGCGATCCATTTCCAACTCTTTTTCAACGCGAACCCAGCTATCGTTAATGAGGCAAGTCCACCAATAATCATTGGGAGGTTAGAGATCTTCGTAGTGATTATGAAAATCGTAAGAAGAGCCGTGATCGGTATTTGATATCGTATTAGTGGAGTAACTCTCCTGTCCGTCCAGAAAAAGATCGCCACGAGAAGAAAGAAAAGGCTAAAGCAGCGACTCGGCGATGTGAAAGAATAGTCCCAAAAGACAGGATAGATGGAGACTAAGAACATGTTCGTGACAACGCTCCTTCCGCCGTCCCTGTCTATAAATGCCCACACGATCGCACTGATCATTAATGCGGTGATCACAGGAAGAACGTGATTCAAGATCATAAATGGTGGAGAATTTGTGAGAGCAGCGAGATGACCCGAATAGGCGTATGTCATTATGTGGTACTTCATGCCGATAGTCGCTTGGGCGCCAAATGGATCCGTTGGGCCAAATTTAGTAATAGTCGATGAAAGTGCTTCGAGTCCCTGAAAATCATCGGTGATAAACCACCAGAACGGCGAACGTCCTAATAGTCCCCGAGTCATTGCTGCGACGGACACCGCGATCAATGCAATCCGAACAACAAGAAACTTTGTTTGGCCTAGATGCCGTAGCGACTGCGCTCCGTAAAGACAAATACCGGATACGAATACTGGCAGTGCCCAGCGAAAGTCTTGACCTAGATAGAGGAACGCCACCGCAACTATGAGAAGCAAGTCATTTGGGGAAAAGTTGCCAGGAGAAGAGATTTTAAGGTTGCCCTGGTTCCGATTTCGTAATTTGACTATCGTGATTACAAAGGCTGGTGTGAGCCAACCAACGGACCATGCGAAAGTGCGATCTGTAAGTTCTGCGATCAACAAATAAGAGAGTGTTGAAATTGCTGCACCAATTGCGAATCCGATAGATATTGACTCAGCAAGTGGGCTTTTTCTGTTAGGTGCGCTCCAACTATAAATAATTATCCCAGTAAACGTCTGGATCGCGACGACTGCGGAGGCAATCAGTGCGATTCGCAGTGGCACCTCGGCCATCAGCAGCATTACGAATAACGCAGCAGCGAACATGCCGTATCCCCATGCCGGTTTGTTCGATGTGGCCAGAGTAACTTGGTCTTGACTTCTCAACAATGAACTCATGGCATCGAGAACCTCAGCTATAGCGGTTAGTGAAAAATATTACAGCACCACAATTCGAATCAATATAATTTGCTGACTCGGACTGGGTTTCCCGGAGACTCGTTTGATTGGTTTTCTCAGGCCGCATTGACCTGAGGTTTGACAATATAGTCTGCCTCAACCTCGGCCGGCGTCAAGTCGTCGAGGGGCCCTTCCTTGGTAGGTGACAGTAGCGAAATCAATTAATCCGACTACACTAAACACGGTGCATATCACCCTGTGCAGGTGCCCCGATGAATGACCATCCAGCTATCCGATGAGTGCCGCTGCGGGTGACCCGATGAGCGAGAGCGCCGACGACTGGGACGAGCATTGGACAGACCTGAGCGTGTCAGCTGAGAACAACCCCGCGCAGCGGTTTAGGCACCGACTCGTCACGGACATGGTGGCTCGAGCGACTCCCCGTGTCTTTCTCGACATCGGTTCCGGCCAGGGCGATCTTCTCCAGATGATTGCCGCATCGGACGTCCGATGCGACCTGGTGGGTCTCGAGCTCAGCAGCGTCGGGGTTGCGCTCACGTTGGAGAAGGTCGGCCCTCGTGCTCGCGTGTTGCAGGTGAATCTTCTCGATGACGAGGCTGGCAGGTTACTCGCCGACATCAACGCTGACGTCGCAGTCTGCTGTGAGGTGTTGGAACACCTGGACGAGCCCGAACTCTTCCTGCGAGCAGCGCGGTCAGCGCTCGCTCCTGGCGCAACGCTCATCGTCACCGTTCCGAGCGGACCACGTAGCTCGTTCGACAAACTCATCGGGCATCGTCGCCATTACAGCCAGAAGGATCTGCGGCAGTTGCTCGAATGTTCCGGCTTCAGGGTTGAGGAGACATTCGGCGCAGGCTTCCCATTCTTCAACCTGTATCGCCTGGTCGTAGTGGCGCGAGGCTCGAAGCTGGCAGACGACGTCAGAGGCGAGAAAGTAAGCAAGCTTGCAACATTCGTGATGAAGGTTTTCGGAGTATTGCTGAAGTTCAACCTACCCAAGAGCCGTTGGGGATTGCAGATCGTCGCTGTTGCGACCGCTCCCTCCGCGACAGTCGCTGCACAGTGATGGGTCTGCTGTCGCTTTGGCTGACTCGGTGGTTTGTGGTTTTCAAGCGGCTTGATGCTCAGTGATGTCGGTCAACCACAATGCGTTGGGTCGATCTGTTGTGAAGTTACGTTGAATGAGATCGTCGTGTACAGGTGGACCAGCTTTTCGTCTCAGACCGCGTTTCTTGGCGAAAATCGACCATATCCGCTGTTGCGAGCACAGCCGCCACACCCGCTTCTCGCTGGCTATGATACCGGCTTCGACGAGTTCATCGGAGATGAACCGGTATCCGAATGCCGGATCATCATGGTGAATACTCAAAGCAGCGTTGATCAGATGGGCATCGTCCCAGTCCCGTTGCGAGCAAGGATTCATTTTCCACTGGCGGTTTCAAACTTTTAGTGCAACAAGTTGGTTGATGACTTCATCCGAAATCTTCGTATCAGTCCAAAGAACACCCCGACCAAGTCGCACGCCAACTCAATACCAGACCCCGCAAAACTCTCGGCTACCGCACCCCGGCCGCCGCACTCCAAAAAACTATTGTATCGACTGGTTAAACCCGCCCACCTGAAAACAGACGTGACTGATCTGAAGGTTTACTTCACCGACCCATCCAGTCGATGGAAGTACGCAAGCAATTAAAATTCCACTGGCTACCATGTGCACTACTCTCCGTTCAGGCGACCCCATCGCCGACTACAGCCAAACACGCCTCGACCATATCCCACTCGAACTTGATACCAGACTCCGGCTACTACACTTAGAGAAGGTGTTGCACCGACCGATTGACTTCACCGTCTACTTTTCTTGGGGGATCTCACCCTATGGAACGACGATGTTCAGCAACCGTATTGCTTCAATAGTTAAACTTCGTCAGGAATTACAGAAATAACCTTCTAACTAGTATTTGTAGAACGAGTCCCACCCGTATAATCCATATTTCTTCCATATTGCTCAGCCTCGAGGTAGGAAGTTCGTTAGGTTGCATTCCACACAGCCCACCAAACCAGGCGCAACGATCGGAATACCGTCGAGGATCCCGACGAGGTCAGTTGCTCGATGACGTGTCTTGGCAGACTCCCACATATTGGAATCAATGAAGACATACAAGGTATCGGTCCGATAGTTGCCGGTGCGAACGACAGACCCTAACTTCGCTGCCTCCTGCGCCAACTGCGCAACGGGTTCGCGAGCAAAGTAAAAACTGTTGAGTTGGATGTTATGACGGAGTGCAAAGGTTCCAAGATCGCGCCACAACCGGCCTTCATGGGCTAGAAAGTCTGGGTTCGTTGGATCCAGACTTGGTTCGTTAGTTGGGAGCACCACATCGATTCTTGAAAACCTTTCACCAAGGACATTCCAGAGCGGTGCCGGAAATGGATCATCTGGACCACTTCGCGAGAACATATTTCCCGTCACCGCAATCGCATGTCGCGATTCGACAACCTGAAAAATGAGACATGTGGAAACAAGAGCGATTGCTAGCGTCTTTTTATACTTGAGAAATATTGATGAGATAATTAATGTCGAAAGCAAATACGTCACTGGCCATAGCCCGCGACCAGAGGTTCTAAAAACTGAGAGAAACCGCAGTAACCAATCAGGAATCGGGTATGTCGCTACATGTGCACCGCCAAGAAACACCTTGTTGGATAGAGAAAACACGACAAGTAGCAGTGCTGCAACGCAGATACTCGCGGTTTGAATACTGTCTTGTCTGTATCGCTCTGCCACATTCATCCATGTGACGACCCCAAGAGCGAGCAGAAGCAGAATAATGGGGATTCTTTGGGCCTGATCGCCTTGAGACCCGAGAATGGGAAGGACAACTAGTCCGACCACAATTGCAGTCTTAAATTTGATTTGCACACTTCGAAATATGGTGATGAACAACGCAATCGACAACACGATCAGGCCAGAACCGAGATAATTGAAACCCTCATATTGACCTCTGCCTGACCCCACATCGGGAACAAACGATGACCACAACGGACGCGAGAAAACGAGGTGGCCAGGATCGACAAACGCCAGCCCATTCGCAGAATAGGTGCCATAACCACCAGGGATGGAGGCGCTGCTTAGCCCGAAGACAAACAAACCTGATTGCCACGCGGTCGCGAAGAGAACTGCAATGTACCCGAGAACACGCAGAGAAAATCCCAGAGTCAATCGACGGATTCGGATCGACTGCTTGGCGGCATCAGCAAAGTACATCACTGTCACCATCATTGCCAGATACGGGTTAATGAGAGTGGTGATACACCCAAGGGTCAACCACTTGGAGTACGAGTGACCTCCCAGAAAATAGAGATAAAGGGCCGCGAGAATCGTCCAGTGACCGGCGAGCGCCAGGTGGAAGCTCAGGCGGTCGATGAATACTGGACTGATGACAAGAAATGCAGTACCTAACAACAGCTGGATGCGATCAGCAACCCACAGAGAGAGCAACTTCCAACCAAAGACCGCCTGCAAAACAAAGCAACACAGTGTCCATATCCCGAAATATTGAAACGGACTAGAGAACCAAAAAGTGAGTGGCTTAAATATCAGCGCAAAAAGAGGAATGGAATCCGTCATTGCAATGGATGATCCCGACCGTGGTCCAAGGTTTGGTGATCTGCCAAGCGGCCACTGAATAAGTGGTGCTTGTCGAAAGAACTCCCACCCGAGATAGTGCATGGCTGAATCAATATGGCCGTTCCAGAATGGCAACAGCCACTCGGTGTCACCGGGCCACAAGCCACGAAAACGGGTGATGAAGACGTAAACAGCGAACCCGAGCAGACACGGTAATACGAGTTCGCGTCCTTTCGAACGTGGGACCATTACCAGACTTTTCGTCAATGCTATGCGCTCAGTCATGTTGCACGATAATACTTGAAATCTTCGCAGCACCCTACAGATACTTGCAAGTGGTCTCGAGTCTTTTATTTTTCACGGATTATCAGATTACCGATGCGTGCATTCATCAGCGCACCCGCGCGCATCACGCACGGTTCGAGCGTGACGACAGGCAAACCGATTCTTACCCCGACGACGAGAAGAGGCCCGCTCAACCACCCAATTATCCGCAGAAAACGCCCGATATCTGCTGTTTGGCCTGTTGCGAACCACTTCACGACAGATCGTGCTTGTTTCACGCCCGAGGCAACCCCCAATCGTTGCCATGCTTTCCCTCCGGGCAAGACCCAAGCTGATCTCTTCACGTTCAAAAGCCGTCAGCCGATGATATTTCTTTGGTGTTTCCATACGGATATTCAATCCTCATATCCGTTGCGTTAAAACTCTGACACCAAGCTTGTAGAACGCTTGGGTAGAAAAAACCAACACCCGACAGGCCACGCCAGCCGGTCACGCATGACAGGCAAGCGCCAGCAGCATCTCGTTTGGCAAGGTCAAGGACCAGCGGGTACATCATTTTGGGTTGACATCCCGAGACAGATAAGCAACTGCCCGGCGCATCACTTCGGCTTCCTGTTCCAACAAACGAATCCGTTTCTTGGTTCCGCGCAGCTCGGCAGTGTCTTTCTCAGTCACACCGGGTGCTAGGCCATCTTCGATATCGGCTTTCTTCAACCAGTTAAACAAACAGGCCTTCGAAATCCCGAAATCTTTGGCGATCTGACTCAATGATGCCTCACGTTTACGAGCCACCGCGACAATGTCACGACGTAACACAATCGGATAGGACTTAGGCATTACAACGCCCCTTTCAATGAGGACTGAATCCTCACATATCAGAAGTCAACAAAAGCGACAGCAGACCCTTGATCTGGGCGAGTCCGCGGGAAGTTCTCAACATCGTTCAAGTCGAATCCATTGGCTGCCATATCATCACCGTGAGTTACGATATACTTAAGACGAGGACACTTTTTGGAAAAGATTTGAACGACTTCTCTCTCGAGACAGTAACAATGTTCTGCGCCGACGCCCAAAAGACAGGGTACTCAATCTAAATGCTTCAATCAGAAACACGTTTGCTAACGCATGGCATCTCGATCGTTGTTCCTGTGTACAACGACCGAGACAGCGTTCCGTATTTCATGGCAGAACTCAATCCCGTTCTCAATAGTCTTGGTCTTGACTACGAGGTTTTGTTTTCGGTCGATCCGTCAACCGATGGGACCGAGTTAGTTATCGAGGAGTTACATCGCGCTGATCCGCGAGTAAAGTTGATTGTCTTTTCGCGCAGGTTCGGTCAACCTACCGCAATTTTGGCTGGACTTGATTACTGCACTGGAGATTTTGCTGTAGTTATGGATGTTGATCTTCAGGATCCTCCAAGATTGATTCCAGAATTTGTGGCAAAGTGGAAAGACGGATTTGATGTCGTCTGCGCCCAACGTCTCTCTCGAACTGGCGAGACCCTGTTAAAGCGTGTGGTTTCGAAAATTGGATACGGAATTATTAATCGATTAAGCGATGTGCCAATACCGAAAGATTCAGGCGACTTTAGGCTGATTGATCGTCGTGTGATTGACCATCTGCGTATGTTCCCCGAGACTCACGGATTCCTTAGGGGACTCGTCGCCCTCGTCGGGTTCAAGCAGACGATTGTTACCTTCGATCGTCCCGCGAGAATCACTGGTCGTAGCAAGTACAACCGTTTTACGGGTTCGTTACGGATCGGGCTGGATGGGGTCATCGCATTCTCATCATCCCTACTCAGTCTTTCGACCATAATTGGATTTGCCGCGGCAATGTTGGCATTTCTCACCGCTTTGGCATATATTTTTCTGACAATTGTTGGTGCGCCTTTTCCAATCGGAAACCCAACTATTGTCGTTCTTATATTGTTGCTTGGCGGGTTGCAGCTCATCTGTTTAGGTATCGCTGGTCAATACATCGGTCGAATATATGACGAGACGAAGCGTCGTCCTCGATACATCATTGATCGTACGATTGGCCTCTAATAGGTTGCACCATATGGCAAAACCGAACCGCGTGTATACCGATCGAGACCACGGGTTCCGTGATGGCGATGTTTATGCACAGACCAGTTGACTACATCGTGACCGATATCTCCCGATGGTAAAGACTCTGACTGCGACATTGCACGATTAATTGCTGAATTTATCTATATTGATTGGTAGTAATGAAATTTGCCACAGTTGTTAATGACGAGAGACATGGCACAGCTTCGAGGCCCGCCTGCAATACCTCATCGTGAGAGTCCTGTCCGCCAGCGAGAAAGACAACATGGCACCCGGCCGAAATGCCCGCCTGTAGGTCACTGACACGGTCGCCGATCAACCATGACGACGCAAGGTCAATTTTTAGTTCGGCGGCAGCAGATGTTATAAGACCTGGACGAGGTTTGCGACATGAGCACTTGTCTGACGCATCGTGAGGGCAGACGTAAAATTGACATATGCCCAACTCTGAACTGAGCACGTCGTGGATAGACGTGAGATCTTTCGTAGTCATGTGGCCACGGGAGATGTCTGGTTGATTCGTAACCACAATGCAAATGAATCCTGAGTCTTGTAGTAATTGAACAGCTGCTCGCGCATCGTGGGTGATGAAAAGTTCGCTAGTAGATCGAGGTGCAAACCCACGGCCGTCGCGTCTTACAAGAGAGTTGAGAACTCCGTCTCGATCTAAGAAAACTGCGCGGATCATGTTACGTAGGTTGGTGGACTTGATCTGAAATGAGACTCGGTTTCCCTGAGGGACTTCGGAGTTCCGATTTCCCAGAATCGATCTGTAACTTCAACGGCCATCATTTGCCTGCGTTCGACGAGATGTTTGATCACTTGGGACAAATCTGTCGGAGAGTTTGAAGAAACTTCAATAAAGTCAGAGCGTGAAAATCTTAAGAGGCCATAGTCGATCCATTCGTGTATCCCTTTAAGGGAAGTTGGTTCGTATCCCCCGACTAGCCCGTCAAGCACTGTCACGTTGCTCTTTTGCCAGCGGTCGAAATTATGCATGACGATCATTACTCGATCGATGCCTCGGGAGGCGCTCGCACGTTCAACTTCGTCTAGGTCAGCAGTTACATACGAATCTCCGTATGTAACCCAGAAAAGATCTGGAAGGAGGCTGGTTGCTTTGGCGATTGATCCCGCAGTGCCCAATAGGGACTCTCCATCGCAAACGACCCGAATGTCCATTTCGTACTCGTGGTTCGAGATATGGGCTTCAATCAATTCGGATAGTTCAGCAACGAGAATTGTTACCGATGTAAAGCCGAGAATTTGAAGCGACGCCAGTTTGAGGTCGAGAAATGGCCGCCCGAGAACTGGAACCATAATTTTTGGAATCAATCCATTAGTGATTGATCGGAGTCGAGATCCTAGCCCACCTGCAAGAATGACGCAATGTCGACCATTCATCTTGCAACAATTATAGTTGAGCCTTCGTAGTCGATATCGAAGAATGTCTCATGGAGACCAAATTCGCTCATAACGTCTCGCAAATCTGTCTTTTTGTCGGCGTAGAATAGAAGAAAGCCGCCGCCACCTGCTCCCACTAGTTTTCCACCGAGAGCACCCGCATCAAGTCCGGATTTGATCCAATTATCGAATCGGCCATTCAGGGGGTTCGGCTGGCGCTCATATTTCAGCCGCCACTGTTGAGTTAGCAATTTCGCAAACCCATCCATGTCACCGGCAACGAGTGCGTCGCGCGTTTCGTAGCCGATCGCTCTTGTTCGCTTGAGGTTGTCGGAACGCGAATTAGTTTCAAACGGGCCAGTCAAAGCCTCCTCAGCTAAAACTTCACTGGCCGCGCGTTGTATCCCAGTGTAAAAGAGGAGCAGATTGTCATCCAACAATGCGCGCAATCTAGGTGCCATATCTAATGGCTGAACTTCGACAGTTCCATCTGCATGAAAACTGAATCCAGTGACACCTCCGTATGCAGCAATATATGGGTCCTGCTTTCCTACAGGTTCGCTAAGGTAGTTCATCTCAATTTCACAAGCTTCCTCGGCGAGGCGGTGTCTTTCTGGGGCTTTGTGAAAGTGCATATTAAGAGCTTTAAGAGCTCCGACCGCGAATGCACCCGAGGAGCCAAGTCCAGTACCTCCCGGAATGTCTGCCATAGCAGAAATTTCGATTGATCCGCGCGCGTCGACGCTCTTAAGGCATTCTCGTAGCAACGGATGCTGGATATCATTCAGATTCGTAACCTTTTCTAATTTGCTGTATTTAACCAAGATTTCTTCGTCAAATCTGTGATTAACAGCAATATAGATGTACTTTGTGATGGCCGCCGCAATCAGGAATCCATGACCTTGAGTTTCATAAAAGGCTGGCAGATCTGTTCCTCCACCGCCAAGAGAAATACGTAGTGGGGTACGCGATATGATCATTGTGCAAAGCCCACGTCAATGCGGGGAGATGTGGCAAATAAGTTGTACCAAGTCGTCATCAAATCATCGCCATCACTGAACCGACATACTTGACGAGTTTTCTCCGTAAGTGCTATATCAATTTGACAACTGCCGGGGCGCATCAATGGCGAATTCATTACTTACTTGTCGAAACTCGATCGATACCCTCCCACTTTGCTTCCGAAACCAGCATCTCTGGGTGAGAGACAATTAGGTGCCACAAAAGTGCTTGTAGACCTTCGGTTTGCGGCGTTACCAGTGACGCATCTACAGGCCGTACATGGATTGAAGCTGTCGAAAGTTGTCGCAGTATGCCGCCATCGCGACCGACGATTCCGACTACTTTTGCACCAACTTCTAACGCAAGTTGGACGGCGGTCACTAAATTAACGCTGACTGGTGGTTCGATGCTTCCGCCGCCAACCGAGAAAACAAAAAGGCAATCCTTTGACCTGATTCGCGATGACAGCAACCAGTTAGAGTATGAGGTTTCCCAGCCATCATCATTGACTCGCGCAGTAAGTTCAGAAACATTGTCGGACACACAGTATGCCTCAAACCCACAAAGTTTTCGGAAATCACAAGTTGCGTGGGAAGCATGTCCGGCGCCACCACCGGACCCGCAAAGGAACAGGCGACCTCCGCTGTCACGAGTAGTTTTCAGGACGCTGACTACCCGCTCGATGTCGTCAAGATCCAGTCGACTGAGAACCGCAATTGTGTCGGCCAAAAACATTTTAGAAAACATCGCCACTCATGCTCCTTAGAAAGACTGTGGATCCGAGTCTGACCGGTACCCGTTGAGTGGTCCACTTGCTATGCGAGTTGGGGTCGGTTGTTATTGTAGTCGATGCGCCAGTAGTCGATGAACACGGTGTCGGTGCAGTTGAAACGGCACCAGTCGGAGACGGCTTGGGCGATGAACTCGCCGCCGTTGTCGAAGCGGTGGGAGCGTGCCACAACGATGGCTGGGCACTCGCTGGTGTATTCGTCGATCACGTTCAACATTTTCAGGGTTCTCCCGTCGCTGGTTTGGTCGAATTCGACTCGAGGGCCCACAGCATGTTCGGTCGGATCGCGCAGGTTGATCTTCCAGCCGGTGTCCGGCGGGCCTAGTTCGCTGCCCGCCATCACGGCCCTACCGCTTACGCTCCGGGGTCAGAAGTTTCCCTTGGCGACCTCCCGCAACATGTCGATGTCGAGCGCCTGATCAGCGACGATCTTCTTCAGCCGGGAGTTCACCCGCTCAAGCTCGCCAAGACGCTTGGCGTCGTTGACCAACATGGCGCCGTACTGGTTTCACCACCGATGCCACGTCGAGTCCGTGACCTCCAAATGACGGACCACCTCGCCACAATCCTGGGGCAACGGACTCGCACAACTGGTGGACCACTTTCAGGGGCTCAGGTCAAGTCGATAACCATCTAATGAGATCATACGGATATTCAATCCTCTTATCCGTTGCGTTAAATTTCTGACACCAAGATTGGATTATGAAATTTGCTTTTGTGATGAGTTATGCGGAAATCTTGTGTTTGACATCTTGAAGTAAGGAGTCCGTGAACTTTGTAGTGGGCTCGACTTCGTGTATCAACGTCAGCGACGATGCTAGCGCATGGGTGTGACGTGAGAGTCGAG
>Ga0209702_10006208_pt1 | contig 15562 bp, 22 predicted proteins | sample FRY01_FD_187210 | JGI IMG/M metagenome (GOLD analysis project Ga0209702, IMG submission 187210) | Freshwater microbial communities from Lake Fryxell liftoff mats and glacier meltwater in Antarctica - FRY-01 (SPAdes) (version 2) | ecosystem: Environmental > Aquatic > Freshwater > Ice > Glacier... | reverse complement strand
TACTTCGTGGAGCTCTTCCTCTGAACCACACTCTATTTCTGCATATTCCAGGATGCCATGTGCGGAATCAAATTTATCTATCACGAGCTCAACATTTTTGTACCCAGGAAGATGATATACCTCTCGTACGCGGCCTATACTCTTTTGCAAAACTGCTCCTGACATGAGGAGTAGCTGCATAATAGAAGAAAGTGAACCTATTCGAGTCTCTATTTCCTCTCTGGACTTGATGCCTTTTTGAGTCTTTTTTGGTCCCTTTATCGTGATATAGGGAATAGTATCGACGAGGCGAAGACGAATCTTTGACCCCTTTGTATAGCGATGCTCCATGAATTCACGTATATCCATGAGGTCATCGGTATCTGGCATCTCTACAGAAAGCGTCTTGAGACCAAGAAGTCATGACTTGCCTCCTACTGGTAAACTATATCTCCATTCACTTGGAGAAAAATCTCAAAGATCAAAGATAAAGTCAGCTATATCGCAGATTCTTTTGGGTTTAACCTTGTTTTTTTTCAATACTTTTCGTACTCTTTCTATGTCAAATATTTTTGTTTCGATTTCCATGGCAATAGAGTATGCTTTTAAGGATAAAACTCAAATATTTCCCAACTAAATCGATAAAGATATTTGTCCGTAATGACGAAAAATTCACATCATTTTTAATCCTTAATTCTTAATTTTTCATTGAGACGGTTTGATTATACTTCAAGAAAGAAATAAGCGGCTCAAGTGACATCACTTTCCTTCTCTATCAATCAATCTCACCATCATCTCATAGAGAGTCATCATTCCGAGGTCATGAGAGAGGTATTTGAGACGATTGGTCGCAGAGATGTATTTGTGTGGGATGAAATCCGCAAACACTGATTCGCGAAGTGTAGAACCATTTTTCTTGAGCCAACGCTCGAGAAGAGTCGTATCAGCTATGTCATTCCCTGTTCGAGTGGTCAGAGCTTCCAGGATAGCGTGCTCTGGGGCAGTGACGAGTAATTCTGTTTCTTCTATTCGCAAACGAGTTGCATGATCTTTTATACGAGGATAGAGACTCTTCACTGATCTGATATCCTGCGCTATGATCTTGTAATCTCCGAGAATAGCTATTTTCCCCGTATTTTTGGGAACAGCGATAGAGAGAGATTCTGGGAGCGAATAATCACGCAGTCAAAATGCGAGAGCTTTTTCCCCTATGATGATGCCCTTTCAGAGATAATTCTCTGCGATGATTTTTTTTACGAGTGGCCAATAATAATCCTCTGGATCTAATTTTCCTCCCATATCCCAGAGATACATGCCTTTTCGAATCGATGTCAAAACTCCTGCTACCACTAATCGATGTACGAGCTTGTAGGTTGTGCTTATCTTTGATTCACTTTTTGAATCTTTACCGTAGGCTTCTATATCACTGAGTGACCATAGTTTTTGTCATTTTTTCCGCATCTTTTGCACAATTTTGTTAAAATCCATATATACGAATTATATTATCAAATAGCTAAAATACCGTTATAAATTTAGTATATTTTTATCTATAAAATTGCAATAGTTTTTTCTATAAATATCTCATATTATTATCCTCTATGAACCAATATTGTACCCAAGGAAATATCTCCTGCAAGGCTTTTTAATTAGTTTTAGACAATATGAAAAAACTGCCCGAGAGCAGTTTTTTTATCATATTCTTTTTTTACCATCCGGGAGCCTGTAGAGCATTCTGTTGATAATTATCCTTTCTTCGTTCCCATTCTTGTTTTGCTAGAAGTGTCTCAAAAAGTCACCATTGTTCCACTGTCATAGCTACACTGTCTGGCGGTATTTCATCCACAACATTTCGGACTGGTGCTCCTATAAAATTAAATTGTTGCCCTATGTTGACACTCGGTGGAGGAGAAACGCAACTCGATAATGCTGCTGCAGCTAAGAGTGATGTAATATTGTTTTTCATAGAGTCATTATAAACAATAATAATACTTGTCAATAATTATGCAAAAGCCTTTCGCTCAGTGGCTTTTTACATTTTCAAAAATTTCCTATAATTCAGGATAAGTTAAACGTTAATTGTTAATAGTTTATCGTTTTAAAAATCCTTCATTTTGCCTTTTGCCTTTTGTATTATGAATTTATCTAATGACTCAATAAGTGAAATCCTCTCAGCTATCGACTCTGGTGAAACAACAAAACACGCTGTCTGGGAACACTTCGCACGAGTTCGTGATGAGCTGGATGGTGAGCTCCAAGCATTTAACTTCAAAACTGAAGCAATGCCTACTCCAGAAGATGGAACACTCTCTGGTATTCCTCTCGCTATCAAGGATGTCTATAGTGAAACTGGCGTCCCCACGACGGCTTCGAGTAAAATGCTCGAGAACTATATCGCTCCCTACGAATCTACTGCTACGAAGCGACTCAAAGAAGCTGGCATAATCAGCCTCGGAAAGGTGAACCATGATGAATTTGCTATGGGTGCGACGGGTGAAAACTCCGCTTTTCGCATCTCTCGAAATCCCTGGGATACGACTCGTGTCCCTGGCGGTAGTAGCTCTGGTTCTTCTGTCGCTGTTGCCTCAGGTATGGCTCCAGTCTCTATCGCTACTGATACAGGTGGGAGTATCCGCCAACCAGCATCCCTCACAGGTGTCGTAGGATTCAAATGAACCTATGGAAGTGTCTCTCGATACGGAGTGATTCCGATGGCGTCAAGCCTCGATACGATGGGTGTCATCGCACGGACTGTGAAGGATTCCTACATGGTCTGGGATGCCATGCAGGGATATGATCCTCTTGATGCGACATCGCTCGACGGAAGAATCGAAGTCTCACAGGATATCTGGAATCGTACAGATTTGAGAGGTATGAAAATCGGCCTGCCAAAAGAATATTTCGGGGACGGTATCGAAGCTGGAACTCGTGAAGTCATCGAACAAGCCAAAAAAACACTCACAGACCTCGGGGCAGAACTCGTCGAAGTCTCTCTCCCCTCCACTGACTACGCACTCGCTGCCTACTATGTCATCGTCCCGAGTGAAGTCTCCTCAAACCTCGCACGATTTGATGGTGTACGATTCGGTCATATAACAGGTGAAGAATTCCGTGACTACGCTGACTGGATTTCTCATACTCGCAGTGAAGGATTCGGAGCAGAAGCAAAACGGCGTATCATGGTTGGAGCCTTTGCGCTCTCGTCTGGTTTCTACGACGCCTACTATCACCGCGCCTCTCTCGTCCGAGAACTCGTGCGAAGGGAATTCGCTGAAACATTTGAAAAAGTCGACGTCATCGCCACTCCTGTCTCCCCTATGGTCGCTTGGAAAATCGGTAAGATGGATAACGATCCTCTCGCCAACTACATGGCCGACATCTTCACTGTCCCTGGTGCTCTGGCTGGAATCCCGGGCATCTCAGTCCCTGCTGGCTACGCCGCGCCTGCTGACGACGCGTCTCTCCTCCTGCCAGTTGGCCTCCAGATATTGTGACCAAAACTATGAGAAGAAAAAGTCTTCACCGTCGCTCATGTTTTTGAGCAAGCTATGAAAGAGAAAATAGCGGAGAGGAGACCTAAAGTTTGGGGGTAATTAAATATTCTTGGATAGAGAATAAAAATATGAATCAAAAGAAAATACAACTAGCAAAAAAGTTTGAAAAAATCGGAAAATACTGGGAGGCTGCAAAATTATATCAGGAAGCACTTTTATTGTTAAATAAGAACATTGGGAATGAAAAAGAAAAAGGTTTCTGCAAACAAAAAATAAAAGAAATGAATGTAAAGAGATCAGAAGAATTCACAAAAATAAAAACATTTCATACCTTTACAGAAGAAGAAATAAATGAAATACAAAATGAGATACACGAAATTTTAGAGACAACAAATCTGAATTATCTTTTAGATAAACTCTGAAAATCCAGAAAAATACCAATCTATGCCATGATGGATTCTGTAGAAATGCCAGTCACACTAGAGATAGTAAGTTTAACTTCTCAAGATACAGAAGGCAATCTATTAAAAGATGTCTCAAATCCAAAAAGCGTATGGATGAGCAATCTTTACAATAATTATGAAAAATTACTATTAGACGTTTATCTTTTACCTATTTTCCGGAGATTAAATGATGAAAAAAAGATTGACGCAAATATTTTAACTGATTACTTAATAAGTAAGGGGGTATTTTGAGAAGAATTTATCACAATGTGGACAACCGCTATGGAAAGATTTTTTGTTAAAGATTATATATCTTTTTTACACGTAATAATACCACGATTTGAAAGTTTTTTTTTAGATATAACTTCTTGAATTTCAAAAAACCAAATTGACACCATTACAGCTAGAAATCAAAAAAATAAGAAAGATGATATCTGGACACAAGACAAAACACTTAGTGAAGACTTTTTAAGAAGGCCCGATGTTATTAAGCTATGGGGGAAAGACCTCTGCGAACACATTAATTATTTATTTTTCTCTCAATTATGACTTAGATTAAGGCACGAATTAGCTCATGGAAGACTTGCAGTAAAAACTGCAAATTTTACGAATTCCATCCTAGTTTTATATCTTTTCCTAATTATTATTTCAAATTTTAAACAAACAGATAAATAATTGCTTTTACAGTGGTGTACAAAATTAATTATTCGAGACTCTCTCCCAAAAACTCCCCTGTCTTTGACCATGCATCTAGTGTTTCAGTTTTTGAAAATCTACGCTGCCATTAAATCGTCGACCATTCGCTCAAAACCCTTCAGAACATCAGCGGTGAATGAGCGATACATTTGTTTCCAACCTTTAGAATTTAGTGGTATATTTTTGAGCAAAGAGTCCCATCCCTCATAAGTGGCAGGTACAGACTGTCATTTCTCATCTGGTATCAGTAAATTGGGAGGTAGTTGTGAAAATGGTTCTCTATGAAAGACATCTACGTTACCTAGGTCTGAGAGCGGAATCTCGTGAGAAGGAGAATAGAGTCCACTTCAGATGAGGAAAAGAATCTGGAAAGTCGCAGTCTTGGCTGTTATCTGTATCCTAAATAATCCTCCTCGAAATATTGTATCTTGTCATGGAAATGTATGTTGCATGTGATTGAAACAGAGCCAGGTCATATCGTTCATAGTCCTCGCATGTTTGATTTGAATTTGTATAATTTTTGATGCCGCAGTACAGACATCTCTCAATAGCACAGAAACTCCTGCAATTTCAGGAACCACAGTACCAATACCCTGTTTTTTATGATAATCACTTTCGATCTCTTCCATTTGTCCAACCGCCTGGGTCATTCCCAGTGTAGTATCAGAAATTTGATATAGTGTACCCGTATGTATCAATGGTACCTGTATTTCTACACCTTTATGGTAAAGAAATTGATTTGCTTCTAAAAGTATGGATTGGAGTTTTTTCATAACTAATAGGTAATTATATTTATACCAGAAAACATGCAAGAGTCTTTTTTGCCTAGATCTGTTTTTTTAATTGTTGAATCTCATTTATCTTTCCTTTCATCTCAGCAATTCATCTATGTAGTGTTTCCTTCATAGGTCCTATCAGAGCTGGCTGCTCAGTGACACTTTTGGTAGGTTTTCATTTCTCTGATCCCATGAGATATCGATAGATTATCCTACTAGTAAATCCTGTTTTCTTGGCAAATACCTCACTGTAAGAATCCACTATACTTTTCAAATAAGATTTTTTTTCTGAATCTTTTTTTTTATGATATTTTGTGAGTGTATTAAATAGCTCCGCATACACTTTGATATTTTCTGCCATTTTTTCTATCGCATGCTCTTGAGAACGTATCGCTTCTTCTCGTCCTGCAAATATTCGAAGCTCAGTTCCTGATATTCTATGATGTCTATTTTTGTGTTTTTTTCCTGATTTAACCCTTTCGGTAATCAGATTAGAAGTAGTAGCAAATATTCCAATTTTTTCTTGACTATCCGCTCAATGAAATCTTATCACTCTTGCTGTCGCTTTTGATACTCAACGTACTTTGACAGCATACGGCCTCTCCGTCATCTTTGCCCCAGCGATAAGACCTAAAAATTCTGGAGCTACTGCCATCTTGTAGCGACGTCGAGCCTGTTCTGTATAATGCTCAAAATCATCTGGAGCTAGTCAAACTTTTACCAATGAATCGTCACTAATAGCATCAGGGTCTATCGGGAGATGTCTCATCAAGTCCAATCTCGCACTGAGTACTTCTCTCCTCTTACTTGAATCGGTTTTTCCTTGAGATTCTATCGTTGACATATCTTCAGGGCAAAAAGTCCGAGCTATATAAGATCCGAGAGTAGCAGGCTTACTGTGTCTAGATTTATTTTTACTTGTTTGAAGTCTGTGTGTGCTGAGCTTAAAAAATGTGTTTTTCTGTATGTATTCTCGGAATTTCTCTAATTGAGATTCATTATAGTATTGGACGAGTAAATCACAGATTTCTGGCTTATCCAGGAGTCTTTTTATTGTCCCATTACCTACATTTTCTTTTTCGATACCTACTAATTCGGCAATTTTCTGGCGACATTGTTCTTGTAAATCATTATTTTTTTCTTTTCCTTTAAGAGACTCTAAGGCTGGATTTTTCAAATATCGCACGTTTTTATCAGGAAAGTACTTAATCTGATTACGTGAATACTGGCGTGTCATCATCCCTGCTGGATATCTTGCTCCAGGAAAATCGACACCTGCCCACGAGAGAGCTTTTTCAGCTCTATTTGCTGTCCCTATCTTGAGATCACTGGCATGGTGTGGCGATGCCGCATAATCCCGAAGTATTACATGGGCATCAGGAGATATATACGGTTTTTGTATTGGCATCTATGATTTATATGTAATAATTATGTTAAATCAATACTAATGTTCGTCTCTATGCATCATCATAGCATCACCGAGCATGAGTTTCATCTGAGATATTTCAGAACTCTGTACCCTGATAACCTCTCGGGCAAAAACAGTGACTTCTTTTCGGGCATTGAGTTGGAGAACTGATTGTGCCATCTGGACTGCTCACATATGATGCATTATCATTCATTGGAGAAACCAAGTATCGATGGATTTCCCAGAAAGTTTAGTCCCATCTCCCATCATGTTTTCATATGTAGCAGTAACCTGTGAATATTTCCAGTCCTTTGACCACTTCTGCATCATGGCGATTTCCTTTTCTTGCGCTGTGATGATGGCTTGAGCGAGCTTTTTCACTTCTGCACTCTCCCCTTTTGCGAGGACGAGACGAGCTGTATCGACGGCCTCCTGGTGATGAGGAATCATATTGACGACAAACGCTTCTTCACTGGTCACCATCGCACTATGGTCCATCATGGAATGATGTCAGTTATTCTGAGAGCTGTCATGAGAGCCCATCTCTGAAGCATGATGATCATCGAATTGTGCAGGAGTTATGCCCGCGAGTGGGAATGCTATTATGGAGATGAGAAGAGTTATCATCACGCCTATACTCAGAGTATGAAAAAAAGAATTCTTTATTATTTCTTTCTCACGAAAAGCCAAGAGTGAAATAAAATATCACACTGGGATAATCCAGGCGCTACGCCACGGTGAATTGAGAAAGTGTTGAAAACCTCCTGCAACCATCGCAGTACTAATAGAAAAAATAATTCCTATAAGAAGTACCTTTCCTATATCTATTTTTGAGCCTGAGAGGTGACGCTCATACATGAGACCAATAACGAAAACAATGATACCTATTATTGCCGTAACAAAACTACGAAAGCCAGAGAAAAATCCATGACTGATAGCACCTGAAATAAGTCCAATACCTATGTATTGGAGAAGTGTCGCTGTGTGACGAGGGAAAAGAGGATTTTTCATAAAAATTGAGTAAGAAAATAAAATTATTTACGTGTTGATACATCCCAGATACGAGAAAATTCTTCCACAAATTTTTCTCCTTTTTTGGAATCTTTGTGGGAGAGATCATTTTTTCCACAACAGAGTAGATGATTCTTCATGAGATCAATATTGACTCATCGGAGAAGACCTACAGATGCATTGATTTGTTGTCATATGTCACCACAATATTCATCATTTTCTATCATGGTTGATACTTTTGTGAGGGTTCATTGAGCCTTTTTTATGGCTATGAGGAGTTTTTTTTGGAGGACAGGATTAGCAGAAATCATACAATGAAAAATAAAAAATAATTAACGAACGTTGACGCTAAAATTGTACATACCCATAGAACAGAGCCCTCTAATGGTTTTTCCTGATTCTGGAGTACCGAGATCAATCTCCGTCTCACCACTTGCAGGGAGCATGCTCCTGTAGCCTACATCACGGATCACGAGAGCTGAAGAACAATCGTAGGTATTATTTGTTTTCATGATAAGCTTTGTCGGGAGAGTATCAATAGTGGTATTTCGTGGACTATAGCCTCATCGAGCATTGATAGTGACATATTGTATTCAATCTTTTACAACAACATTATTTGAGGCTGCAACATCATCTATGCTCGCGTCTCCAGCGGGTCCTCGAACCAGAAAGAAAAATACAATAGCAAAAACAGCTATGAGCATAATGGTGAAAATTGAAGCTTTGTCGAGTGATTTTTTGGACATATATTTAGAGATTAAAAAGAGGAGGAATTACTCAGAGACTTGCCAGGCCTGTCAAGAGTGAAAACAATCCGAGGCCAATAACTACCACTCAAGAAGCTCGGAAAAATATACCTGAAAATCGAGAATGAGAAAATCCAGTTGCTCCAAACGAGAGGAGTGCAAGCATAGGAAAAGTACCGAGAGAAAAAGCCCCCATAATCATTAATCCTTGATAAAATGATCCACTAGATAGTGCCGCAAATTGCATCGACTGAGTAAATCCACACGGGAGAAAAAATGTCCCTATACCTATGATGAGAGGAGTCAGAGTTTTTCTCTCGATTGATTTCAGGCGAGTAAAAATACCTGATGGGATCGTGAGAGAAGTCCGTAGTAAACCTGTCAGATTGAGACCGAGGAGTATCATAATGATAGCTGCTAAAATTCCAAGAAATGAAGCAAAAAATGGATTTATCCCGAGAGATTCTCCTAGTATTCAGAGAAATCCTCCCAGAAGGCCAAATCATACAATTCTCCCCGCGTGAAAAAGAATGAAATTTTTCGTATCACTCTTGTTGTCCTGAGATACTGTTGCAGAGAGAGACAGCACGAGTCATCCTACTATCGCGAGACAGCTCGAAACAGAAGCGACCAGACCTATCATAAAACTGGAAATAGGAGTTACGCCTCAGCCGATACCTATATTCAGTATTCCTGATTTTTGGAGATAAAAAAAGGCAGATAAAATAATAATACCAAAGAAAAAGGCAAAAAAATTATTTGTTTTCTGTTTCTCTGATAAGAATCTTTCAGAAGAAAGTGTATACCCATGTTTTATTATATCAGATTGTAATTCTTGAAATATTTCCCCTATCGGCCTATCGCTCTGTGTCTCAATCATGATAATCGCAGTATGCATTTCTATGATTGTCGTATCAACATCTGGATGATTGATCACTATATCTTCGATAAGTATTTTGCACGCAGCACAGTGCATGCCTTTTATATAACCTGTATGCTGTTTCATGATTTAGAGTTTTTTAGTTTTTATACGGAGAGAATTCATGACAACAGAGACACTCGAAAATGCCATAGCGAATCATGCGAAAACTGGGTTGAGAAGCCATCCAAAAAACGGATAGAACAGTCCTGCAGCAAGCGGTATTCCGACAATATTGTAGAAAAATGCCCAGAACAAATTTTGTTTTATGCCTCTCATGGTGATTTTAGAGAGTTTTATTGCTTTCACAAGTTTTGAGATATCGCCTCCGAGTAAGGTAATACCCGCAGACTCTATAGCTACATCCGTCCCTGTGCCCATAGCAATACCGACATCAGCCTGTGCCAGAGCTGGAGCATCGTTGACACCATCTCCTGCCATAGCTACTATTCGACCTTCGGATTGTAGCTCTTTAATTTTGGCCAATTTGTCTTGTGGTAATACATGAGCTATGACTTCATCGATTCAAACTAGAGATGCAATATGTTTTGCTGCCTTTTCGTCATCACCTGTGAGCATAATAACTCTGATTCCTTCTCTGTGGAGTGCCGCGATAGCCTCTCTTGATGCTGGCTTCACTGCATCGGCTACGAGGACATACCCGATTACTTTTTCTTTTGTAGCCAGTATGACAGGCGTTTTCCCCTGAAGTGTATATTGATCGAGCTGCACACTATCAAAAGAGATATTCATTTCTTTCACCAGTCTTGCATTTCCAACAAAATAGACTATTCCATTAATATTTCCCTGAAGGCCCTTGCCCTGAATGGATTCAAATAGAGATACGTCAGAAAGTGACATATTTTTTTCAGATGCATAATTCACAATAGCGTGTGCGATAGGATGTTCTGATTTTTTTTCGAGAGAAGCTATAATGCTCACCATATCGTCCTGTGCTATATCGGAAATTGTGACGATATCGACGAGTGTTGGTTTCCCTTGGGTAATAGTTCCTGTCTTGTCCACAACAACCGTATTTACCTTATGAAGTTTTTGAAGCGTTGCCGCATCCTTTATGAGAATACCCTCTTTCGCACCTTTCCCCACGCCTACGATAATAGCTGTAGGTGTAGCAAGCCCTAGAGCACACGGGCAAGCAATGACGAGGACTCCGACAAATGATACGAGACCAAAAGAAAGTGCCTGAGAAAACCCTAGATACTGATATCAAATTATGAGCCAAAGAGCCAGTGACACAAATGCTATCACGAGGACTATAGGTACAAAAACAGCAGAGATTTTATCTGCCAATGCCTGAATAGGAGCTCTGCTTCCTTGCGCTTCTCCAACCATCGTGATAATCTGAGCAAGCAATGTCTCTGCTCCTACTTTTGTCGCCCGAAATGTAAATGATCCAGAAGTATTCAGTGTTCCTGCTACGACGCTGTCTCCAATTTTTTTCTGAACAGGCATGGGCTCCCCCGTCACCATAGATTCATCGATAAAGGACGCACCTTCCACAATAACTCCATCGACAGGGATTTTTGAACCAGGCTTTATAACTACGACATCATCATGTACGACATCGTTAAGTGATATTTCAATCTCTTTTCCTTCCCTGATAACAAGCGCGGTTTTTGCCTGGAGTCACAGGAGTTTTTCGATAGCATCACCTGTTTTTATTTTTGAACGAGCTTCGAGATACTTCCCGAGAGAAATAAAAGCGATAACCACAATTGTCACATCGTAATAATTATGCTCTACATCTATAAAATTCTTGAGTGGTTCCTCGAGAGCAGTGACAATAACACTATATATATATGCCGCGAGGGTACCTATGCCTATGAGCGTATCCATATTCGCTTTTCCATACCGTAGGAAACGATACACTCCGAGTAAGTAGGGTTGACCAACGACAAAGAGGGTATATGTCGCCATGAGTGGCAAGATGTGGTGAAAAAATTCTTTTATGGTATAGCTCATCGCAGGCACCAGAGCATACTGTCACAAAATATCCCATCCCATAACAAATGCTGCAAAAAAAGCTAACGGCAAAACAATCAGAATTTGACGCTTCATCACGGCAACTTCTGCTAGTTTATCTTTTTTTGATTGACCAAGTCCGAGATGGGCAGCGTGCTCATCATCTGACATGCCCATTTCTTCTGCACTCTGTTGTGTATCATCATGATTATGGATCATCTGATCACTACTTCATAATGTCAGAGTATACCCTAACGGCTCGATCATTGCTGAAATATTTGATGGATTTATTGTGTCATCATGAGTTATTTTTGCCGTCTCGGTGACATAATTTACTTCAACTGAAGTGACTCATGGAGTTTTCGTAAGAGTTCGCTCAATAATCGATGCACACGAAGCGCAGTGCATTCATTTGATTGGATAGGATTCAGTTTTATTCATAGGAATTATTTATTTAATATCTTTTTTTATTTTTTCAAATTCTTCTCGAGTTATATCTCATCTGGCATATCGCTCTTTGAGTGAGAAATCGGTGAAGAATTACTAGTTTTGCCACGAAAAAGTATTATAATTCCATATATAACGAGTCACCAAAAAAGCATCATGATAAAGGGGACAAATCCAAAGAAATAGAATGGAAAAAAAGTAGAGTACATCAATAAGAGAGCATAAAAAAAAATAAGTCTCGGACTAAAAATGAGCCCGCCACCAGAGTGACGGGCAAAAAAAGAACTATTTACCGCAGCAAGAGCAAGAACAATTCTCACAACTACACGCGCTCGATGAGCTCTGACAAGTGCATTTTTCCATAAAAGAAAAGATAGGAGATAAAGTACCTTTGGTATATAACCTATACCTGGGGTATAGGTATACTATTGATATAGAAATAAATAGCAAATCTTTCTCTATTTACTAAACTCCGCGCAGTGAAAATCCTTTTTCTGCAAGTGTCCCAATAACTATCTGCTGTATCTTTCCCGCCTCCTCATCTGTGATTGTTGCTGCTGGATTTTGAATCAAAAATGATACGATAACTGATTTTTTGTCAGTACCTATATGTTTTTCGTCACGATATATCTCACTCACTCAGACATCAGATATCCAATCATGCACACTCCCCACGAGCTCTATCACTACTGCAACTGGCGTAGATTCTGGTAGGATAAAATTGAGTTCGCGACAAGTACCTGGAAATTCCGAAAGTGGTAAAAATTTCACAGGTCTATGGAGAATTGGCATTTTCACTATCTCAAAAGCATACACATCTGTATTTTCTATATCAAAGAGCGGTAACAGCGTCGAACGCACAAGTCCAAATCGCAGAGTTACTTCTCCTCCATCGTCGAGCATCTCGGCATACGCATGAGGAGAAAAAAGCTTTGTATCTCATTCTCCTTGTGATATAGAGCCTGCTGTACCAAAAAATGTCATCATATAGCTCGCTAAATCTGACTGGAGTTTATCATCAGATAATCACCAGAGGACTCCGAGTCCTTGCAGTTTTTCTTCTCCATCAAATATTGAGCCAAATTCAAAAAAAGCCCCCTCATCATGAGTCCGATAATTACTAGCTACGAGTTCAAGGAGATTTTCAGCCATGTGCGCACGAAGATGTGTACGATTCTCAGAGGTATTTTGGAGTATAGATGGTTTTGAATCTGAAAATCTCTCAAAACGCTCTGCGAAAGTAAAAGGATATGTATATACATCGAGATATCATCTTCCTGCAAAAAATGTAGATATCCTCATAGTCAAAACGTCATGCGACTGAACTCGTGCAACTGAGAGAGGCCCTGGAAGTGGCTCTGCATCAATAGATTCATACCCAACATGACGAGCTATTTCTTCTACGATATCTTCTGGAAAAGTGATATCTCCTGTATCTCTCCATGATGGCACAGCGATGGTATAGATATCTTTTTTTGTTTTTACCTCAAATCCAAGACGACCGAGAATATCAATGATAATTTTCTCAGATACGTCTATACCTATTTTCTGTACAATAAAATCATGTGAAATCTCAATGATTGTTTGCTCCTGCTCATGGGTGACAATGGTTTGTTTTTGTGTTTTTGTACCCTCTACAAAATGTGATAAGAGCTGGGCATATCGAGTTTGAGCAGTATGAGGAAGTCATCTATCGACGCCTTTCTCAAATCGCAGAGAACTATCTGTACGAATTCCCAATCTCTGAGAAGTTTTCCGAATTGTCACAGCATCAAACGAAGCAGATTCGACATATATATGACGCGTCTCTCATGTTGTACCTGAAGATTTCCCACCCATGATCCCTGCTAGAGCGAGAATTTTTTTTTCATCGACTATGACGAGATCGTCGACGGTGAGAATATATTCTTTGTCATCAAGGCCGAGAAATTTTTCTCATTTTTTTGCCATACGAAGGGTGATAATACCAGAAATAGTATCAGCATCAAATACATGCATAGGCTGACCGATTTCTGTCATAACGATATTGGTCAAATCTGGGAGAAGTCCGTGAGTCCCCTGATTTGAGCGATACAATATCGTCTGAACTAAAAAGGGAGATACAGGAACATCGGGAAGAGTATATTCTGTGAGGAAATAGTTGATGACTTTGTCTGATTCAACCTGTACATTGATTTCATTTTTTGACGTCAGTATACTACATTTCACTCCAGAAAAATCACTCTTTTCTATACAGGAAATTTCTCTCGCATTTCAGACGACAGAGAATAGGTCAGGACGATTGGTGATAAACTTGTTATCGAGATCAAACACTACATCGTTCATGGCATACTCTATCACACTGTCATAACACGGGAAAGAAAGTGTGAGATTGCCAAAAGGTTTTCAGAGATTTTTTTCGAGCATTTTCTCATCCCAAACAGTTTCAAGTGGAAAAATCCCCTCCGAACGTACAGATTGGAGATTGAGTTCATCGAGACTGCAAATCATGCCACAACTATCCACGCCACGAATTGCACGACGACCAATAGTGAGTCAACTTGGCAAGACAGCGTTTTCGAGTGCTATAGGAACGTATCTTGAAGTGGCAACATTTGCAGCTCCGCACACAATCTCATGCTTGCCACAAACGCCTGAATCGATAGTAACGAGTCAGAGCTTGTCAGAATCTGGATGCGGTTTCCAGTTGAGAACTTTTCCGACAACGATTCTTTCATCAAAGATATATTCATCGATACCTTCCACTTCTGCTGTATAGGTAGAATACGTATGAGAGAATTTTTCGAGTGATTCTGATGTGTATTCAGGCACTTTTGTCCAATGCTGTGCCCAATTGAGAGAGATTTTCATGGCTGTATTCTATCTATTTTTTTGAAAAATCTATTTCTTTGTTTCTGTAATGTCACTCTGATATTCAGTACTACATCCAGAATAGAGTGCTATCTCTGAGAGTGGACGCTCCCCTGCTACACGACCAAATAGATATACAGGACGCTCTACGAGGGTTTCATCTGGGCCATCAGTCAAAACAGTGAGTGCGACCAGCTTATCATATTCAGGAATATTTGAGTTAACGAGTTTTTCTGTTTTTTCTTTAAATAACTGTACTACTTTTATGAGTTCTGGTTTGTTAGTTTTGACAGCATCCATGTAAATATCCGATGTACCTCTTACTTTTGTAAGTTCAGTATTAAATATATTTATCGAGGCCTCTTTTGGTAAAGCCTTTATAACTGTATCCGGAAATTGCCACGTCGGATAGCTCGTAATTTTTCTATCAATACACTCTTGTGCCTGTCCATTTCATACAGCACATTCAAAATATGGGACACTTTTTATAGATTTTCCAAAAAGCTTTTTCTGAGCTACACAGTGTGGACACCAAGAGGCGCCAAACATCACTGTTTGATTTTTCTCCATACAGGCAGTGAGATTTGGATAATCAGTATTTGATGTGCATGAAGCCAAGACAAGTCCAATGGCACTGATGAGGAGAATTTTTTTCATAAAAAAGGAAATAGAAATATTTAGTAAGAGTATATAAATAATACAGAGAAGTCTCTTTTTTTACATTATGATTTGGACTTTTTCGTTATTAACAAGAAGAACATGATTCACAACCGCCCTGCGTACTACAAGTACCGCATCATGATTTTTTCTCTT
>Ga0209702_10006207_pt1 | contig 15563 bp, 14 predicted proteins | sample FRY01_FD_187210 | JGI IMG/M metagenome (GOLD analysis project Ga0209702, IMG submission 187210) | Freshwater microbial communities from Lake Fryxell liftoff mats and glacier meltwater in Antarctica - FRY-01 (SPAdes) (version 2) | ecosystem: Environmental > Aquatic > Freshwater > Ice > Glacier... | reverse complement strand
CTAGCGCACCACCGTGGCCAGAACGCCGGTCAGATCCTGGTGCCGCAGCATCTCCAGCACGGGCCGCCCACCGGTGCCGCCGGGTTCGCCATCGTTGCACGGTGTCCACCTGCCATCAGCGCCCAGCAGACGTGTGGGTGGCGCCAGGGTGCTCGGTGCGCAGCTGCGCCCTTCGCGCCAGCGACCCCTCGCGCCCAATACAGGGCTCAACGCAACCGATGAAGCGGCTTTTGCGCAGGGTGAAATCGCTTTGAATGGGGGCGGCTAAGACGTGCGACATGAACCCAGTATGGGACTGTCTTTCTGACCATTCACGGGCGCTTCGGTGATAATTGACGTTTACGTAAACGTCAATCAAAAAACGCCACATCATGACCGATCCGATCGCCACCCACGAAGCCCTGCGACAGCGGGTGCAAGCCAGCCTGGAGCGCCAGGGCATGATGCAGCCGCTGGGCGTGCGGCTGCTAAACGTGGCGCCGGGCACGGTGACGCTGGCCATGCCGTACTCGGAGCGGGTGTCGCAGCAGCAAGGTGGTTTTCATGGTGGCGCCATGGGTGCACTGGCCGATATTGCGGGCGGTTACGCCGCGCTCACCGTCACACCCGAGGGCATGGAAGTGACAACCGTGGAATACAAGATCAACTTTCTCGCCGCCTTTCAGGGTGGCGAGCTCCAAGCCACAGGGCGCGTGGTGAAAGCCGGCAAACGCATCGTTGTGGCCACCGCCCAGGTGGTGCATGTGGCAGCCGACGGCAAGCGCTCTGACTGCGCGGTGATGCAACAGACGCTGGTGCCTGTGCCCAAGACCTACTGATTCAACACATCGCAACCAGCATCCCCCAGGAGACGACCCATGACCAACCTGCCCGGCCTCGATTTTCAGCTTGGTGAAGACATCAACGCCTTGCGCGACGCGGTGCGCGATTTTTCGCAAGCCGAGATCGCGCCACGTGCCGAGGAGATCGACCGCAGCGACCAGTTCCCGATGGACCTTTGGCGCAAAATGGGCGGCCTGGGCGTGCTCGGCATCACCGTGCCCGAGGCCGATGGCGGCGCTGGCATGGGTTACTTGGCGCACATGGTGGCGATGGAGGAAATCAGCCGCGCCAGTGCCTCGGTGGGTCTGAGCTATGGCGCGCACAGCAACCTGTGTGTGAACCAGATCAACCGCAACGGCAGCTTGGCGCAGAAGGCGAAATACCTGCCCAAGCTGATCAGCGGCGAGCACGTGGGCGCGCTGGCCATGAGCGAGCCGGGCGCTGGTTCCGACGTGATTGGCATGAAGCTCAGGGCCGAAGACAAGGGTGGCTATTACCTGCTCAACGGCAACAAAATGTGGATCACCAACGGCCCGGATGCCGACACGCTGGTGGTCTACGCCAAGAGCGAACCCGAGCTGGGTGCGCGCGGTATCACCGCGTTCCTGATAGACAAGGGCATGCCCGGCTTCAGCATCGCGCAAAAGCTCGACAAGCTCGGGATGCGCGGCAGCCACACCGGCGAGCTGGTGTTCCAGAACGTCGAGGTGCCAGCCGAGAATATTCTGGGTGGGCTGAACATGGGCGCCAAGGTGCTGATGAGCGGACTCGACTATGAGCGCGCCGTGCTCTCTGGCGGCCCACTGGGCATCATGCAGTCGGTGATGGACAACATCATTCCTTACATTCACGATCGCAAGCAGTTCGGCCAGAGCATCGGCGAGTTCCAGCTGATTCAGGGCAAGGTGGCCGACATGTACACGGTGCACCAGGCGGCGCGCGCGTTTGCTTACACCGTGGCCAAAAACCTGGATCTGCTGGGCACCGAACACGTGCGCCAGGTCCGCAAAGACTGCGCTTCGGTCATCCTCTGGACAGCCGAGAAAGCCACCTGGATGGCGGGCGAGGGCATCCAGATTTTTGGCGGTAACGGCTACATCAACGACTACCCGCTGGGCCGCCTGTGGCGCGACGCCAAGCTGTACGAAATCGGCGCCGGAACCAGCGAAATCCGCCGCATGCTGATCGGCCGCGAGCTGTTTGCCGAGACGACGTAGGCGGGATCGACCGATGCCATTGCGCAGCCTGCTGGCACACAACCGCACCTGGGCAACCCAGATGGAGGCTGAGCGGCCCGGCTTTTTCACGCGCCTGTCTGAACAGCAGACGCCGCGCTACATGTGGATCGGTTGCTCCGACAGCCGGGTGCCCGCCAACCAGATCACCGGCCTGGAACCCGGCGAGGTGTTCGTGCACCGCAACATCGCCAATGTGGTGGTGCCGACCGATCTGAACTGCCTGTCCACCATTCAGTTCGCGGTCGATCAGCTTCGTGTGGAGCACCTGATGGTGGTGGGGCACTACGGCTGTGGCGGCGTGAAGGCGGCGCTGCACAACACCCGCGTCGGCCTGGCCGACAACTGGCTGCGCCACATCAAAGATGTGCGCGACCGCCATGCCGGTCTGCTCGCCGCGCTCGACGAGCGGCACCGGCTTGATGCGCTGTGCGAGCTCAATGTGATCGAGCAGGTGATGAACGTGGCGCGAACCACCGTGGTGCAGGATGCCTGGGCTCGTGAGCAGGCGCTCACTTTGCATGGCTGGGTCTATGGCCTGAGCGATGGCCTGCTGCAAGACCTGCACATGGTGATCCGCGGCGAAGATGTGCTGGCCCAGACCCATGCCCGCGCGGTGGCCGAGGTGGCGCAGCGCGAGCGGCGCTGAGCGACCTCACGCAGGACCGGCGCGCTGCGCTGTCTTGGCGCATGCTAAATACCCCAGGTTTTTGCCAACGATGGACCGCGCATGAACAAGACATCCCCCCAGCGACTCGATTCCAGCGTGGCCTTTGAGATTGCCAAGGCGATGCTCGACGGCTTCAACCGCCACTACCGGTTGTTTCGCACCGAGTCGGCGCGCGCCAAGCACCGTTTTGAGACCTGCGACTGGAGCGGCCAGCAGCGTGCGCAGCGCGAGCGCATTGAGTTTTACGACCTGCGGGTCAACGAATGCGTGAAGCGGCTGACGAAGGAGTTTGGCGCCCAGAAGCAGCCGATGCCGGTGTGGGAGCAGGTCAAGCTGCACTACATCGGGCTGATGGTGAACCACCACCAGCCCGAGCTGGCCGAGACCTTTTTCAACTCGGTCACCACCAAGATCCTGCAGCGCGCCTATTTTCAGAACGACTTCATTTTTGTGCGGCCCGCCGTGTCCACCGAGTACATGGAGATTGAAGGCCCCGGCGCGCTGCCCACCTACCGCTGTTACTACCCGACGGCCGACAACATGCTGGCCGAGGTGCTGCGCGTGGTTCAGGACTTCGATTTGCGCGTGCCGTTCGAGGACCTCGCGCGCGACGCCGCGCTGGTGCTGCGCGCGATGCGCAGCAACTTCGACCATGTGAAGCTGCGCGCCAATTTCCAGTTTCAGGTGCTCTCGGGCCTGTTCTTTCGCAACAAGGGCGCCTATATCGTGGGCAAGATCATCAACGGCTTCCAGGAGGTGCCGTTTGCGCTGCCGGTGCTGCACAAGCAGGTGCTGGCAGAACAAGCTGGGTCGGCGTCCAACAGCATCGTGGGGTCAGCCGATTCGGGCCAGCTGGTGATCGACGCCGCGCTCTTTGGCGAAGACGATCTGCTGCTTGTGTTCTCGTTTGCGCGCGCCTACTTCATGGTGGACATGGAGTACCCCAGCGCCTACGTGCAGTTCCTGCGCAGCATGATGCCGCGCAAGCCGCGCGCCGAGTTCTACAACGCGCTCGGCCTGGCCAAGCAGGGCAAGACGCTGTTCTACCGCGATTTCCTGTTTCACATGCGGCACTCTTCCGACAAGTTCCGCATTGCGCCCGGCATCAAGGGCATGGTGATGCTGGTGTTTGATCTGCCGAGTTTTCCGTTTGTGTTCAAGGTCATCAAGGACCATTACCCGCCGCAGAAAGACACCACCCGCGAGCGCATCCGAGGCAAATACCAGCTCGTCAAGCACCACGATCGTGTCGGCCGCATGGCCGACACGCTGGAGTTTTCCGAGGTGGGGTTTCCGCGCGACCGCTTCACCGACGAGCTGATCGCCGAGATCGAAAAGTTCGCACCCAGCCAGCTGGAGATCAGCGACCACAACGGCGACGGCGCGATCGAGGTGGTGCTCAAACACGTCTACATCGAGCGCCGCATGATCCCGCTCAACATCTACCTGCAAGAGGCTTTCGACACGCTGAAGGTCCATGCGGAGGACCCGCTGGCCACCGCCCAGCTCACCCGCGCGGTGGTCGAATACGGCAATGCGATCAAGGACTTGGTGGCGGCCAACATCTTCCCCGGCGACATGCTGTGGAAGAACTTTGGCATCACCCGCCACGGCAAGGTGGTGTTCTATGACTACGACGAGATCGAGTACATCACCGACTGCAACTTCCGCAAGGTGCCCGAACCGCGCAACGAGGAAGACGAGATGTCGGGCGAGATCTGGTATGGCGTGGCCAAGAACGATGTGTTTCCCGAGACCTTTGGCCCCTTCTTGCTTGGCAACCCCAGGGTGCGAACGGTGTTCATGCAGCACCACGCCGACCTGCTCCAACCCGGCTTTTGGCAGCTGCACAAAGCGCGCATAGCCGCCGGCCATGTGCACGATGTGTTTCCGTATGAGCGTGAGCGGCGGCTGCACCTGTAAGCATCCGCAGCAGGCTGATCCCGCTCCCTTTTTTCGCAACCTTTCAGGAGACCTTTTATGAGTTCAACAAACACCCTTGACCCCATTGTCATCGTCGGTGCTGCGCGCACGCCCATGGGCTCGTTCCAGAGCGACTTCGCCTCCCAATCGGCGCACGACTTGGGCGGCGTAGCCATCAAGGCGGCGGTGGAGCGCTCGGGCGTGAACCCCGAGCTGGTCAATGAGGTGCTTTTCGGCAACTGCCTGATGGCCGGCCAGGGCCAGGCGCCCGCGCGCCAAGCCGCGATCAAGGGTGGCCTGCCGCTCAGCGCCGGCGCGGTCACGCTGTCCAAAATGTGTGGCTCCGGCATGAAAGCCACCATGCTCGCGCACGACATGCTGCTGGCCGGCAGCGCCACCGTGATGGTGGCAGGCGGCATGGAAAGCATGACCAACGCGCCGTATCTGATGCTCAAGGGCCGCGCTGGCTACCGCATGGGCCACGACAAAATTTACGACCACATGATGCTCGACGGCCTAGAGGACGCCTACGAAGCCGGCCGCTCCATGGGCACCTTCGGCGAAGACTGTGCCGCCAAATACCGCTTCACCCGCGAACAGCAAGACACGTTTGCGATTGCCTCGGTGACCCGCGCCAAGGCCGCTACCGAGAGCGGCGCCTTCGCCACTGAGATCGCTGTGGTGACGGTGAAAGACCGCAGCGGCGAGCGCGTGGTCGGTATCGACGAGGGCCCGGGCAAGGTCAAGCTCGACAAGATCCCCAGCCTGAAACCCGCGTTCAAAAAAGACGGCACCATCACGGCGGCCAGCAGCTCGTCGATCAACGACGGCGCCGCCGCCCTGGTGCTGATGCGCGAGTCCACCGCCAAAGCACAGGGTCTGAAGCCGCTGGCGCGCATCGTTGCCCACAGCACCCACGCGCAAGAACCCAACTGGTTCGCCACCGCGCCGGTCGGGGCCACCCAGAAGCTGCTGGCCAAAACCGGCTGGGCGGTGGCCGATGTGGATCTGTGGGAAATCAACGAGGCCTTTGCGGTGGTGCCGATGGCGCTGATGAAAGAGCTCGACATCCCGCACGCCAAGGTGAACGTGAACGGCGGCGCCTGCGCGCTCGGCCACCCCATCGGCGCCAGCGGCGCACGCATTCTGGTCACGCTGCTGCACGCGTTGCAGGCGCGCGGTGGGAAGAAAGGCGTGGCCACCTTGTGCATTGGCGGCGGGGAAGCCACGGCGATTGCGATTGAGCTGGTTTGATGCAGGCTGTCTGTTGCGAGGATCGGTCCAATGCCATGTTGGCTGCGTGGGTCAACCCGGCCAATTCCAAGCTGTTGATGACCGTGATCGGGACTTTGCCGGGCGCTCTGGATTCAACAAGCGCAGCACATGAAAACTGGCTGGTTGTCACGATGCAGCCTGCTGTGTGCGGTTGCACGCTGCCGCGAAGTTGCGCGACTTCCCCGCGCCCGACAGTGTGGAGCCATCGCTTGGCTTGGATTTGCACCAGAAGGTTTTGGACCGCCCAAACCGAAGCATCCAATTGGGCGTTGGCGTTGATGCCACCGTCTTGGCTGAAACGGGCGACTTCGACTTGCTCAAATCCCGTTCGGATCAACAAATCCCTGACAAACAACCCGAACTGTCTGGGTTCAAACGCCAGAGGCCGCTTTCTGATCGGCTCCAACATGTCGATGCCAGCACCGGTTGCGCTGCCTGCTTTCGTGGCTTGTTCGGGAATTTCTTGGTCCAGTGGTTTCAATTTCCAGTCACCCGTTGTGCGGGCAAGGTCAGCTGCTGCTTGGTCGACATCAACCGCCACCTCGGTCGCGGCACTGTGTGCAAAAAACTCGAAGATACAAGCACTTCGCCATTGGCCCACCGCATCCAGCTGTTGCTCGCGGTTGCATCTGAGGAGTTCCAGCAAGGCCTGAAACCGCCAGCGTTTGCTGTCTCCCGTCTCAGCGCCCCTGCTGCTGGCTTGAGCGAAGCCATCAATTGGAAAGCCATGTCCTGCCTGCTGCTGAAATCTCGAGTTCGGTTCGGAGATTGCCTGATCGCCAGAACGCCCGGTGCCGGTGTAGACCAGCACATCGCCTGCGATGTGATCTTTGTCGGGATTCTCCAGAAGTTGGCGCGATGTTGGGATGGATGTGAACAACACAGCGCGCTTCACATTCCCCAATGGGCTGTACTTGATGCGAATGCCACCAGCATTGCCCACACCCAATGAACTGTAGATTTCTTCGTTTGAATAGAGTTGATCAACCTAGAATATTTTGGGTGTTTGAATTATTGACAGGGAAATCAACTCAGGTGTTCGTGGTACTTCAAATACGGGGAAGAATCAACGCATGAATGGCTGCCAGCAATCACACCACACACAGCGATTGCAGGATAGGTTTGCAGGCACTGGTCCTTTGCTATGAAGGCGGTTGCGGCGCAAACCACATCGCAAAATCGTTGGTCTGTGTCGGTCCAAAAACCAATCACCGCGAATGATTTGCTGTGCGCTTCTTCGGTGGGCAACTCGGTATTTTCAAGCATTCGATGGGCTTCAGGTTGCAGGTTGCGGGTTGCGGGTTGCAGGCTGTGGGCAGTTGGTTTCTGTGTGGGCAAGGACGGTCCGCAGCGCCACGGCGCAATGCGATGAACGACAATTCAAACAGCACAGAACGCAACGGAGTTATAGCGAATTGTCAGCGGGTCGGCCCAGATGGGTAAACAAAAATCAAGTGGAGCAATGATGAACGTTCTCGTGTTCGGCGCCTCGCGCGGCATCGGCTTAGAGCTGGTGCGCCAGTACCGCGACTCGGGCGCGCGCGTGATTGCCACCGCCCGCGATGAAGCCGGGCTGGCACGCTTGCGCGAGGCCGGCGCCGAGCCCCTGCACCTGGATGTGGCCGATCCCCCCAGCGTGAGCAACCTGGCGCGACAGCTCTATGGCGAGAAGCTCGATGTGGCGCTGTATGTGGCGGGTGTGATGGACCGCGCCAGCGCCGCCACGCCGCCGACCCGCGAAGCCTTCGACCGTGTAATGCACACCAACCTGCTGGGCGCGATGCAGGTCATGCCGCTGGTGCTCCCCGGCGTGCAGGCGGCGGCGGGTGTGTTCGGTGTGCTCTCCAGCAGCATGAGCCTGATTGGCAGTGTGCCGGCGAGCAATGCCTGGCTCTACCGCGTGAGCAAGGCCGCGCTCAACATGGCGGTAGCCAGCGCCCGGTTCGATTACCCGGGAGCGCGTCTGGTGGCGCTCGACCCCGGCTGGGTGCAAACCGACATGGGCGGTGGCGCCGCGCCGCTCTCGGTGGGCGACAGCGTGGCCGGGCTGATCGCAGCGATCGCCAGCCTGACCGAGGCCGATAACGGCCGCCTGATCCACCACGATGGCCGGCGCGCCGACCATTGGTGAACCCCATTCTTTCCAACCGACAAACCCAACCACCATGCTGCTCAACGAAGACCAACTCATGATCCGCGACGCGGTGCGCGCCTTTTCGCAAGAACAAATCTGGCCCCATGCCGCGCGCTGGGACAAGGAGCACCATTTCCCGAAAGAGGTGCACCAGGGTCTGGCCGCGCTGGGCGCCTACGGCATCTGCGTGCCCGAAGAGCTGGGCGGCGCCGGGCTGAACTACACCACGCTGGCGGTTGTGCTGGAGGAAATCGCGGCCGGCGACGGTGGCACCAGCACCGTGATCTCGGTCACCAACTGCCCAGTAAACGCTATTTTGCTGCGCTATGGCAGCCCTGAGCAAAAGGAAACCTGGCTGCGCCCGCTGGCGGCGGGCCAGATGCTGGGGGCGTTTTGCCTCACCGAGCCGCACGCGGGCTCTGACGCCTCCACCTTGCGCACCACGGCGGTGAAGCAGGGCACTGGGTACGTGATCAACGGCGTCAAGCAGTTCATCACCAGCGGCAAGCATGGCGACCTGGCCATCTTGATCGCGGTCACCGACAAAGGCGCTGGCAAGAAAGGCATGAGCGCGTTTGTTGTGCCCACCGCCACGCCGGGCTACATCGTTGACCGTCTGGAAGACAAGCTCGGCCAGCACAGCAGCGACACCGCGCAGATTCGCTTCGACAACTGCCGTGTGCCCGCCGAGAATCTGATTGGGCTGGAGGGCGAGGGCTACCGTATCGCGCTGTCCGCGCTCGAAGGCGGGCGCATCGGCATCGCCGCGCAGGCCATCGGCATGGCGCGTAGCGCATTCGACTGCGCAGTGACCTACGCCAAACAGCGCGAGAGCTTCGGCCAGCCGATCTTCAACCACCAAGCGGTGGGTTTCAAACTGGCCGACATGGCGACCCAGATCGAGGCTGCGCGGGCATTGGTGATGCACGCCGCCGCGCTGCGTGACGCCGACCAGCCCTGCCTGAAGGAAGCCGCCATGGCCAAGCTGTTCGCCAGTGAAATAGCCGAAAAAGTCTGCTCCGACGCGATCCAGGTGCACGGCGGCTACGGCTACGTGAGCGATTTCCCGGTCGAGCGTATCTACCGCGACGTGCGCGTGTGTCAAATTTACGAAGGCACCAGCGACGTGCAAAAGATCATCATTCAGCGTGCGCTTTGAACGTCTATCGCCGAAGGCGCGCTTCGAGCAGCCCGCAGGCCGGTCATTCTCAGGGGGTTGCAGAACCGGCTTCGCCGGGCCGCCAGTGCCGCCCCCCTCGGGGTGTGGCGCCGCAGGCGGCGCCGGGGGTTAATAATCGCTAGATGAATATCATCATCTTGGGCGCTGGGCGGGTCGGCGAAAGTGTTGCCGAAAGCCTGGCCTCGGAGCAGAACGACATCACCGTGATTGACACCAGCGCTACGCGCTTGCGCAGGCTGGAGGAGCGCCTGGATTTGCGCGGTGTGGTGGGCAACGGCGTCCAGCCCTCCGTGTTGCGCGAAGCGGGCGCGCAAGACGCCGATATGGTGATCGGTTGCGCTGCCAACGACGAAGCCAATCTGGTGTTTTGCAAGGTGGCACACGATGTATTCAACGTGCCCAGCACGATTGCCCGGCTGCGCTCGGCCGAATTCATCGACGGCGGCGAGCTGTTGGGCAAAAGTGGCTTCGCCGTTGACCATGTGATCTGCCCGGAAGAATCGGTAACCCGCTACATCCGTCAGCTCATCAGCTACCCAGAAGCCTTGCAGGTGGTCGAGTTTTCTCAAAAACGCGCCTGTCTGATGGTGGTGCGAGCCGCTGGTGGCGGTGCGGCGGTGGGCCACACCATCGGCGAGCTGCGCGATCGCATGCCAGATGCCGAGATGCGCATCGTCGCGCTGTACCGGCTCGACACTGAAATGGATGCCACGCCCAACACGCGCATCCTCCCTGGAGACGAACTCTTCGTGTTGGCCGACATTCGCAAGACCCGCCAGGTACTTCGTGGCATTCACAACATCAACAAGCCGGTAGAGCGCGTGATGATCGCTGGTGGTGGTCGCGTTGGGCTGCGGCTGGCCCTCAGCTTGGTTGATCAGTGCGAGGTCAAGATCATCGAGCGAGATCCCGAGCGCTGCGAGTACCTGGCCAGCCAGTTGCCATCTTCGATGCTGATCCTGCATGGCGACGGGGCAGACGAAGACCTGCTGCAAGACGAGCACGTGGGGATGATGGACATGTTTCTCGCGCTCACCAGCGACGACGAAGACAACATCATGTCGGCCATGCTGGCCAAGCGCCTGGGCGCCAACCGGGTGCTCTCGTTGATTAACCGACGCGCCTACGCCGACATGATGCAGGGCAGTACGATTGACATTGCCATCTCGCCCGCGCAAACCGTGATCGGCGAACTGCTGGCGCACCTGCGGCGCGGTGACGTGGCGGCGGTGCACAGCCTGCGCCGTGGTGCGGCTGAGGCGCTGGAGGGCATTGCGCGGGGCGATGCCAAAACCTCCAAGCTGGTGGGCCGGCGCATCGAAGAGGTCAAGCTGCCCAAGGGCGCGAGCATCGGTGCCATCGTGCGCGGCGAAGGCACGAAATCTGAGGTTCTGATGCCCCATCACGACATGGTGATCGAGACCGACGACCACATCATCATCTTCATCCCCAGCAAGCGCCAGGTGCGCGAGGTGGAAAAGCTGTTTCAAGTCGGCGCCACCTTCTTCGGCTGAATTGCCACTGCCGCATGTACAGCCTGCTGCCCGTCCTCGGCGTTTTTGCGCGCATCCTGATGGCATTTTCGCCAGCGTTTTTTGTGCCACTGGGCTGGACGCTGGCGCTGGATGCAAGCGAACACGCGCTGCTGTGGCTGGTGTGTTTCGGCCTCACCCTGGGCAGTGGTGGGCTGCTCTGGGCCTTCACCCGCCACCACAGCCGAGAGATGCAGCCGCGCGACGGCTTTCTGCTGGTCAATATGGTGTGGCTGGTGCTGCCGGCCTTTGCCGCCATTCCGCTGATGTACACCGTGCCCGACATCACCTGGATCAAGGCCTACTTCGAGGCCATGAGCGGGCTCACCGCCACCGGCGCCACCGCGCTCAGCGGCCTTGATGCGCTACCGGTTTCGGTTAATGTGTGGCGCTGTTTCCTGCAGTACCTGGGTGGCCTTGGCATTATGTTGCTGGTGGTGGCGGTGCTGCCCATGATGGGCCTGGGCGGTTTTCAGGTCTACAAGGCCGAGACACCTGGGCCGATGAAAGACGCCAAATTTACCCCGCGCATCGCCGAGACAGCGCGAGGTTTGTGGGGCGTGTATTTCGCTTTTTCGGTGGCTTGCATGCTGGCCTACAAGTGGGCCGGCATGAGTTGGGTCGATGCCTTCATGCACATGTGTTCCACCATGGGGCTGGGTGGGTTTTCGTCTTACGACGCCAACATCGGCCACTTCGCCTCGGCCCAGGTGGAAATGGTTGCCACGGTGTTCATGGCGCTGGCGGGCATCAACTTCTTGCGTTACTTCATCGTGTTGCGCAACCGCTCGGTACGTCCCCTGCTTTACGACCGCGAGATCCGCAGTTATGGGTTTGTGCTGGCAGTGTCCACCGTGCTGCTCACCGCTTTGTTGTTGTTCCACGGCGTCTACCCCAACTTCCTGGAAGCGCTGCGCTCCAGTGCGTTTCACGTGGTGTCACTCGCCACCACCACCGGCTACGCCTCTACCGATTACGCGCTGTGGCCGGTGTTCGCGCCGGTGCTGCTGCTGTTTCTGGGCTGCTTTGTGTCCTGTGCGGGCTCCACTGGTGGCGGCATGAAGATGATCCGGATGATTCTGCTGATCAAGCAGGCGCGGCGCGAACTGGTGCGCATCGTGCACCCGCGCGTGATCAACCCGGTCACGCTGGGCGGGCGGTTGGTGCCGATGTCGGTCATGACCGCCACCTTCGGCTTCATGTTGATCTACGGCGCGGTCATCGTCGGGCTCACGATGGTGCTGCTGCTGACCGGTCTGGACATGGGCACCGCGTTTTCCGCCGTGGTCGCCACCGTGAACAACATCGGCCCTGGTCTCGGCCAGGTGGGCCCAGCGAGCAACTACGGCGTGCTCAGCGAATTTCAACTCTGTGTGCTGAGCTTCGCCATGTTGATGGGCCGGCTTGAGCTGCTGTCTGTGCTGGTTCTCTTCACCACTCAGTTCTGGAGACGGTGAGATCCCCACGCGTCGCGCCTTGCGGGCCCGTCATCCCTCAAGGGGCAACGCTGGCCGTGCGGTAAAGCCGGCCCGACGGCGTCCTGGGATCAAGCGGCCTGCGGGCCGCTTGAAGCGCGCCGGTGGCACGCGAGCCCTGCGGGTCGCCGCCCCCCGAGTGGTGTTTTGCCTTGGGCGGCCCGGCGGCAAAACGTCTCTCGTGCGCTTGGTCTGCCACAGGGTCCGATTAACATGGTGCCTACCCCCTCTGACTTTGAAAGTGACTGTTATGCCCATCACCAAAGGATTCCGCCAGCTGGTGGACGAAGCCAACACCCAGATCACCAGCTACACGGTGGCGCAGGTGAGCGAGCGACTGGATAACGACCCCAAGCTTCAACTGGTCGACATTCGCGATGTGCGCGAGCTTGAGCGTGAGGGCACGGTGCCTGGCGCCTTGCTTGCGCCACGCGGCATGCTGGAGTTTTGGGTTGATCCGGCCTCGCCTTATTTCAAGCCCGCGTTTGGCGACGAAAGCAAGGAGTACGTGCTGTTCTGCGGCTCAGGCTGGCGCAGCGCGCTGGCGGCCAAGGCGCTGCAAGACATGGGCATGACCAACGTGGCCCACATGGATGGTGGCTTTGGCGATTGGGTTCAGGCGGCAGCGCCCACCGAAACACTGGAAACCCACAAGGCTGCCCACGCCGCGCGCAAACCCGGCGCGACATGAGCATCGCCGCACCGGGCGACTGCCCGTGCGGCCAGCTCGGTGGCGGGGGCCGCGTGCTCAACTTCGCGGCCTGCTGCGCCCGCTACCTCGATCACGACACACCCGCGCCCGATGCTGAGCAACTCATGCGCTCGCGTTACAGCGCGTTTGTGTTCGGTCGGCTCGATTACTTGCGCGCCAGCTGGTACCCGGGCACCTGCCCTAGTGAGCTCACGCTAGAGCCTGGTGTGAAGTGGTTGGGGCTGGACGTGCGACAACATCGCGCCACAGACGCCGAGCATGCCGAGGTGGAGTTCGTCGCCCGCTCGCGTGTGGCCGGGCGCGGCCAGCGGCTGCACGAGCGAAGCCGCTTTGTGCGCGAAGATGGGCGCTGGTTTTATCTGGATGGAGCGATGCTGTGAGCCGGTTGTTCGATGCTGTGCTGTTCGACTGCGATGGGGTGCTGGTCGACAGCGAGCCGATCACCAACGGTGTGTTGCGCGAGGTGCTGAATGAAGCTGGCTGGGCGCTGAGCCAGACAGAGTGCATGCAGATATTCATTGGCAAGGCAGTGCGCGACGAGCGCGCGCGCATCGAGCTTGAGACCGGTAAACCGCTCACCGAAGACTGGATGCGGGCCTTCTATGCCCGCCGCGATGCGCGCTTGCGTGCCGAACTGCGCGTTGTGGAAGGCGCGCTCGGTGCCGTGATCGCCGCCCACCGACACACGGCTGGCTGTATCGCCTGCGCCTCCGGCGCCGACAGACCGAAGGTGGTGATGCAGATCAACATGGCGGGCATGGCGCCGTATTTCGAGGACCGTATCTTCAGCGGTCACGACCTGCCGCGCTCCAAGCCGCACCCCGATGTCTACCTGATCGCTGCTGAGCGCCTGGGTGCCGAACCGGCGCGTTGCCTGGTGATTGAAGACACGGCCACCGGGGCGCAAGCCGGGCTGGCCGCCGGCGCCATGGTGTGGGGCTATTGCCCGGCTGGGCATGGTCAGGCTTTCCAGGGTTTGCCAGTCCTTCGCGTGTTCCGGCACATGGATGAACTGACGGCGGCTTTGGGTTAACGGCGGCCGTGGGCCTTGCCCATGCTGCCTCAGCCTCTAAAAACGCCACATGTTGGGTGCGCCGGCCAGCCGGTGCAGGCTGCGCTGCGGTGCGTCGGGCGCCAAGCCCTGCAAAGACAGGCGAATGTCGCGCGCAATGCGTCCGTTGGTGAAATAGCTGTGTTGCGCAAAGCCGGTGACCAAGGCGCTGCAATCCACCTGCAGCATCTTCTGGTGCAGCGCCTGGGGCCTAGCGGCGCCGCGTTGGCCCAGCCGTTCGGGGTTGCCCTTGGTGTGGTCGGACACGCGCAGCGCGTTGTCGCTGGGGTTGTGATAGACCGACACCACATTGGCAACCTGGTGCACCTGCTCCATCGCCTTGCTGGGTTCGAGCACGTCGTCGTCAACGTCGGCTGCGCACAGGAACACGCGGTCAAACAAGCGCGGCAGCGCAGTGCCCGGCGTAAATTCCCACAGTCTGTCCAGCGCATGTTGCAGCACGAAATTGCCCATGGAATGCGCCAGCAGATGAATGTTGTGCCCGCAAACCTCGGTGGCCTCCATCTGCGCCACCGCGCGGTCGATCTCGCTGGCTCGCACACCCTGCGCCTCCAGTGCCATCCGCATCTTCGCCACATGGCGGTTTCCAGAGCGCACCTCGCGCCCCAGCGCCTGCAGAAAGTCGCGCACCTTCAGCAGACCGCGACCGACCGCGCCTGAGGATCCGGCTGCTTCCCCGCGATCGCTTTTGTAGCTGACGAAGGGCAAGGCCTGGCCGTTGGATGGCCAGGTGAACAGCACAACGCGAACAGCCTTCGCGGATGACGCGGTATCCCCGGTTGTGCTGGGCAGCAGCGAATCGCGGCGGTTCATGGTTCCCTCCAGCGCGGCTGCGGTGCCCACCGCCTCCTCCCAGCTGACGTTGTAGCCATGGATCAGCACCATCATGTCGCGACCCTGCCGCATGTCGTTTTGCAGTTCTGCAAACATCGCCTTTGAGCCGAGCAGCACCGCCTTCTGACCGATCTCGTTCAAGCGCGCGTTGGGGATCGACTCTTCAAAGGCATCTATGCGCTGCGTTTGCTTCACGCACGACGAAAAATAGTCTTGCAACGCTTCGCCGTCGCCTGCCCCCGTATTTGGCCGGTCGCGGTTGAGCAAGGCTTGCACATGCGCGGCGTCGGCACTGAAGGTGACGCGACCAAAGCGGAGGTTTTCCATGCCATCACTGGAAAAATGCGATCCGTAGCGATCGGGCCTGAAACGTTCAGCACCTTCATGTGCGCGGTTGGTGGCGTAGTAAATGGTGATGTCCATGGCGGCTTCCTCTGTCGGTTGCTTGTAGGGTGCAACGTGTGCTTCATGGCGTCAACCCAGCTTTGGTGATGCCTGCGCGCTGCGCTGCGCTACGGTGCGGTGCTGTTGCTGTGGTCCTGGGAAGTCTGAAACTCCTGGTTTGTTCGCCCTGAGCTGGTCGATGGGTTTGCCTGCGCGAAGCAGTGCCTGGACAGGTTCAGCCCGAATGTGAAAATGAACACATCAACAGGCCGGATCGGTGGGCATCTGGCCCACGGCGCGCGTAGGCACAATGCA
>Ga0209702_10006205_pt1 | contig 15567 bp, 15 predicted proteins | sample FRY01_FD_187210 | JGI IMG/M metagenome (GOLD analysis project Ga0209702, IMG submission 187210) | Freshwater microbial communities from Lake Fryxell liftoff mats and glacier meltwater in Antarctica - FRY-01 (SPAdes) (version 2) | ecosystem: Environmental > Aquatic > Freshwater > Ice > Glacier... | reverse complement strand
TGTATTCATCCAGAACTCGTTCTACTGCCTTAGGTGCAATTTCTAAGTCTTGCTTCCAGGCCAGCTCCCATTCGTGGAATTGGAAGTCCCCACCAGATTCTGGGTCAAACTGGTGCCTTCCCAAAGACGTGAACCAAACCATTCGGGCAATCGGCACCTCTTCAGAGACTCCGATTTCCTCAACGAACTTCCTGACTGCAGCGCGGGCTCTATCGGCTTGAGCCAATGGGCTCTTTTTGGGGTTAGGCGTGCCCTCAACGTTCCAGTTTCCGTCTTTGTAAGTAACTTGGCTTGGAGCCTTTGCCTCGATTGCAACTATTCCTTTGCCAGGAATAAGCACATAGAAGTCAGTTTCCCCAAACCTCACATCTGGGTCTCGACCGATTTGAGCGGAGTGAATGACGGTCCAGTCGAGACTTACACCCAACCCCTTTAGAGATTCGAAGAGCTTCGTTTCAGAGAAGTTGGTTTTGAATCTTGGTTCCTCTGGTATGAACTTCATGACCCCCCAAGTCTCTCTATTCAAAGGGTACTGGTTTGTGTGGTGGCGGAGTGATTTAAAAGAGACTCACGTTTTTTGCCATGGAGAGTCTGAGATTTGGCTTCAGCCAAATACCTGCCACTGACGTATGTTTCCACTTTCAAAACTCGTCGTTTTGACGTGGGCTACCAACAGTGCCGCTCCCCTGAGCCTTTGTCTGATGCGAAGCTGAAACTCGAGAATGGCTCAAAAATACCCCAGAGACTCACGCGACTAGAATCGCAAAGCCTTGCCTCGTGTGGACCCGAAATAATATTAATTTTGTCCAACTGGGACCCTAGACTTGACTCATGTCGAACAAATCAAATGGCCCCAGAGTTGTTGAACTTTTTGCAGGAGTTGGGGGGTTTCGGCTCGGGCTTGAGGCGGCGGGCTGGTCAACAGTCTGGTCTAATCAATGGGAGCCTTCAACAAAAGCTCAGCACGCATCTGCTTGCTACATTGCCAATTTCGGTGGAGAATCCCATTCCAACATGGATATCGCGGAGGCGGTAGAGCTGCATAAGGTCGGGGGCGTTCCGATCCCGGAGGCGGACATGATTGTCGGAGGTTTCCCTTGCCAGGACTACTCAGTTGCGAAGAGTGCTGGCTCTTCACAGGGCCTAAAGGGGAAAAAAGGAGTTCTTTGGTGGGAAATTCACAAACTCGTCGCTCTAACTAAACCAAAACTTGTATTTCTGGAAAATGTTGACAGGTTACTTAAGTCTCCGGCTTCTCAGCGCGGGCGAGATTTTGCAGTCATGCTTCGAACACTCGGTGACCTAGGGTACGTAATCGAATGGCGCGTAGTGAATGCCGCCGATTATGGATTCCCTCAGAGGAGGATAAGAGTATTCATTGTTGCAATAAGACTGGATGTGGCCCTTAGTGATAACTTGAAAGGAGAGGATTACTTTGAACGTGGGATTCTTCCAAAGTCCTTTCCTGTTGCCGCCTATTCTTCGGCCACTACTTTTCAGATTGCACATGACCCTGAACATATTTCTTCCCATTTCAACCTGGACCAGCCAAAGTCTCCATTTCTTGGCGCGGGCTTCTACTCTTCCGGCACCGTCTACACGGCTAAGCCTGAAACTAGAGCCAGCAACCCAAAGACGCTCAAATCAGTGCTAATTAGTGATTCCGAGGTACCAGACGAGTACTGGATATCGTCAGAAAAGTTGAGCAGCTGGCAGTTTCTCAAAGGGGCTAAGTCCATTGCCAGAGTGGCAAAATCTGGGCACCGTTATAACTACTCCGAAGGAAAAATGGCTTTTCCGGACAGCCTGGATAAACCCTCGAGGACAATCTTGACAGGCGAGGGAGGGTCTACTCCCTCCCGCTTCAAGCACGTCATAGAAACAAAGAGAGGCCATCGGAGGCTCACCCCGCTGGAATTAGAGAGGTTGAGTGGCTTTCCAGACGATTGGACAAGATTCGGTGCAGACGGAGTCGAGATCTCAGATTCCAAGAGAGCATTTTTTATGGGCAATGCACTCGTCGTGGGTCTCGTCGAGATGGTTGGGGCGGAGCTCAGACAAAGATTTTTTAGCTCTTGAGGGCAACCTATTGAAATAGCTAGATGCCGTTACTTCAAGTATGCGCGGCTTCAAGAAAAGTAAACTGATGCGATGCAAAACGCAAATTACGACCCGGCTTCAGTGGAATCCATTTACAGCTTTGCCCGTAAGTTGACGGGGAGATCTCTTTCCGAGGCGACCTTCATCCCAAACGCTATTGCCAACGACAAAAATCGAGGTGACCTTGGCTCGTTGGTTGAGTCGTTCTTCTTTGAGCTCGAACCAGGCTCGGATAGCGGCCCGGATTTTACGGAGGCAGGCCTTGAGCTAAAGACAACAGGCGTTCTTAGGGCAGCCAGCGGCGGATATAAGGCGAAGGAGCGATTGGTGCTTGGAATGATTAATTTCGAGAAAGTCGTTAATGAGTCTTGGGAAGAATCTTCGTTCCTGCGTAAATGCAGGGTCCTGCTCATCCTCTTCTATCTTTACGAGAAGGAAAGACCAGTCGTAGATAGACGGTTTGTCCTAGACCCCTTGCTGTTTAGGGCTTCAGAGGCAGATCTAATAGTAATCAGGAGCGATTGGGAATTTATTCGACAAAAAATCATGGACGGAGAGGCCCATGAACTTTCCGAGGGGGACACTGTCTATTTAGGAGCGTGCAGAAAAGGTTCAGGCGGGCTTGGAGAATCGTTGAGAAAGCAGCCGTTCTCTGAAATCGGTGCCAAATCAAGAGCATTCGCATTCAAGCAAGGCTTCATGAGTAGCCTAATTGGCAACCATGAGTCTGATTCAGGTTTCATGGCGGCCCTTCACGAAAGCTCTTTTGAGGAAGTAATCGTCGCTAAGTTCGATGCGCATCGAGAAAAATCGGTGCTAGAGATTTCAAAGTCTTTTGATGTCATGAAATCGAATAAGAACCAGAAGGGATTTCATCGCAATCTAGCTGTGAAAATTCTCAGCGATGGCGGTCATTCCGTGCCTGAACTACAAAAAGCTGGGGTTGAGATGAAGACGATTCGCTTGGGTGCTCGGGGGAGACCAAAGGAGTCCATGTCATTTCCGGGGTTTAAGTTCCTGGAAATCCTGGAAGAGACCTGGGAGGGTTCCTCCTTTTACGAAAAACTCGAAAAGAAGTTCCTGTTCGTAATCTTTCGACCAGACAAAAATGGTGTTGAAAGATTGGATCGTGTGCTTCTTTGGAATATGCCCTATGGAGACCGTTTAGAGGCGATGAGAGTTTGGGAAGATACAAAGAGGCGCGTCGCTATAGATGCCACTGACCTACCTAAATCTTCAGAGAGTCTTGTTGCCCACGTTCGGCCGAAGGGAAGAAACGGGAATGACGTAATACCGACCCCGCAGGGAGGAATGCACTTACGACAGTGCTTTTGGTTGAATGCCGGGTACTTGGAACAAGTCATAAGAGGAACTGGGAAATAAATTATCGGAAGCAGCGGCTCTACGACTTAGCCGGTCAGGAGAACACTCCTTTGTTGTTCAGGCCAGTAGCTTCAAACATCGCTTGCCTTAGTCTGGACGAGGAGTCAAGGGTAGTCTTTACAAAAGCGCTGGGTCGGATTTCAACTATGTCCAAGTTCTCTAAATCCACCGTCAGTTGAAATTGAATTCTTCGATCTCGCTGCTCTCGAAGGAAATCGAACGGGGTAAGCGAACTGCTTCGACTGCTGCTTGCAAAGCTGAACCTTTCGTAATATTCCTTTCTAAAGGCTCGTATTTTCCCTATCGGGCAGAGCGTCAGGAACTGGAAGAGAATTTTGGTTTCCTTGAAGTTATCTCCTATGAGGAGAAGCTCTCGGAGTTCGGGCCCGGTTGTTGAACCCAAAAACTTTTGCGTAATACCCTTTCCTGTCTGGCCAGAGTAACGAACAGAAAAGTTGGGAGAATTTCCCTGTGCATAAACTCCAAAAACGCAATGGTTACCCTTCGGGCACGCCGCCGCCAACAGAGATTCAAAATCGGCTAATAACATTCTCTCCTCCTAAAAGACAGTCCTCGAAGCCTCAAACTGCTTGACTAATGATGATTTTTAAACCAGCATAATCGCATGGGGGCTCAATTGCGACCATATCAAGTTGAGGCGATTTCTAGTTGGGTAAACCAGGATTTCTCTTCCATTCTTGAGATGGCAACAGGAACTGGTAAGACATTGACGGCAGTAAGTGCAGCTTTGTCTGTAACTTCTCGGCTAAAGGCAGATTCAATATCTTCGATGACTCTGGTAGTGTGCCCGTATCTTCACCTAGTAGACCAATGGGCTGCCTACTTTAAGCTAGACGGATTGACGGTAATTGAAGCATGTGAATCCAGGATTAATTGGGAGTCTAGTTTTTCTGAGGCGTGCGTTCGTGCGGCCAAATTCGCTGGACATTCCATTCAAGTTATAGCGACTCAGGCCACCTTCATGACTCCGGCTTTCCAAAAAATAGTTCGCGATTTTCCGGGGAGCATCGTTTTTATTGCGGATGAAGTTCACAATTTTGGCACTGCAAAAGCAATTTCATGCCTCCCCAAAAATGCAAGATTCCGGCTGGGCCTGTCCGCTACTCCAGAGCGATGGTTGGACCCTAAGGGGACCCAAAAGCTTCTCGACTTTTTCGGGCCAATCTCATTTAAGCTCAGCATTAAAGATGCAATCACTCTGGGGTGCTTGAGCCGGTACATATACTTGCCGCGAGTAGTGTCAATGTCCGACGAGGAGACCGACACATTTGTCGAGCTATCTGAGGATTTAGGGAAGATACTGAGAGGGCGCTCTTTTTTTGAGCTGACTGAGAAAGAGGCGAAAAAAGCAGGAGGCATTTTGAGGCTGCGGTCTGCACTATTGGGTGACGCGGCAGGTAAGTGGTCAGTTCTTCATCGAGATCTGACCGAAAACACAGGCCGCTCAGGACAGTTGGTTTACTGCGCCGAAGGCCAATCACCGCTTGGCCAGAGAGATCGCCAAATTGATAGGGTTCGTTCTCTAATTAGCCGCGAGAAATTTGGCAAGAGCTCAATCTATGAGGCCACCACACCGAGGGCTGAACGACAGAGGCTAATCTCTGAGTTTGTGTCAGGCGACCTAACGCATCTTTTGTCTATGAGGTGTCTTGATGAGGGGGTTGATATTCCTTCGGCTTCGATTGCCTATTTCATTTCATCCAGTGCCAATCCTCGCCAATTTGTCCAGCGTCGGGGAAGGGTTTTAAGAAACCATCCCAATAAGGTCACTGCGGTGATTTACGACTATTTCCTTCTTCCCAAAAAGTCTGGGGACCAATCTAGGCTTGAGGCTGAGAAGGTCATTGGTAAACGTGAACTTGCTCGTACTTTGGAATTTATTGACGCTTGTGACAACCGTGAGGAAGCATTAAGGGCAATCGAACAGCTGAGGATATTTTATGGATAAGAATGACGAAAACACCGACAACAAGGGTATTCAAGGAGACCCCAAGTCAAGTGGCAGCAGTGGAGGCAGAGACTTGAGCACAGATGAAGATGCTCTTCGTCGAGCCATTCTTAGCAAAAGTACAACCATCCACAAGGTCAATCAGAAAGACCTTATCGGGGTCATAGATGAGCTGGTAAGGCTAAATATAAAATGAGACTCAACAAGTTAACACTAAAAAACTTCCGGCAGTTCTCTGAAATTAGCGTTCTTGAGTTCGGCGCTGCATCTGAATCTTCAAACAACGTGGATATCATAATTGGAGTCAACGGGGCGGGTAAAACAACGCTGCTGTCAGCCCTGAATTTCGTTTTTCACGGGCAAGTGCTTGATTCTCTTGAAAACCCCGAGCGCTTGTGCAATGACGAGATATTCAAGAATCTCCCCGAGGGCGATGAGGCCTTAGTTGAGGTGGAGCTGGAATTTGAGCTCAGATCTGTTGTCTACGCTGTGCAGAGGCATTTGAAAGTTCGCAAACAGGGCAATAAGCAAGTCAGAATGGGGAGCGAGTTCAACCTTCTCAACACATTGGATGGCTCACTCATCACTCCTCCCGGCAAGTGGATTAACTCCTGGTTTCCTCCTAATCTGGCCAAGTTCTTTTTCTTCCCAGGAGAGAACCTGCACACATTTTTTGATGAGCAGAACTTCTCGAGCTTTGCAGAGGACATAAAGAGTGTTTCCGGACTTGACAAAACTGAAATGATTGTGGAAGCCGGGAACTCAACTCTTTTGCTAATGCAGAAGAGAATCTCGGGCATCCCTGGAGAGGATGCAGCAACTCAAATTATTGAATCTATAAACGCTAATGCTGAAAAAGTTTTGGTTGCAGAGCAGTTGGTTTCAAAGCTTGAGGGGGAAAGTAAGCAAGCACTAAATGAACTCACCTCAATAACCAATTATCTCGAAGAGCGAAAGTCGGATGTCGGTGCACTCGTGACACTAGCTGAGGCAAGACTCAAAAGAGACAACTTGAAGAATCAACGTCTCGAGCTCGACGAACGGATGGATAGTCTCATAAAGGATAAAGCCTGGATTCCATTTGTTTCCGTGGCAACCTCGAGAGCACTCGAGTCACTGGGCACTCTTAGAAATCAAGGCAAGCTTGAGAACTCGTTTCCCTTGGACTCGATTAGGGGACTCCTTGATTCGAAAGAGTGTATTTGCGGAAGGCACCTGGACGAGGGTGACTCGGCTAGAGATCATCTACTCGCGATGCTCGAACCTAGGAATCTGATGGAGTTCCCCGCTCGGTATAATTTTTTGGAAAGTTCAATAAAAAGTGGAGTCTTAAACCCGGAGATGGCGCTCGCGGAGTGGCAGCACACAACTTCCTCGGCGTCGTTGAATTCGAATGAACTCGAGGAAATAGACTCTGAAATTCAAGCCCTTTTGAAGAAAGCCGTGGATGATTCACAGGATAGTTATCTAGAGTCGCAAATTTTGCGTCAAACGGAACTTCAAAATCTGATTCCTGATGTCGAAATGCGGTTAGGGGATGCAAGGGAATCCCACAGAAATCTACAGCAAATTCTGAGGGATAAGAATGCAGAGCTAACGGAAGCTAGAGTGGCCAGAGGGTCTCAGGGCATTTTAGTTCGACAGCATCAATCCCTGACCAAGGTGCTTAACGCAATCTCCGAAGATGCGACTCGAATGAAAGCCAGGCTCAGAGAAGACATTGAGAAAGAGATGCAAGACCTGGTTGCTCCAATTTACAACTACAAGTCGGCAACCGTCTCACTTGACGAGAACTTCAGAGTACGGGTTCTCAGAGACGGCGTTTCTTCACTCGGTGCGGATGGTCAAAAAACACTGCTCGCATTTAGCTTGGTTCTTTCCCTAAATAGAGTCGCTGCTCGAATATCGGCAGAAATGCAAGATGAAGACTTTGTCGAGCAAGTGGGCGAGTATCCACTGGTAATTGATGCAGGCTTCGGAACTCTCGCACGCCCTTTCTACAAGACTGTGATTGATTGGCTCAGAGAAGCAGCGGGCCAAACAATTATCTTGTCTATTGACACTCATGCCATTTTCATTCTTGAAGAGCTTGGTCAGGTCAACGGCCCTCACGTTCTGAGAATGCACGAAAGTGCTGAATATGAAGATTATTGCCCTGAGGTACTTGGAGTACGCGCGCCACTAATCACATACAGGGAAAAAAGCAGCTATACAAGCATCGAAAGGTTGACAAAGTGAGCCAAGATATGAGGCTTCGTTTCGACGACAGTTTTGAGTCAGTTCTAGATGAGATGAAGGGACTTCCTTACTTTGAAGACAACAGTTCAATCGCAATATTTGCAGCATCTCTAGCACTGGATCAAAACTTGAGTCGACCCTGCAAGAGATCGAGCAGAGACATTCGCCTGAATGTTCTCTTGGGCACTTCAGGTGGTCGGGAATTGATGTATCTAATTGCAGTCAGCAATCAGCCTTTTGCGTCCGATGACCCACTCTCGGAAGAAAACACCCTCGAGGTTCTTCGTGCTTTTGAAGCTCACGCAAACGCTGGTTTGGAGCTTCTCGACAACTTGAAGAAGAGTGGCCGCACTATGGCCTCAGTAATCCCTGAAATGGTATCGCAAAAATTCAAAAACATGACCAATGGAATAGGAAAGTAGCGCATGTCGAAGCCGCAAGTAGAGTCAGTGAATCTCGCAGAATTATTCTCGAAGAATGAATCCTATAAGGTCCCCCCTTATCAAAGAGAATACGCTTGGAAAGAGGAGCAAATCAACGCGTTGCTAGAGGATCTGGGTTCGTTTGTAAGGTCTGATGACCCCTATTACATTTTGGGTCAAGTCATAATCGCTCCTGACTCCGGTGCGCGGGTAACGGGTTCTACCTTTTTGGTTGTAGATGGCCAACAGAGATTAACTAGCGCTTACATGCTGTGCGCTGCATTGTTTGCTCAATTCCAGGCCTTCGGAATCTCTTATTCCGCAGCAAGCGAAGAGGCGAGTGCGATGGCTGCCATCAGGGGCGTTCTTTTCCGGCGAGATCTTCAGGACGGATCGGAGAGGCAAAGGTTCAATGCAACAAGAGAAGCTGATGGCTGGCTCGGCAAAATTGTCAACCAAGAGCCATTGAACGAAATCGCCTCAAACACAAGTCAGGATAACCTGAGCCAGAATTTCGCAAACCTATCTTCTTGGACTAGGAACAATCTCATCACAGTAGATTTATTGGTTGAATACACCAACAGTTTGCTTTTCAATGTTTACCTTGTGACCGCCACCTTGCATTCCGAGGAACAAGCGTTGGAAATATTCGAGAAACTCAACAGCAGAGGGATGCCTCTAAATTCGGCTGAACTTCTCAAAGGCCTGCTCTTCATGAATGCACCTAGGGAGAAGTACGAAACAATTTCGAAGGACTGGCTTGAAGCTGCAGAGTCAGTTTTCAAAGTGAGGCCCCACAAGGCAGCAAGCATGGGATACCTCATGCAAGCGATGCTTCAGCCGATAACAGGCTCATTTGTCTCGAGTGCTGGTGTCTACAAAGCTTGGCAAGGCAAACTTCGTGACGGAACCATAGCGGACCCCGCAAAATTTTCAAAAGAAATCATCTCGGCAGCAGCGAATTTGGCGAAAATAGGGGCATCGACCACCAACGACCACAATCAAAATCTCGTTGCGGCTAGACATTTCGGAGTTGTCCAACATCTTCCGTCTGTGCTCGAGGCAACCAAATTCCAAAGTTCCAAGAATTATCAGCTAACGGCAGAATTCATTGATGCTCGAGTGGCAATATCCTTGTTCGCCGAGGAGGGGGCCAATTCTTTGAATGCACAGTTCTGGGCCCTCAGTAAGGCCATCACCAGCATCGGAAATAGCACCGAGGTTGATGAGCTATATGCGGTTCTAGGAATGGAGTCTAAGGAGTTTGATAATCTTGTTGCTGCCGCGCGCCCTCGATTCATGCAGCTTCGTTACACGAACGCTCGAGATAAGAAGCGCATGAGATTTGCATTGGCATCGGCGGCCAGCTTTGTGGAGTCTTCAGCATCAAACCACGGGGCAGATACAACGGTCGAAGCACTTCTGAAAACCACTTCTCGGGCTGGAAAAACTACCCCCAAGCAAGGATATGATTTGGATCATATTTTCCCACAGGTGTTGGCTTTGTCATCTACTTTCGACTCAACTTGGGGCGCAGATTGGGTTCACAGCATAGGAAATCTCTGCCTTCTTCATCCAACGGACAACAGGACGGCTAGCGCTAGCTCTCCAGAGCTGAAGTCCAGTGACTATGCCTCTTCCAAACTGCTGTTGACTAAATCATTAGCTCTGCCTGGGAATCTCAGCAGCTTGAATGGCCGGCTCGGTTCAACAATGTTAGGACTTCAAGCCCAAGGCGCCCAGAATGTCGAGAGCTGGTTCTACGAAAAAGCGATTGCCCAATCTGAATTCTATTTCGATGTTTTCACAAGCTCCCTCAGACAGAAACTCGGGTTGCAGTAACGCCCATTACGTTTTTTTGAACCGGCCCGAAACCACCGCAAGACCTACCGAACTAACGGGCTACTTCGAGTGGCTCACGCTAAAAATGACAGAGCCTAAAGATACGCTCTGTAACTACAAAGCTAAGTAACACCTCACCACCTAGGTGGGAAACCAAAGACTCATTAGAAAGACGGTAAAGGGCTCCAGCACCCCGTCAACGCTACCTGTGACTCATCACAAGGTGCACTGGAAAGAGTCGGCTAGACGACCTAGCAACTAAGAATGAGTTGGCTATCGCCAGCTCCTAATAAGTAGGAGAATCGTGAAAAAATCACAAAAAAATCGTTTATTTAGCACCCCAAGCCATAGGTCTACAGCATTATGAACTGGGCTGTAATAAGAGGAGACTCCTTGTCTCCAGTGATCATCCATGTTCCACACGCAAGCACGGTAATTCCAAAGAAAATCGCGGAGCACTTGCTTATTTCTGGCAAAGAGTTGCAGCATGAGCTGGACCTAATGACCGATGGGCTAACTGATGAGCTTGCGAGCCGCGCGTCGAAGCGGGCGACCATGAAGCCTTGGATATTTGAGAACAAGCTGTCTCGCTTGGTCTTTGACCCAGAACGATTCCCTGATGAAACAGAAGTTATGAACCAGGTTGGCATGGGGGTTGTTTACTCAATGACTAGTGATCAAAAACCGCTGCGGGACATTTCCATTGCTGAGTCCCAGAAGATAATCGATCACTACTTCAACCCGTATTCAGCTGCACTCCAGGCGCTCGTGAAAGAGCGCCTGGAGGCAATTGGTCAGGTAGTAATAATTGATTTGCACTCATACCCGGCTGTGCCATCTGATTACGAACTTTATAAGGAATCGGCTAGACCAGCACTGTGTCTAGGGGTTGATGATTTTCACACCTCAGAAAATTTGGTTGCTTTAGCTAGGAATGCTTTTTCTGGGCTCGGCGACATTGACATAAACTCACCCTTTGTTGGCACCTATGTTCCACTTGCTTTTTATGGCAAAGATCCACGGGTGCAGTCAATCATGTTGGAAATAAGAAGAGACACCTTCTTGACCGCTGGTATACCTGCCCCAGGCTTTGAGCCAACAGCGGCTGCAATTGCGGACCTGATTGATGCACTTTCATTCAAATCGCCTGGAGAGAATTAGACCTCTGATCTAAGTTCATCTTTGGCCCACCAAAAATGTCAGCCCCCTCTCTTACCATCTAGCTTCAATCGAAATTGGGGGTTCAAATGAGTAGCTATCGAGTCAACCCAAAGCAGTTCTTTTCACCCGCACCTAGAGCAACCTCAAACCCAAAGGAGCGCTACCTCGCTCGCAAGAAAATCCAGGCGAAGCTGGAGGGCCCAAGGTTTGTAGACAGGGGTAAGAAGTGACAAGTCACGAGGATATGTCAGAGGACGAACTCTGGGAGCGATCACGCTCTGATGATCTGAGTGACAGGGCTGATTCCCTAATGGAGCTAGGTGAGAGAAGGGTCAAGGAAGAAGACTGGACTCTAGCTAAGAACCTCTATGGTTCAGCTCTTGATCTCTACAACACTCAGGATCGCAATTCCGATGCCGGAACTGCTCTTTATAGCCTTGGTTATTGCCATTACGCGCTGAAGGAGTTCGAAGACGCAGTTGAGTCGTTAGGAAAGTCACTGGCTCTTGGCAGAGAGATAAACGACTCGAGAGTGATTGCTTTTGCTGCCGGACCACTTGGAGATTCTTATCGGGCTCTATCCCGAAACGATGAAGCAATCGAGACCTACCGACTGGCAATAGACACCTTTGTTGAAATAGAAGAAAACGTCTCGGCTGCAATGAACAGCATGAGCCTCGGTGAGATCTTTGGGCAACAGGCAAAACAAACTAATGCCCTGGAGTGTTTCATTCGTGCCTATAACATCTATCAAACTGCAGGGGAGGCTTTTGGTGCTGCGCTGGCCAAAGACCGTATGGCTGCTGCTCTTATTGAGCTTGGTGATTATGACCAAGCCATCTCTCACATCACTGACTCACTTCGAACCTTTGAGTTCTTAGAAAAAGATGAACGCATCACACACATGAACTACCGCCTTGGCTGGACCCTTGTTCTCGCTGGTCAATACTTCAGGGCAATCAGACCGCTGCGTTTGGCTGTGAGTATGTTCAAGGTTGGTGGGGATTGGTCAAGGGCGGCGATGGCGGAGTTCCATCTTGCAAATGCTTTGCATTATTCAGAGCCCGAGGATTCAGTTGAAGAGGTCACGCAGATTCTGGCAAGAATCAGGTCCTATTTCGAGCAGGCGGGTGAGCTTGGAAATGTCTGGATGGTGGACTCTGTTCACGCAGAAAAGCTAATGAACAGCGGGATGTTCATCGCTGCCGCTGAGATCTTTAGAGACATCATTGAAAGGGCCATCAAGCTGGACGATGACTACACAGTCAGAACAGCAAGGGCAAGCCTTGCTGAAGCTCTGTTTCTAGCTGGTGAAACAACAGAGGCCAGGCAGGTGCTGGGGTTGATTGATTCAGCAGAGTGGGGAGAAAACAATGTTGAACTCCAAAAACTTGAACGCGTCACCGCTCTAATGCTTGAGACGTTAGCCAACACTTTAGATATTGATTTTCCAGACGCCAAAACTTCTAGGAACAGGAGGGCCTAACCCATGAAACTACTCAGACGAAAAAGCCAAGAGCTAGAAATATCAACCACTAAAGATCGCCATCAACTTGAGGTTCACCCCTGGGAAGCTGTGATTGCCGCCCTTATTCAAAGGGCAAGCGAGCTCAAAAATTGCGGCGTCACAATTGCGACCTTTGAAACAAGAAATAAGCGCCGGCAATTTACTGATCGACCAAGCATTCTGGTTGGCAGGCTCGATCCACTGATCGGGACCAGTTCCAGGCCATTTAGCATCCATGTTTCTGGTGAGCCAGAAGTAGGTTCACTGAATGAGGTGAAGGCAACCTGGGAGGAGAGCGGTTATAGAGATCTTTCTGACGATGAAGGCTTCACTTTTGCATCCTCGCCTCTTGATCTCGAGTCTTTAGCTCAAGAGGTCGCTAGAGCAATCAGCATCTTAGAGATTTTCTATGAGGTTGAGCGAAAGAAGCGAGTTGACGGCTCGGGGGACCCGAGACTGATGGAAATCCTAGACGCGCTTTCGCAGGAGTAGGGTGATGGAGAGTGGCTGCATCTCGTCATTTGTATTTGACGGAGAAGGAAAAGGGGAAGGCAAGTGCTAATCACGATCGACTCAGACGGCAATTTATTCGAAGAATCGGCTTTACAGCCTTTATCAAAGGGTGGTGGTTTTGCATGCCCCAATTGCGGGAAGAACCAAGAGCGTCGCTTCAACATGCCTGGCTGGAATCACCCTTCTTATCATGAGAATGGTGATCAGCCATTTGAATATGCCTTGGCCTCACAACAGGATGACATCGCGAGCCCGTCTCTTTGGACTGACGGAATTTGGGGAGAGCTGGAAGAAGACGAGAAACATCCAGAAATTGCGCTCATGCCCTGCCAGGGCGGGGATGCTGTTCTAATCTGTGGTGATTGCAGGCATATGTTCCTTATGTCGGATTTCTTGTATTCCACAGAGGTTAAAGCATTTCATTATCAAATCCTGGACGCGGGTGCAGCAGGTGCCGACTTTTATCTAGGTCTGCCCGACAGAACAGGTTGGATCTTTCAGGCGAACCCGAAGGACACCTTGAGTTATTTTGAACAAAGTTTGGATGATGAGAATGTGCTTGGTTGGGAAAGCTGGACAGCTGCGCAGCAGACGATTTTCCTTGCAACCGACGCGGCCAGAGAGGGTATTCCCACGGCAACGGAGTTGGACGAGAAAATAAGAGTGCAAATTGCGAGGTTCATGGATCGAAAGAGCGATCTGCAGGTTAAAAACTTTTCCAAACTAGATGTTTACGAAGAGCATCGCCCTGGCGTGCCGGCTGAAGCAATTGGCGAGCATGGTTATCTTGTCGAGCCTGATGAAGCTGAAATTTTTTATAGAGATGAGTACTACGTGCTTGCGAACATGAGCAGAATAACTGGTGCTGGTGAAATTAACTTTGACGCCCCAAAGAACTCTGTGATCTCCGAATACTACGAGTGGCGGGCCATCCTTCTCAAAAAGCTATGTGCTGCAGGAGACTATTCCATTGCTGGGTCGCTCCCAGTGGACGAGCTCCTGGCGGAATAGCAGTCCCATTTCGTTGCGCTTTGCGGAGGGCAAGTCTCAAAACGTCACACACCCATGTCATCATTCTTGAACTCGATTACAAGGAGTCCACATGAACGAGACGAAGCTCAAGAACTGCCCAGTTTGTGGCTGGGAGTTTCTGCCCATTCTTTATGGCTATCCAACAAAAGAGGCTCTTGAGAGCAAGGACGTCTTTATCGGCGGGTGCATCATTGAGCCAGATAGCCCTGACATCGGTTGCTCAAATTGTCAGTGGACAGGTGACGAGTGGCGGGTGAGTGCTCCACTTATGTCAACCGTTTGGATAATTCAAGATAGGGCAGGACTTGTTCCACCATTAGGGCTTGTGTCATTGCGTTTCGACGAGATTCAAGAGCAGTTCATCTTCGGTGTCTGGCAGGAGATCAAAATGACTGCAGAGTATGAAAACTGGTTGGCGGCTGCAGTCGATCCGGTTGTCTTTACTGCACTTTTTGGAGACCTATCACCTGGACTCATTGCGCAGTTTCGAATCGGCAGCAAGATGCTCACCGAAGAAGAATTCATTGATGCGAACTTTGAGGAAATCAGCAAGCCGCCCAAGTTTGATTTCAACCAGGTCATGCGCCGCATGGAGCAGTAGGGGGCGGAAATTCACGTCTTGATTGAGAGCCACTAATCTTGCACCTGTGACCAAACTCCTCGCCACCAAAGCACGCAATGCCCTATGACTGCAGTAGCGTAGCAAAAGCATCAAGAATGGCAGCGCTAAGTAACTGGCTGGCTGCCTAGCAACCCGGATACCACTACCCACTACGTGCAGTGCAATGTGATGAGAGACAAAAAGCGTTATCAGGCAAAGGTTGAGCTGATTTCTCCATACTCCTTGCAGGTAACCACAAGGTCACAAGCAGAGGTTCTCTACTACCACGATGCAGTAGCTCTGCAACTGAAGTGCCTAATGGCAATAGATGGAGACATTCAGTACTGCCCGGAGTCAAACCTGCTCTATGTCAAGACCAATGGACCAACTGGCAACACCACGGGATCTTGGTTTCCTGCCTACCTGAGCAGGGAAGAGCTAACAATGTGTGAGAGCTCGGACAGTGACAGTGGCTACTTCATAAAACGAGGCAACGATAGTGACGCTGAATAATGTCGGTGGTCTTTCTTGGTCTCTATTAAGGAGGTAAAGGATGAACGAGAACCAAAAGAAAACACTAACCATTGCGGCAACTGTCGCAGGCTACATTGTCTGGTTTATTGGCAAAGCGATGACTTCTGGAGTTAGAACCAGAAAAGGCACCGGCAGGAAGTTCTAGTCTGATATCGATCGGTTCATAAGGAGGGAACATGAATCTGTTTTGGCCATCTCTTGGAGCCTGGGCCTACTTTTCACACAAGGCCCGCAAGGAGAAGAAGAAAGAAGATGCGATCTATGA
>Ga0209702_10006201_pt1 | contig 15568 bp, 15 predicted proteins | sample FRY01_FD_187210 | JGI IMG/M metagenome (GOLD analysis project Ga0209702, IMG submission 187210) | Freshwater microbial communities from Lake Fryxell liftoff mats and glacier meltwater in Antarctica - FRY-01 (SPAdes) (version 2) | ecosystem: Environmental > Aquatic > Freshwater > Ice > Glacier... | reverse complement strand
ACACCATCAAGATACTGCAGGTCAAATACCTCAACAACATCATCGAACAAGATCATCGCTTCGTAAAGCGGATCACGGCCCCCATGCTTGGCTTCAAGGCCTTCCATTCTGCCGAGGCGACCTTGGCCGGGATCGAGACCACGCATATGATCCGAAAGGGGCAGCTCCATGCCAACGGCCTTACCGCATTTCAGCAGTTTGCTGCGCTCGCAGCATAATTATGTCCGGGCGATGCCCGCACTCAAACTCCAACAAAATTTGCGACAGAACCGGCATGAAGGACGGATCCGATCGCGTCCCGCACCTGATCCGACAACCGGTCACCGATCAGTCCCATCAGGACCAGAAGGCTGATCGCCCGAAGAGCGACCTCTATCCCGGACGCCCAGACGAGCCCTCGGAAGGGTGGGTTTGCCGCGACCCAGCTCAAGACAATGCGCTCCGCTGTCCGCAGGTAGATGGGATCGTCGGAGATGAGGGCGGCGGCAGCAAGCGGTTGGAGGAACTGGAGCCGGTTTCGTTCCCAGACATACTTGACGTCACCGAGTGTCCGCTCATGGCGGTAGGGGATGTCAAAACAAAAGCGCCCAACCCCTGTCCATTGCTTTCCTGTCACGGGGTCCAGTGTCCAAAGCGTCTCCGGATAAGGGTCAGGATCAGTCGGGGTCGGCCAGTCCCGGCCGAGCGCCACGAACCCGCCAGACACCGCAAGATCCGCCGCATGCAGAATCTTGGTGCGCAGATCCGGGCAGGCGCTGGAAAGACCGGGCGCGAGAGGAGTAAATGGAGAGTGAACGGGGATCGGAAGGTAGAGATCCCAGCCCTCCAGACGCCTGCGCGCTGTCAGCTTGAGCGCTTTCTCCCGCAGTCTATGCGCGACCTCGGGGGCCGTCATCGACCTGATCCGGTTGATATACCACGACAAGGACATTCAGGGCTGCTCCTGGAAAAGATTTGGATTTTCGCAAGACACCTCGCGCAGCGCCGTGTTGACCCAGGTTATCTGCGCCTCCCGTGAGGCCCTGACCTTTACCCTGAGCTCCGCCGCGCCTCGGATGACGGTATCGATACCGTCCATCAGGCCCTCAAGGGTCAGATCGCAAAAAACCCCCGCATCCCCGAATACCTCTTCAATGGCCGGAGACCGGTTTGTCAAAACCGGAACGCCGACCGTCAGAGCCTCTTCCGCTGCCATCTGCATGATGTGACCACGTGTCGACAGGGTCAGGACCGCAGTCGCGGTGCAAAGTTCGCGGAGGTAGGTCTCATAAGGGATGAAACCCAGAAGGGTCACGTTCGGGGGGAGGTTTTCCTGGCTCAAGCCAGCCTTCGCATAACGGCCCGTCAGCCGGAATTTCACGTCGGGACGTTGCCGTATCGCCTCGAGCATGAGTTCGGTGGGCTCATCCTCGGCAAAAGAGCAGACGGCGAGGATCGTCGGGGTTTCCGGCAGGGGTTGGGCCATGCACCCTTCCAGCCCCAGAGGGAGCGAGAGAAGCGGAACGGCACGGCCACCCCAGGACCGAACCACGGCCGCGTCATCATGGTTGTGGCACAGGGTTGCCGGGGACCGTCGCACGAGGGCGCGATAAAGGGGTTGGAACGGTCGCCAGATCCGTTTCCCGATCGCCCCGGAATGGAAGTCCATCAGGAATGGGGCTCCACTCACCCAGCCATAAAGTGCGCAAGCGAGCGGAAGAAACGGCGGCTGATTGAGGCAGACCACGGTCGCCGGACGGCGCCTGGCCAGGATCATGAGCGTTTTCACAAAGGCCACAGGGTAGAAAAGCGCCTTGCGCAACTTTCCCGAAAGATGTGGCGGTGCAAGCCAGACGGGCTCGAGGCCAAGCGCAGCCGCCGTGGCCTGTGACCGGAAAGACTCCGCGGCCCAAGTGAGGATGATCCCGTCGCGCAGCGGAAAGATCGGCTTAACAGAAGGGCTCATCAGATGCTCCGGCTCAAAGGGTGGTGAAAAGGGTCAGCATCGAGGAGGGCAGATCGGGACATGCGTATCCCGATCAAAGTGATGGTGACAAAGAGGACCCAGAAACCGGTGTCACCCTGTGCGATGAAGGATTCCATCGTATTGACCCCCATCAAGAGGATCGTGACCGACAACAAAAGCGCCGCAATCGCAGGACGGGCCTTGGTCAAGGGGGCGATCGCACGCAAAGGCGGCAGCAGAAAGCCGGCCAGGGCGAAAAGAAGACCCGGGACCCCAACCATCACGAGAAGGTCCAGATAGCCGTTATGTCCTTGTCCGGTTTGGGCCGTCCAATGATCGGGGTGGACCAGTCCCGAGATCGGGGAGTTGGAACCGAGGTTCCAAAAGGACCCATAACCCGTTCCGAACATAGGATCGGACTGGACCATATCCCAAAGGCTCATCCAGAGGGCCATGCGGCCGGTGAAGGCCGTGGGGTCGCGAAACAGCTCCGAGATCGGCTCGGACATGTGCAGCAAAAGGGCGACACCGACCCCGATGCCCCAGAATATAAGGCTGATAAGAAGAACGCGCCCAACGTGCGAGTCCACGCAAATCCTGAAAAGAGCTGCGATCAGTCCTGCAATGAGGGTAAGCCCGATCGCGGTTTTTGACCCCGTCATGATCAAAAAGAAGAGGGACAGCACGAGTAATACCGGAACGAAAACACCACGACCCAGACGCGCGATAAGCAGGAGCGTGGTTGCGGCTGTGACGGCCCCCGCCTGGTTCTTGTGCAAGAACACGCCCCGCCAGTCCCCGTCGAGACCTAAATCCTCCCCGGGCAGGTGGCGGGCCTGCTCAACAATCGGGATCGATACGAGGTTGATCAGCAAGACGGCCGCGAGGATCTGGACGAGCAATGTCAGTGCGCGATCCGGACCGATGAGCAGGACTTGCGCCTGAACCGAAAAAAGGACGATCGCCATCAGCGTGAACCGACGAAGTGACACTTCAGGCAAGAGCGCCCAGGAGACGCTTAAACCACACCAAAAGACGAAGATCAGGATACCCGGGTTTGGCAAAAGAGAGAAAAGACTGACGCGGTACCGCAAGGCTGCCAAAAGCGTCGCAGAGAAGATGATCATATGCAGGAGCTGGCGTATCGCGTTGCCGGAGGCGCGCCCATCATCAAGCCCGCTGCGGCCGGCACCGCCCCCGAAAGGGTCCACCCCGACCACGCAGAGAAAGAGAAGACCCAAGAACAGCGCCTCGACGCCCATTCGACGTGGCGGGGCGTCGACCGGAGGGGAAGGATCATGCACCATGGGTTTTCGCATATTCCTGGTAGCGGGCGCCGAAGTAGAGCCCTGCGGCCTTTCCAACCGCGCGGGATATGTCGCACAGCGCATCAACCCGACGCGCGGGGGACCAAAAGAGGGTTGCGAGCTTTACCGACCCGATCATGAGTTTCGCGCATATCTTGCCGGTTTCGCGGAGGTAAAGGAGGGGCGCCGTGGTATGGGCCCGCGCCACGGCCACATTGGAGTTCCCGCCCCGATAGGCCCGTTGGAGGGCCCAAGCGAGTGTCACCCGGCTCGCCGGATAATGCTCCGTGACCCGCGCCTCCGCGGCGCAGGCGAAGAGGGCGCCGGCCTGCTTGAGCCGGCGACAGAAATCCACGTCCTCCCCGGAGGTGAGATTGAATTGCGGATCAAACATCGGGCGCGCCATCCTCAGGATCGCAGCACGGCTGATCAGCGTGGCATGCACCACCGGAATGAAGGGGACCAGCCCGTTACCCCGAACTCCCTCACGAAAGATCTTGGCACGCGACGCCCAGTCGGGCGATCCGGGCGGGAAGGCCGGTTCAACCCAAGGGCCTATCACATCCGCTTTGGTCAGCTCGCGCATCTTCCTCAGGGCCCGGTACCAGCCTGGCGAGACGGTCTGATCATCATCGATCATGATCATGAAGGGCGCCTCTTCCGTCTCCAGAAAAGCATGCAGCAACGCGTTGCGATTAGAGCAGAGACCTGGCTCGGAGACCGTGATCGCACGCAGAGGATATCTCCATCCTTCCGCATTCAGCCGCTCAACGACGGCGCGCGCCTCTTTGCGATCGACATCATTGTCTCCGACAATGACCCGCACCACATCCCCGGCCGTGTCGATGTTTTCGATGGAACGCAAAAGAGCCTCGAGCGAGCGTGGGCGGCGGTAGGAGGGAATGGCGATCAGGACGTCAACCATGCTTTGGTTCTCCGGGATGTAGGCGGGATGCCAGCCGTGTGGCGCCCCAAAGGAAAACGATCTCGCCCATCAAGAGCCCGATCAGCGTCGCCACTGGTCCTGACAGGGCCAGAAGGACAAGGACCGAAAGGACGGAGACCACCGCAGAGACGCAGCTGGCCAGAGCAAGCGGGCGAAAATCTCCCGCAGCTTGAAGCAGGGCGCTCGGGGGCTCACGGAGCACACGTACCAGCCAGATCGCGGCCCATATCATACTTGCGATCGCCAGTGCCCTGGGGTCGTAAGAAGACGGATAGAGCAGCGATGACAGGCCAAGCGCAGGGATGGCGAAGAGGGCGGCGATGGCCGACCCGATGACCCATGTCACGAACAAGAACAGGCGCAGGCCGTCTGCGCGCGCCCGCGCTCCCGCGTGATCCCCGGAAACCATCGCGCGCGCCATGCGGGGCCGCTCATATTGCACGAGGGCCGCGGACATCACACCGACGGGGCGGAAGGCGATCATTGCGGCCGCCATCAGTGCGAAGGCCGCAGGCCCTGCAAGTGCAGTGACCAGATAAGCATGCGCATTTGCCGTCGCGTCTGTGGTGATCACGCCAAGAAGGGTCCATCGGGACTTGTCGCGCCAGACCGTCCGATAGGCTGACACTCCAAGCCTTGGCACGGGGGCGCCCGGTGAAGAGGCGAGGACCCAGCCGATCAGGGATGCCAGAGCAAACCCCCACATGACAGAGCGCAATTCCGTCTCCCCTGACCAAGCCAAGAAGACCGGGAATAGAAGCACAAGCGCGTAAGAGAGGTCAGAACGCAGCACCAGCTCCGGTCTCAAGGCTGAGAAGGCAACGCTTCTCATATTCCATCTCAGGGTTGACCCTGTCCCGAAGATCGCAGCCGGAAAGGCCGCCTCGGGGGACCCGAGCAGGAGCGAACATCCATAAGCGCCAAGCCCGACCGCTGCCGCGAGGGCCAAGCCGACGGTCCGGATCGAGCCGAGAGCCTCAGGGTCCGGGATGGCTCGGCTCGCCAAAACCGCCAAGGGAGCGCCGACGAGCGCGTTCGAGAGGGACGCGCCGAGGTTGATCGTGACCAGCAGGAAGGCGAACAGTCCGAAATCGGCAGGATCGAGAGCCTGAAGAAGAATCAGGGTGACGAGGAATGTTCCACCCGCCACGCAGAAGGGGCCGAGTGCTGATCGAGCTGAACCAGTCCGCAAGGAGGCGAGGGGTGCTGTCATCATACTGCATGCCGGTAGGCGGCAAGCAGCGGGGCGACACTTGCCCCCCAATGCATGTCCCGCCCAACCCGCGCCTGACCGATCGCGCCCATGCGCTCCCGCATGTCAGGATCATCGATCAGGGAAAGGATTTTCGCAGCGAGATCCTGCGGGTCGTTCGGTGTGGCATAGAGCGAGGCCTCCCCCGCACTGACCCGCCCCTCAGTGACCTCGAACTGCACGATCGGCTTCCCCATCGCCATGTATTCGAGGATCTTGTTCATCGTGGAGAGATCATTCATCGGCGTGACCCGGTCGGGGTTGACGCAGATATCCGCGGTCGAGAGCACCTCCAGAAGATCAGCGTCGGAGGCACGCCCGGTGAAGCGGACGTAAGCGTCGAGCCCCATTCTTGTGCAGAGCGCGCGCAGGTCCGCGAGCGCTGGCCCACCGCCCACGAGGACGAAACGGATATCTTCACGCCCGTGAACGTGGACGAGGGTCTGGACAGCCTCGAGGAGAAGATCGATGCCCTCCTGCTCCCCCATGACGCCAAGGTATCCTACAAGGAACTTTCCGTCCCCGCGCCAGGCCGGGTTCTGGGGGACCGGACGCATCCGCGACAGATCAGGTCCGGAGCGGACGACGAACACATCCTCGGCGCGCTTGCGCCCCCGTTGCAACGCGATGCGCCGATAAGATTCGTTGGTGGAGATAACGACGGAAGCGGTCGCGAAGTTCAGCCGCTCCGCGATCCGCAGCGCATTCCAGAAAAATCCACGTTTTCCGAATTTCGCCTCATAGAGTTCCGGATTGAGGTCGTGATGATCAAAGATGTAGCGTTTGCCCATCAGCCGGAACGGGGCCGCCACAAGGAACACCAGATCCGGTGGGTTGCACCCCTGGAGCGTATCAAATCCCCGCTCGCGCCAGACCCGCCAGGCGAGCCGTGTCTGCCAATAAAGCGCCTGGAGATACTCCTTGATGTAGGCGCGGGCTCCGCCACCGTCCGCATTGAGCGGGTGACGGTAGATGTGAACCCCTTCGATCATCTCGTAAGGCGCGATCCACTCCCCCGCCATCGGACAGATGACCGAGACCTGTGCCCCGGCCGCAGTCAGGGTCCGCGCCTCATGCCAGACCCGCCGGTCAAAAGGGACTGGAAGGTTTTCCACGATGATGAGGATCCGCCGTCCGGTGAGTGCCTCGGGATCTACACCGAAGCGAACGCCGAACCCCTGATCTGACATATCCAACATCACGCTCTCCTGTCTTTGTCTCATCCTTAGCAACGCGATGAATGATTAGCAATAATTTTTCGCATATCATTTCAGGCCATGGTGGACAGATCAAGGAGAGGCTGGCCATGGGCGAACTTGAGCCGTTTTCCTGTCGCGTTCGTCACCACGACCAGGTCGAACGGAGCCTCTTCGGCCGTTTCTCGAGACACGAGCAGGCCATCCAATTCCGGGAGCGCCCCCATTACGTAGCCGAGGTTTGCCCCGACGAGCGCTTTTACCGAAACGCCCGGATCAAACAGCTGAACCTGATAACCCGAACGCAAAAGCCTGCGAACCAGATCAAGGTTCGGGCTTTCGCGCAGATCGTCCGTATCGGCTTTGAAAGCAATCCCTGCCACAAGGATTTTGGAGCCCGGGTGCGCTCTTTGTGTCACCAGGCGGAACAGACGCTGCTTATGCGCCTCGTTCGAACGGATCAGCGCATCGATCAGGGGTGTCGTCACGCCTGCGTCTGCCGAGAGATGCTGGAGCGCGCGCACGTCCTTGGGCAGGCAAGACCCACCAAAGGCGCCCCCGGGACGCAGATAATAGGGGGACACATTCAGCTTTGTGTCCGAAACAAACACCTCATGCACCTTGGCCGCCGAAACCCCCATATCGAGGCAGACACGTCCTACCTCGTTGGCGAAGGCGACCTTCACAGCGTGCCAGGTGTTGTCCACAAACTTGGTGATCTCGGCCTCAGGGTAGCTGGTGATAAAGACAGGCGCGTCGATGCCCGTGTAAAGCTCGCGCATCCGTTCCGACCCGGATCCGTCACGGGTGCCGATGACGATCTTGGGGGGTGCAAAATAGTCGGAAACCGCCGTCCCTTCCCGTAGGAACTCCGGGTTATAGACCAGCTCCACCTTGGCGTCATAAGTGTCTCCAAGGATGGATCTCATGAGCGGCTCTACCAGCGTGCTCATCGTCCCCGGCCGGACCGTCGAGCGGTAGACCACCGTAAGAGGACGCGCGCGCGGGGTACAAAGAGCTTCCGCCAGGTCTTTTGCGGCTTGCGCAATATAGCGCATGTCATGTGCCCCGTCGGGCGCGCTCGGCGTGCCGACACAGACGATCGCCATGTCGCAATCTTCGATCTGGCCCAGAACCGTCTCATGCGCGCTGACCAGGCCCATACGGATCGCCTGCGAGAGGAAATCTTGCACTTGGGGCTCCGATATGGGCGCGCGTCCTGCCCGGATCGCTGCCACTTTTTCGCGACTCACATCAATGCCAACCACTTCATGACCTTGGGACACCATGCAGCAAAGACCTGTGAAACCGACATAGCCAAGCCCGATAACCGCAATTTTCATCTTGTTCCCTCCTGTACCAAGTCATGCTGAAGCGGCGCAGAGCCGATCGGGTGATAGACAAGGCCGCAGTTTCGAGCGACGAGCGGGTCATAGAGGTTGCGCAAATCCACCAGGACAGGGACGCGCATGCGGGACCGGAGCTTCGTGAGGTCCAGCGACCGAAATCGGTCCCATCCAGTCACAATGACAGCAGCGTCGCACCCTTCGACACAATCAATCGGGTCGACAACGCGAGAAAGTGCACCAAAGACAAGCCCCTGCGGGTCATGCGCTTCAGGGTCACAGGCAACCAGTTCCGCCCCCATCGCACGCAATCCGCGTATCAGGTCGATCGCAGGGGAATCTCGTATATCATCTGTGTTCGGCTTGAAGGCGAGACCCAGAACCGCGACCCGCTTGCCCGAGAGGTCGCCTCCTGCCGCGCGGCGAACCCGTTCGGCCATCTCCGCCTTGCGCAGATCATTGACCTCGGTCGCGGCCCGGACGATCCGGAGGGGGACATGAACATCCGCACCTGTGCGCAAAAGCGCCAACGTGTCTTTCGGAAAACATGAGCCACCATAGCCGGGCCCTGCTTCCAGGAATCGCGGGCCGATACGGGCATCAAGTCCGATCCCCAGGGCAACGTCCTGTACCTCCGCCGTGGCCTGCTCACAGAGGTCTGCAATTTCGTTGATGAAGGAGATTTTCACGGCCAGAAACGCGTTGGCCGCATATTTTATCAGTTCAGCTGACCGCCTGCTGGTGTTGACGATCACGGTTTTATCCGCAAGCGGGGCATAGAGGTTGCCCATCACCTCCGCCGCCTCGGCTGCGTTCGTCCCTATCACGACCCGGTCCGGGTTGAGGAAATCGCCAATAGCCTCCCCCTCGCGCAGAAACTCTGGATTAGAAGCGACATATGCGTGCGAGGTTGGTGCTTCAGCCCGGATAATGGCCTCGATCCTGTCTCCGGTTCCGACAGGTACGGTCGACTTTGTCACAACAACCTGGCCCCTTGCTGTCAACAAGGGTGCAATCTGGCGCACGACGCCGAACACTTGGCTCAGGTCCGCAGATCCATCCGTGGGGTCGGGCGGCGTACCCACCGCGATAAACACGACCTCGGAAGAGGGGATTGCCTCCGCAAGCTCTGTACCGAACCGTAGTCGTCCCGCAGCGACGTTACGCGCGATGAGATCCGTCAGGCCAGGCTCATAAATCGGCACACCACCTGCGTTCAAAAGTGCGATCCGTTCGGGATCTCTGTCCAAGCAGATGACCTCGTGCCCGAGTTCAGCGAAACAGGCGCCCGAGACGAGTCCCACATAACCAGATCCGATAATGGAAATATGCAAAGATTTATCCTTCATGATTTTTCGCAAGCCTTATGCAGCATTGGCGAGGCGGGCGAAATGGGCGGCCGTGGGGGCGAGCCCTTCACGTAAGGGAACGCGCGGCTCCCAACCGAGCAAGGTGCGGGCGCGCGTGATGTCGGGCCGGCGCTGTCGGGGATCGTCCTGGGGCAAGGCGCGGAATTCGATACGGGAGGCTGATCCTGTGTGCTCAAGGACCAGCTCTGCCAGCTCAAGCATGGTGAACTCAACGGGGTTGCCAAGGTTGACGGGTCCGTCCGGGGCCTGTTTGACGCGGGCAAGACGCAAGAGCCCATCTACCAGATCTGACACAAAGCAGAAAGACCGGGTCTGGGTCCAGTCGCCGTAAACGGTCAGCGGGTCACCCCGCAAAGCCTGCACCAGGAAGTTGGACACGACGCGCCCGTCATCCGGGCGCATGCCCGGGCCGTAGGTGTTGAAGATCCGCGCAACCCGCACATCTGTGCCATATTGACGACGATAATCAAAACAGAGTGCCTCGGCCGCCCGCTTTCCCTCGTCATAGCAAGACCGGATCCCGATAGGGTTGACGTTGCCCCAATAGCTTTCCTCCTGAAGAGAGACGAGCGGGTCGCCGTAGACTTCCGATGTGGAGGCTTGAAGCAACGGGACATGCAGGTTTCGCGCGAGCTCGAGGAGATTCATGGTGCCGATCACGCTCGTGCGCATGGTCCGCACGGGGTCCGCTTGATAATGCGGCGGCGAAGCCGGGCAAGCCAGATTGAGAATCATATCCGCGTCCAGCTGAAGCGGTGCCGTGATGTCATGGCGGACCGCCTCAAAGCGGGGATCGCGCAAAAGATCGATCAAGTTCGAACGCTGACCCGTCTGATAGCTGTCGACACAGATCACCTCATGGCCTTCATCGATCAGCCGACGGCAGATGTGGGACCCGACGAAACCGGCGCCGCCGGCAACAAGAACACGCATGATGGATTCCTTTTCGCGTTCAGCAGGCGTTCTTCTGACGAAGAACGACGAATATGGTTTGGATGAGGATGAAGATATTGAGGATAGGACTTGCCCGGCGCACATATTCCCGGTCGCTCTGGATGCGCAGGGTCATGGCCTCGACCGTCTCCGTCACACCGCGATGGCCGCGCACCTGAGCGAGACCGGTGATGCCGGGACGGACCAGAAAACGGCCCTCATAGCCCGGGATCTGGGGCGCGAAATGATCATCCAGATCCACCGGATGCGGGCGTGGCCCCACCAGGGACATATCCCCGGTGAGCACGTTCAGGAGCTGTGGCAGCTCATCAATGCTGGTCCTGCGCAGGAAGGCGCCAAAACGTGTCACCCGTGGGTCGGACCTTGTCGCCTGAATGAACCTGTCACGGGACGCCTCTGCGGTCATGGTCCGGAATTTGAAGACCATGAACTTGCGGCCATGACGTCCATTCCTGGCCTGAAGGAAAAGGGCAGGACCGGGGCTGTTCAGTCGGATAAGGACGCCTACCGCGACCAGAGCCGGGGAAAGAAAAACGAGCAAGGGGAGCGTGATGAGAAGGTCAACGGCCCGCATCAGAACATCCCTGCGGCCGGAGGGTCGCTGAAGGGGCAGGGTGGTTACTTTTTTCGCATCAGCCGCAGGGCGGGCAAGAGAAGCCATGGTCATTCCGCAGCCCCCCGCTGATAAACATCTTCATATCGGATGATATCGTCCTCCCCCAGGTAGCGTCCGGTCTGAACTTCGATCAGGACCATCGGAACTTTACCTGGGTTCTCGAGCCGATGGGTTGCACCAAGCGGGATGTAGACAGACTGGTTCTCCGTCACGAGACGCGATGTCTCGTCTACCGTGACCCGCGCGGTCCCTTCGACGACGATCCAGTGCTCGGAACGGTGATGATGGGACTGAAGGCTCAATGCCGCCCCAGGGTGGACCACGATCCGCTTCACCTGAAACCGGTCCCCAACCGCAACGCTCTCGAACCAACCCCAGGGCCGGTGCACACGCGGGAACTCGGTTGCCTGCTTCGCCCCGCGCTTTTTCAGCTGTGCGACCGCGTCACGAACCCTTTGGGATTCCGAGCGGTGGGCAACTAGGACCGCATCCGACATGGCAACGACCACGATATCCTCAAGTCCGATACCCACCAGCTCGACCCCCTCGGATTCAGAGCGCAGCAGGGTGCCGCTGCACCCGATCGCGGTGGCCCGCTCAGAGCAGAAGGTCCCGGTGCTGTCCGTTTCGGATGCCGTCAGAACGGCCTCCCAGCTCCCCATATCTGACCAGCCGGTCTCGAGAGGGACCAGCCGGACACGGTCGGCATGTTCGAGGATCGCGTGGTCGATAGAGATGTCCGTCAGTTGCGACCAGGGTCCCGAAGAAAGACGCAGAAAGCCGAGATCCCGGGTCGCCCCATGGACGGCGGTACTCACCAGATCATGCATGGCAGGCGTGATCCGGGCATAAGCGTCGACGATCCGGTCCGCGCGTGCGAGCAAGATACCGGCGTTCCAGTGATGTCTTCCGCCCGCCAGCATCTGCTCAGCTGTCGCGAGGTCCGGCTTTTCTGTAAACCGAACGACTGGGAAGGAGGATCGGTCCAGGTCGCCAGCGCCTGGGTCCGGGTGCGCCGTGGTCTCGATCCAGCCAAACCCCGTCTCGGGACGATCTGGCCTTACGCCAAAGGTAACGATTGCACCGGCCATCGCGTCCTCGGCTCCGCGCAGAACGGTCGCCTTGAACGCCTCGACGTCAGGGATCATGTGATCAGACGGGAGAATAAGGAGGAGCGTCTCGGGGCTTGTCTCAAGGAGCCGCAGAGCTGCGGCAAGAACAGCCGGCGCAGTCCCCTTCGCCTCGGGTTCAATGAGGGTCTCGCGCGAGATCCGGCCGATCGCACAGGTCTGTTCCGCGACGATAAAGCGGAACGGGTCTCCGGTTACGATGACGGGATCTCCAAAAGGGGCTCCCTCCAGCCGAGCCAGTGTTGACTGGTAAAGGCTCCGCTCCCCGACCAATCGGGAAAACTGCTTGGGATAGGTCTTTCGCGAGGCGGGCCAGAGCCGGGTTCCGGACCCACCGCAAAGGATGACCGGGGTGATCGGGGTAGGGAGCAGATCAGACATGGTTATACCGTTTCCGGGCAAGAATGGCCGCGCGTTCAAGGATCACCCGTTCAAACGCGGGGGCGAGGTCGGGTCGGGCGAGCGCTTGATCGACGATCGCTTCGAGGTAGCCGGATTTTGATCCGCAGTCGTACCGGCGGCCTTGGTTCAGGAGTGCGATGACCAGGCCTTGGCGTGCGCGCTCATCGATCGCGTCGGTGAGCTGGATTTCACCGCCAGCACTTGGGGTCACACGCTTGAGCGCTTCGAAAAGACCAGATCCGAAGACATACCGTCCGGTCGCTGCAAACCGGGAGGGCGACCGATCCGGAGTTGGCTTCTCGACAATACGGCGCACCTGCATACGTCCAGGCACGAAGGCCGGATCCGCCTCGATCATTCCGAATTTTCTCACCTCTTCTAGAGGGACCTCGGAGACGCTTATCGCGTCCAGCCCTGTTTCCGCCCAAAGGTCGACCAGTTCACGCGTGGGCAACGGCGACCCTACCATCAGGTCATCAGGCAGAAGGACAGCGAAAGGCTCATCACGCACAACGGGCTCAGCGCAGAGGACCGCATGCCCAAGGCCAAGCGGTTCCGGCTGGCGGATGAAAATACAAGAGACGCCGGCAGGGACGATATCGCGCATCTCCTGAGCAAGATCGGGCTGACCGCGGGCCATGAGCGCCTGCTCCAATTCCATATTCGCATCAAGGTGATCCTCAATGGCGCGTTTTGTGCGACCCGTGATGAAGATCAACTTGGTGAGCCCGGCAGCCACCGCTTCCTCGACCGCATATTGGATGAGCGGCCGGTCCACGATCGGCAATAGTTCTTTCGGCATCGCCTTGGTTGCGGGGAGAAAACGGGTTCCCATCCCGGCGACCGGAAAAACGGCCTTCCTGATTTTCATTCTGCTCACATGTCTCTCCCGTTATGGGTCTTGGCTGGTGTTCTGTCAGAAGGGGCAGTCGAGGAGCTCCGGGGCGAGCGGGCTCATGGAAGGAATCGGTCTCCTCATGCGTCCGCTCCTTCTTTTTTCGCACTGAGATTTTTCTCTGAACGAAAGGCCATCATACGCAGGGCCGTTCCGGCCGTAAGGCCGAAGGCGAGGCCGAGAAGGTTTGCGACCGCATCGGACAATGAGGGGGTTCGACCCACAAAGGATTGCAGATATTCGACCGCGATGCCGAAGATCAGAAGGGCCGTAAAGGCCACCCACACCATGCGCGGGCAAAAAATAACGATCGGCAAGATCAGGGCTGCGAACGCTACAAAATGCACAACCTTATCAAGTCCAGCAGGTGGCGTGAGGCCAGGTATCAACGCCAAAACAGTGACGCCCAGGACTAAGACAGCTACTGCGCCAACGACCTTGAGCGGTCCGATGTGGCTACGGCGGCGTGTCAGCATGATGGATGGGTCAAACATTTTTGCGGCGTTCTTTCTGAGCATGTTCGACAGATATTTGGTATATTTTTTTTTCGCAACCAACTTTTTTCGCATCTCGCCAAAAAAGCCTTATTTTCAGGATCGAAGGCTATGGGGGTCGCTCAGCTATCGAGCCAGGCGACCACGACCTATGGCCCAGACAACCGCTGACAACGCCACCCAGACGGGTATCACAAGCGGGCCTGATGCAGGGATCACCCACAGGACCGGGATCATCAGGAGGGCTGCCAGACCGATCGGAAACGTTACGCCGACGCGTAACAATGCTTCCGTGAGCAAAAGGATGACCCCGATCAGCACCCAGAGCTGCCAGGAAGACGTGATAAAAATGGGGTCCGGTACAAATCCGGCCCCCATGCGATGCTGCAATCCGCCGATATGAAACGTGGTCTGCATTTTTCGCAAACTACACATGATCGACCGGAATGCAAAGGGGGATGGCGGATAACGTTGCATATTGTCCGCTCCGCCTATTGGGCTCGTCCCGTCAAATATACCGTCCCAGTCACTGGCGGGCCTTTTTTATGCCAAGGGCTTGACCTCACTTAAACAACTACATATTATTTTTCGCATACCTAATTCTGGAGAGGGATGACGATGAAAATTGGAATGACGTTTTTGGCGGCCGCGCTGATGGGGCTGTTCATGCTTGGAGGAGAGGCCCATGCCCAATCGCTGCGTGACGTGGCAACAGCGGCGGCTCTTGTGGACCGCAGCGATGCCGACGCTGTCCGTGAGGTCCAGATCGGTCTGCGCGACCTTGGCTTTTACACCGGCCCGATCGATGGCATCTTCGGTCAGATGACCTACACCGCAGCTGTCGCTGCGGTAGAGGCGGTTAACGCGGAAGTGGCCGCAATCCAGCAAGACCAGGGACAGATCCTGACAACCACGATAAGAATTTTGGACGATGGTTCGTCTGATAGGGAAACGTCCAGCTTTGATTTGGCGCAGGGGTCCTCAGACCCCACCCCCGAGTTGGATGCCGCTCCTCCCAGTGATGCCACCGCGAGCGCTTCCGCCTCGGAAGTCTCGCAGCCGGGCGCCACACCCCCCAGTGATGCGACCGCGAGCGCTTCTGCCTCGGAAGGCCCCCAGTCGGGCGCCACACCCCCCAGTGGTGCCACCGCGAGCGCTTCCGCCTCTGACGACCTGGCCGTGACGGCAGCTGTCATCGGTAGCGGTGAGATTTCAAGCGTGGCCGATTAAACAACCCAAAAATGACGGTGAAGGGCTCACTTGTGTGGGCCCTTTTCTCTTGCTTGGTTGCGCTTCTGATCAGCTAAGCGGATCTTTCGTCTGAGATCTGAGCGTCTCCGCGACCAATTTTTCGATCTCTGCTCTAAAGACATCCAAGCCATGGATACGCGGGTCGAGCCGATCCGCAAGCTCGGCGCATGCGCTTCCGATATCCTCGAGCGCGTCGGGCTTGCACTGGCTTGCACGATCCGTTTCCTTGCACAAATGAAGGCAAAGGGAGGCGTATCTTTGTATGACCGGTGCCAGGCTGGACCTGATGGATATGACGAGTTCGGCCATGGCGGCCCGTTTGGAAGGTGTCTCCTGCTTAACATCTTCCACCCCCTGAAGAGAGGTGGATTTCCGGCGGGCCGTTGGGGGGATTGACCCCCGCCGGCACGCTGGGAGTTGACGGCTCATCGGGCGCTGACGCGTACCCCTCCCCGTCCAGCAGC
>Ga0209702_10006200_pt1 | contig 15575 bp, 18 predicted proteins | sample FRY01_FD_187210 | JGI IMG/M metagenome (GOLD analysis project Ga0209702, IMG submission 187210) | Freshwater microbial communities from Lake Fryxell liftoff mats and glacier meltwater in Antarctica - FRY-01 (SPAdes) (version 2) | ecosystem: Environmental > Aquatic > Freshwater > Ice > Glacier... | reverse complement strand
TCTTCATCACGATTTTTGTTTAGTAATAGAACAAGCACAACATATTCAGGGAGCGACATTTAAAATTGTAAAAAAACGATTAGGAATAGGAGGAATTTATGAACTGACTTTTAAAGGAGTGAAAACTCCTAAAAGCTTTTTCCCTTCTGACCGGACAAGAAAAAAAGTAATGGAGAAAATAATGGAAGCATTCGAAAATGCGAAAAAAAAAGAAATTGATTTTATTTTAGATCAAGACAGAAGATATATTGTATATGGAAGAACGACTGAAAATGTTCAAATAAAAATGGTTCTCGATTCTCAGGCAAATATGATAACAGCTTATCCGGAGTTAAATTAATTATGAAAAAAACTATTTTTAAAAAATATGATGATTTAGATTATTGGTTTTTTATATCAAATTCTTTTGATGGACAACTTATTGGGCATTTTTTAACAAGTTCTTATGATGGTGAATACATAAGAATGTGGCTTGATGATGAAACTAGTAAAGAAACTGGAAGTGAAATGGTTGATCTTGATAAAGAAAATGAACTTATAGTTTTTAGTAATGCCTACAATGACTCAGATAATAAATTTAAATTTGCAGTTACCCGTAAGACATTCTCAAAAATACTTGATGAATGGGAACAATCAAAGGCTGAAGGGAAAAATTTTATTGTAATTGAAGTTTCTGATGACAATGATGTGCATATTTATCCTATGGATCACGTAGAAATTTCTCCTGAAGAGCGTGCGGAACAAGATCGCATTAGAGAAGAAATGTGGGGGAAAATTGAATCAAAAGGTATCTTTAAAAATTTCTTTGATGGTGCTTCTAGCGAAGAAGAAGAGAGAGAAAAGATTTATAATGTAGTTATAGAAGGATCTTCTGGACCGATAGTAAGAAATATGTTTCCTTCTGAATGGACACGAGAACATGTGATGGAAAAAATAGTTGAAGCATTTGAGTATGCAAAAAAAGAAGAAGCGCCATTGAGGCCTATTGATACCCAAAGATTTTCTGTAGTAGGGCAAACTAAAGAAAAAGTTATTATTCGAATGGTGCTAGATAAAGATGCAAATATGCTTACTGCCTACCCGGAGTTGTTATAATATGCGCGTACTATATTTAAAAAAATATCTCAGAAATTTTTATACTTTTATAAAAGAAACTTCTACTTTTGAACCGAGTGATTCTCTTGCTCATTTTCTAACAGACGCCTACGATGGTGATTTTATACGCACATGGCTTTCTAATAAGGAATATGAGACATTACAGGCAAACCTTATGAGCCTTACAAAAAAAGATAATTTTCTTGAAGTGAGTAATGTTTTTGATGAAGAAGGGGTGTCGTGCTATAGAATTTCATACACACTTTTCCTGAAGGTTCTTGATGAGTGGGAACAAGCCCGTTCAGAAGCTAGAGAATACATTGTTATTGAAATCTCTGATAACAATAACGTACATATTTATGCAACTGACGAACCAGAATTAGCTCAAAAAATGGAGACGGGCTCTTGGTGGCGGAGAAAATATGATAACTGCATATCCAGAGCTGAGATACTATGGAAAAAACTATTTTAAAAAAAGACGACTTTCAAGGGCCGGTAGGTGGCCGTTATTTTTTTCTTTCGTCAACCTCCTCCCGGGCTGGCCTTATTAGTATTTTTTTAACAGATTCGTATTATGGGACCCGTACAAGAGAATGGCTTCAGGATGAAACTCGTAAGGAAACTGGAAGCGAAATGGTTGACCTTGATAAAAAAGGTGACTTTATAGTTTTTAGTAGTCCTTATGATGAAAGTGAACCAAAATTTGAATTTTCAGTTACCCATGAAACATTTTCAAAAATACTCGATGAGTGGGAACAAGTCATCTCAGAAGCTAAAGAATACATCGTTATTGAAGTTTCTGATAACAACGATGTACATATTTATGCAACTGATCAAATGGAAGACTAAGCTTAAATACGGCAGTTAGACATACTGGACTTCTAAAAAAGCAGAAAGTATGCTAATTTACGATGAAATTCTTCTTTTATAAGGACATATCTATGGCCAGCTCGTCGTTTCGTGTTCGTTTTGCGCCAGCTCCCACTGGCATGATGCACCTTGGAAATATCAGAACAGCACTCATGAATTATTTAATAGCAAAACAAAAAGGTGGCACCTTCGTTCTACGCATAGAAGACACCGATACGGAACGCAACTTTGATCCACAGGCAGAAAAAATTATAGAAGATCTTGCGTGGCTTGGGCTTATCCATGACGAAGGTCCTCAAAAAGAAGGAACCTGCGGGCCTTATTTTCAATCACAGCGTGGGGCCTTATATGAAACAAAACTGCAAGAACTCGTACAACGGGGCAATGCATACCGTTGTTTTTGTAGCCAAGAAGAATTAGAAAAACGAAGATTAAGGCAAATTGCTTTAAAACAACCACCTCGTTACGACAAAACCTGCTTTAAATTATCGCTTGAAGAATCTACAACCCGGGCACAATCAGAACTGTTTATTTGGCGCATGCACCTTGATCAATCAAAAACAGTAACCATTCAAGATTTATCTCATGGTCCTGTTACATTTGATTTTAAACATTTTTCTGACTTTCCACTCACCAGACAAGATGGCACCGTTACCTTTATGTTTGCCAACTTTATAGATGACGTGACTATGGAGATTTCTTGCGTCATTCGTGGGGAAGATCATTTAAGCAATACTGCGGGGCAAGCAGCACTTTACTTAGCGTTTGAACGCACCTTACCGCTCTTTTGGCATATGCCAATTTTGTGCAACATTGATGGGAAAAAATTATCAAAACGTGATTTTGGATTTTCATTACGCGATTTAAGACACTCAGGATTTTTGCCTGAAGCAATCTTAAACTATCTGGCAATCATTGGTGGTTCGTTTACTCAAGAAATTATGTCTATCGATACGCTTGTTGAATCATTTAATTTTGAAACTCCTTCAAGCGCTGGTCAAATAAAATACGATGTCGAAAAGCTACGCTGGGTAAACCACAAGTGGATCTGCAATCTTGCAACTGCGCACATTGCACGCCTTGCACGTCCGTACGTAGAATCTGTTTATGAAGAATCAAAACAGCTTTCTGATCAAACATTTACAACACTTATTGGGCACGTACAAAAAGAAATGATAACTCTTGAAGACGCCATTCGCGTACTTGCGTTTTATTTTAGAGACCCGATTTACGAACCGCATATAGCTACCACTCTAGTGTCCACTGACAAACGTGAGCAAGCAAAAACTATTTTAGAAAAAAACAGCTCATTTGCGTCCGCTGATGAACTCATGCAAACGGCAAAGGCAGATTGCTCTGCTGCAGAAATAACACCCAAAGAAATGTACTCACTCTTACGCTATGCATTTATGGGATTGCCACATGGTCCTGGCATTAAAGAACTGATTGAGATTTTGGGTGTTGCAGTCTGTCAGCAACGGCTGAAGAAATTTACTACAATCTTATAAGACCAAAAAAAATGGGGAAGCCCTTAAAAGTCTTCTCCATTTTCTAATCTATTGGGGCGTTTTTCGCACGACAAAACAACCCCCTCCTTGCGCAGATATTCTATAACTTCAAGAAAAACAGACTCTGTATCCTGAGGCACAAAAAATTCAAATATACTTTGCTGTTTATCAAGCGCTCTATCAAAGGCGATATGTTCGGTGCCCCGCATAACAGAGGCCATCAGCCAGGCACGGGCCCGTTCGATATGTGCAATATAATAAGAACAGAGGCGACGATTGTTGTCCATACTCAAAACCCTTTGTAACGCTCTTATGAGACTACTTTCAAAAAGAGTGGTTTTTAATTATACTAGTTGCTTTGCTATTGTCTAACCTTCTTGATTTAAAGGGTCATTAATGTCTACGAGCAACTCAGATAAAATTGGAGTCTCTACTGCCACCATTATAGGCATGAATGCGATGATTGGTGCAGGAATCTTTGCCATCCCAAGTGCTTTGGCCGGCGAAGTAGGACCAGCAGGAATTCTTTCCTTTGTATTTATGGCAATCTCTATTTGGTTTATGGCACAATCAGTTGCCCGTGTTGCTCAGTTGTTCCCTCAAGAAGGATCTTTTTATACCTACGCTCGTCAATGGGGTGGCCACTCTACAGGGCTTATTGCAAGCGGCTGTTACCTTATTGGTCTTTTTATTGCAATGGGGCTTTTAACTCATGGAGCAGGAGAACACCTCGTGCGCTATTTCCCAGGCACTTCTACGCATACACTGGGACTTGCCACGCTTATATTCCTTACCGGCCTTAATATGATTGGAGTTTCCCTTTCATCATTAGGCCAACAAATCTTGATTGTTTTAACGGTTATTCCTTTACTCCTGACAACAGCGCTTTGTATTACCAAAGCAGACATCTCAAACCTTACTCCCTTTATGCCCGCAGGCCCTTTGAGTATTTTTAAAGCAACCCGTATTGTTGCTTTTTCATTCTTTGGATTTGAAGCTTCTGCCTCCCTTTTTGATATCATTAAAGACCCAGAAAAAAACGTCCCTCGCGCACTTACGTATTCACTTATCCTTGTGTCAATTCTCTATTTTGCTTTTATAGGATCTCTTATTCTTGCGGTGCCTTTGTCGCTTTTTAGAGCAAATCCAGGACCAGCTTCTCTTACACTCTCTCTCATTTTCCCACAATATCCATGGGCAGTAGAATGCATCCACATTGCAAGCATTTCTGCAATCTTGGGAACGCTACATTCCATGATTTGGTCCGCAGGAGCACTCTTTCTTTCGTTTATTAAAAAAATACACAGCAGGCCATCGCAATTTATACTTGCGCACGGATTTATGAATCAAGCAACATCCATACTGTGTATAGGACTTGCAATTTTTATAAGCTATTCAATTTTCTCAAACGATATGTTTTTTAATTTTACAGCGCTCTTTCTTTTAATCGCCTACAGCTTCTCTATGATTACTTTGCTTACGATTCAAAACGAGTGGAAATCTGGACAAAATTACATTACAGTCGCCGGACTAGCAACTGCAGGGGTTGTATTTTACTTTGCGATTTCAGAGATTGTTGCAGCTTTTGTTTTTAAGTCTGTTATTTGACGTCAACAAAAACAAGGTGCTATAACTTTAAAATCCACACACACCAGAAGAAAGGATTTGTATGAACAGAAGGATACTCTGTGCAGCACTGGCTCTGTTTAGTACAAGAGCAATGATTGTTGCAATTTCGCCCTCCGCTGTAAACCATGATTTTTATCCGCTTTATTCGACACGTTATCCTTTTGGATTTTTAAACGAAAATCAAAAAGAAGTTCAAAAAGGAATGGCTAAGCAATCCATTAAAGAACGTGTGGGGCTTTCTGCTTCGCTCTTTGGACAAGTAGCAACAACAGGCCGCAATCAAAACAAGGAATCAGTTAACCTTGGCGATGTACAAGGCCGGTTTAACATGTTAGGACTTCTTTACGGCAGCGTACCTACAGGTCAAACACTTCCTGCACTTCTTACCGCAGCAGCTGCTCAAACATACCACAACGGGAAACTACTAAGTTATGAAAATTATTCAGATACTCAGGACTGGGTAGGACATTTTAGCGTTCCCCTTAATTATCGCAAAGTAGGCGCGCGCATGGAATTTTCTGCGCGTGTGTTTAATGATATTGTTATTAAAATTGAAGGCGGCGTTTCTGATTTACGTCAGACCTATACAAAGTTTGACAATATCGCCAGAACAAATGTTACTACCGTCACTACAAAGCCCGAAACTGTCTATGGAACAGACGCTGCAATAGTTACTCCAACAAATATTCTAGCTGACTTAACTACCATTGATACGTATTTAATGGAACCAAGCGAACAAATATTTACTCAAATGGGACTCAACGTTCAAGACTTCCATGAAACAGGACCTGAGGATGTATTTGTCTCACTCATTTGGCGACACAATAAGCTCATTAACGGTCAAGACAATTCAGAAACACACGACTATGAATATTACGATGATGAAGAATGGGAAAAGTTTATTTTGATTCCGTTTGTAAAACTTACAACAGGTATTGGAATGGGTAAAAAAAGAGACAATTCACTTGCGTTCTCTCTTCCTTTTAGCAACAACGGACACCATTCGCTCAACATTACAACCGGCTTTAGCATGGACTTTTTTAATGATGTTGAAATTACTTTTGATGCCGGTGCAACGCATTTCTTCAAACGAGAAATCCACGGAATGTATATTCCAAATAACGAACGTCAAACAGGAATTTATCCTTTTAAAACAGATGTAAACTATGAGCCAGGCAAAACATGGCACATGGGCGTTGCAATAAATGCTTACCACTTTATTGATAAAGTATCATGCTATGCGCAATACCTTTTAGTGAACCACTCAAAAGACTCTATTGAGCTTATTGCAGCTGATAGCGCCTTTAAACCCTGGGTTCTAGAAGATCAAACAAAATGGACTGTACACGCTGCTAATGTTGGTTTTAACTTTGATTTATCTCCACATATGACTGTCGGATGCGCCTGGCAGGCTCCTCTTGCAGGGCGTGGTGCATACAAAACTCATACGATTATGCTCAACCTTACAGGCACATTTTAAGCTTGCACAAAAAAAGTCTGGTTCCTTATGGCAGTATTGACTCTAAGGGACTAGACTTTCCGAGCTCAAACAGCTATTATTAGGTCACATGAAAGTCTTTATTCAAAGAGTAAGCACATAAATTCTTACTTATAAGCCTGACTTGAAAGGAAGTTGAAACTGCTATGGCAAAAAAATCCAACATCGAAATCGACGTTATTGGAAACGTAGAACGCTCACTTCGTCAATTAAAGAAAAAAATTGAACGAGAAGGTGTTGTCCGTGATATGAAACGTTGTGTGTATTTTGAATCTCCAACACAAAAACGTCGTAAAAGACTTATGCGCGCAATCAAACAAAACTTTATGCGCATGGTTACCCAACGTCTTATTTAAATCAATTTTTAGTGGATATATATGAACAACAATAGACGTGTATCAGATATTAAACGAGCTCAAAAAACGTCTTTGTTGTTTAGAACAATCACAAAACTTTTTTCAGAAACTTTGTTTGACAACAAAGATCTGACAGGGTTTTACGTCAATAGAGTAGAACTTTCCCCCGATAAGGGAATTTGCTATGTCTACTTCTACGCTCCCGGTGGCGAAGCTGACTTTAAAGAAAAACTCCACCTTCTTAAACTCTACAAGCCTTCTACCCGTGCAGCAATCGCACGAGAAGTGCAGGGAAGATACGCACCGGATATCGTCTTTAAATTCGACAAAATTGAAGTAAAAGCGCGTCATATTGACGATCTTCTTAATAAAATAAAATTCGAAGATACTCCTAGCAATGACGATTTTGACACTGAATAGTATAACGACTCTTAAGCTTATTATAAGCTCTTTCTTGCTAAGTATTGCTGCTTTTGGAGTTGCTTTTTTTCTCGTCAAAGATCATCTTGAAATTAAAAAAATAAACCTTCCTGTCACATACGCTATTTTTTGCGCGAGCTCTCTTTTTTTAACACTCTTTCTTTCTTCATTTCCTTTGTTACATCCAACAACGCTCTTACTACTTCTCTTTTCTTTCTCTCTTATGGTGACTGCGCATACTGATGCACAAACACTGCTTATCTCACCTCTATGTACTGTCTATCTTATTCCTTGCGCTTTTCTTGGTTCATACCTTGAATGGCTTCCTTCTTCCTTACCGTATAGTGTTCTTGGTGCAACTGTTGGCACACTTACATTATGGACGACAGCATACTGCGCACGACGCTATTACGGCACCGATGCACTGGGGCAAGGCGATATAGATTTACTTGCCTGCATTGGCGCATTTCTTGGCTCAATAAAATGTTTACGCATATTATTTTTGGGATCTTTAGTAGGATCTCTCTGGGGAATCGTACTTTTGCTTAAGCAAGGAAAAAATGCTAGAAGTACACAACTCCCCTTTGGAACGTTTCTTGCACTCGCAGGACTTATTGAGATTCTTACAACCTACAAGGTAATCCCTCAACTTTTCTAATGAAAGATGCTATAATTTCCTACTCAGCATTTTTTAATAAAATAAAAACACTCTTAACAATATATTTCCTTAAAAAACTTCAAAGGATTTCAATGACAATTAACACTAAAAATCCCTCATACACTCTCCTTATAATTGCACTATTTTTTTTAAGCAGTTCCCAAATATATTCAACACACCCTTTACTAAAAACAGCTAGTGTTCCCTTAAGAGCTGCGTTTCACACCTGTACAAAAAATTATGTTAATACAGTGAGAGCTTTAAAAAAAAGATATGCCCTTGTACTAGAAGAATACAAAAAGAAAATTTCGAAAATTGATTCTGATGTTAAAAAATTTGAAATTGGATTAATAGGTAGTGATATTCAAAGTCGCCCTCTTTACCTTGAAATTGCTCATCAAAACGCAAAGTTTGCAAAGCAAATCGCTTTAAAAGAATTTAAAGAAAACTATGAAAAAATATCAGGAAAAATTAGATTATAAAATAAACTTTATAAAAGAATGAATAATGAAAAAACAAAATTTTTTATTAACGCTTTTAACATTCACATTTACTGCTGAGGCAGTACATCTTCGCCCTCTAAATAGAGCATTAAGAGTAGTTAAAAGAGCATTTATTCACAGCTCTGCAAGAGCAGCAACGTGCCCATATTTAGAAGAATTCAACCAGATCAAACAAAAAAAAGAAAAAGAACTAGAAGAAATTCTTGATCGCTATGAAAAAGTATACCTAAGTATAGAAACAGAATGTCTTAAAACGAATCCCATCCAATCCCAAGTTGTTTTGGATGTTTTACGAAAAAATACAAACTTTTTAAAAGCACATTTTACCAGCGACTTTCAAAAAGACATTGACCTACAAAGAAAAATTCTTCTTAAAAAACACCAGTTAAAGCTGTCTTGGAAATAGAACCTTCTCTAACCATAACGAGTTTACCCGAAGAACAGTCAACGATGGTTGAAGGATCTAAATTTACTTCTTGATTAGTTCCTACAAAACATTCAACTGCTTGTAAAATTGCTCCAGAGATATTTTCAAATGTATGCGGAACTGATTTCTGGAATAAATTCGCACTTGTTGAAAACAAAGGGCCGGTTTTAGCGACCAAAGACCGTATTTTTTCATGGTTAGGGATTCTGAATGCAATGGTGCCATCAGGGCCCTTCATATATTCAGGAACCCAAGCCTGTGCTTTGAAAATAATTGTCAAAGGACCTGGCCAGTATCGTTTCATGATATTTTTTACAAACATGCAATTTTTTACATCAACATACCCATCAAGCGCCAAGGGGTCTGAAAGCAGCAGTAAGTAAGGTTTTTCGGAGCGTTTTTTTAATGTATTTAAAGCAAAAAAACCAGAAGAGTCCGCACAGGAAAATAAGCCTAAAACAGTATCAGTTGTCGCCAAAACTATCTTTCCACTCTTTAAAACATCCACCAAAACCTGTTCTGTGCGCGCATCTTGCCAGCTTAAAACCATTTTTTTCATTATTTTCACTTTTGCAATTAAATTACATTTAAAAAGACTATTAATAATACTAGTTTGACAAATTGTCAATAATGAATACACTAAGGACGGCATTTAACCTTATACTATCACCAGAGTATTTACATGACTAGAGGGGAAGGTTATCTAGAAGTGGTCTAGAAAATGCTCCCGACGGAGCACACAAGAAAAAAGGAAGGACTATGAGCACTATCAAACAAGTGACCCCTACAAAAGAATCTGTATCTATTGGAAAACAACGAAATTATAATGAAGTTGTAGAGTTTTTTGAAAAACACTGGTCTCTTGCGCAAGACGGCAAAAATCTAGACCGTATGCAAAAGCTCAATAAACTTTTTAATAACTCTGCACAAAAATTAAAAACGATCTTAATTGCTGGAACAAACGGTAAATCACTTACGGCCCACTTTACAGGAAAGCTTCTCAAGAGAGAAGGTCTTGTAGTTGGTATGCTCGTATCTCCCCATATCCTTACTTACAACGAACGTTTTATGTGCGACAATGAAGCAATTCCTAACCGCACGTTTACAGAACTTGCAAATGAAGTTATTAATATGGCAGAAAATGCGGGCATTGAAGCCTCTACCCAAGAGCTCTTAACGCAGTTAGCACTCAATTATTTCGTTTCACAAAATGTTGACGTTGCTATTCTTGAAGTAGAAAGATCTGCACTCACCGATCCAGCAGCCCTGTGTAATCCAAGTGTTCTTGGTATCACTCGTCTTGTTGACTCTCATTCAGACAGCAATGGAACATTGTCAGCGGTAGTACTTAAAACCTACGCTGACCTCGCAAAAAAAGACACTATGGTTGTTTCTGCAGATCAAAACAAATCAAATCTTAAACTCCTGAGTGAGCTGGTTGAAACAACTGGCGGAAAATGGAGTATGCCTATTAGAAAGCTTGTTCCTCTTACTTATCCCTTTGAACAACTCCATGGACGTTGCGCAGCTCTTGCTGAACGCATTGCAACACTGTTTATGAATAAAATTGCCAATAAAGAAACTCTTTTGGTCGCCGAAAGTTTACTCACGAAGGAAAAAGGTAAGCGTGGGCGCCCTACTCTTGAAGCAAAACGCGAATTAGAACTCAATCCAAAAAAGACTATTGAACAATTTTGGAAAGAAGTTTTAAGCGATCTTCCGGGAAGGTTCCAACTCCTTGAAAAAGAAAAACCAACCATTTTGTTAGATACCGCTTCTAATATTGATGCCTTTGAAAACTTCTTATTGGGCATTCGTTTGATGCACTATCAGCGACCACTTAAAGGTCTTGCATTAATTATCTCTTGCGAAGAAGGTAGTGTTGATCCTGAACTTTTTGCAAAACAGATCCGTTACTTTTTCAAAAAAACTGCAGGCCACATAATTCTTTGTCCTCTGGGTAAAACTGCTGGGTGGCAAAAAGCATCATGGAATTTAGAAACGATTAACAACGCCTTAAAATCAGTAAAAATAAAATCTCGCACTACCGGAAGCTTTAAAGAAGCATTTGATACGGCTAAAAAACTGGTTAATGACCGTCATGGTTTAATTGGTATTGCCGGATCTACTGGGGTATTGCATGAATACTGGATTTATAAAGGAATTAAAAAAGTATCATAACTATGCCAAGCAACCCACTTCTATCCATTTTTATCGGTTCATCTTTGGGGTTACTGTATAGTTTTTTACTGACACTCAGTAGCAAATATCTCTGCTCAGGGGTAAAAAATGTCGGGGCCAACCCAAAACATGTTTTCCTCCTGAGCTTTCTTTTTGCCCTTGCAAGAAGTCTGATTATTATAATTCTTGTATTATTTATATTGCACACGATCAGAATGAATATTATACTCTTTCTAATATCCTTCTTGGCGAGTTTCTGGATACTTATAATCGGAAAGAAAGCGCGCAAGTATGAGTGACTTTAATTTTCTTAGTGTTCAAACACAATGGCCTCTTTTGAGTTGGATGGGTATTAACCATCCATTTTTCTCTGTAGTCCAATCAACAGTGATTGCCACATGGGCAGTTATTGCATGCATTTGCATTACTCTCTTTTTTGCAAAACGTTCTTTTAATGATAAAGGCAGCATTGGCCATTTTGTAGTGGTGAGCATTGTCAAATTCTTCATGAATTTGACTCAACAAACCCTTGGCTCCTTTCAATACAACCATTTTAGTTTTATTACCACTATCTTCTTTTTTATTTTATACTGTAACATAATAAGTCTTGTACCCTTTCTTGAAGAGCCAACGGCTGACCTTAATACAACACTTGCGCTTGGAATAATTTCTTTCTTCTACATCAACATTTACAGCATTAAAAAACGCGGGTTTAAGCATTACATTGCTGAATTTTTCCAACCGTTCTTTTTGATGTTTCCTCTTCATGTTGTTGGAAAACTAGCAAGTATTATTTCTATTTCTTTCCGCTTATATGGAAATCTTTTTGGTGGAGCTGTTATTACAAAAATTTTCATGGGTGTCACTGGACAAACACCAACAGCCTGGTATTTATATGCAATTCCGCTTATTGGATCATTTGCAAGTATTGTAATTTCAGTTTTCTTTTGCCTCTTTGAAGGGTTCATTCAGGCTTTTGTATTTGCAATGCTCTCACTCACCTATCTTTCAACAGAACTTGCAAGCGAGGAATAAAGAATGGATTATACAACTGAGTTATTTCATTATGGAACCATTGCTCTCACCGTTTCAGTAAACGCTCTGAGTGTTGGAATAGGTGACGGAATAGTAAGTCTCGCTGCACTTAAAGCAATGAATACTCAACCGAGTGCTCAATCAGAAATTTTTAAAACAATGCTTCTTGGTATGGCCCTTATAGAAACAACTGCAGTCATTGGTCTTATCGTCAGCTTAATGCTTCTGCCGCCACTTCCTATCGGCACGTCAGAGTATGCGTACTACGCAGAATTAGGCATAGCCTTTGCAATTTGCATTGCTGGAGGGGTCGTAGGATATGTCTCAGCACTCCCGGCGCAAGATGCGTGTCATTCTGTAGCCCGTCAGCCATTCTTTAGCAGAAACATTCAACTTCTTATGCTTCTTACCCAATCACTTATGCAAACTCCTATCATCTTTGCATTTATAATCGCGCTACTTATTAAAGGGCAACTTGCACAAGTAACAACCCTTGCAGAAAGTTTACGACTTATTGGAAGTGGTCTTTGCATAGGAGTCGGCAGCATTGGGCCTTCAATAGGACTCGCATTATTTTCTCGTGAAGTATGTAAAAGTGTCGGCATAAACAGACAATCATATTCACAACTGTTTCAGTTTACCTTGTTTAGCGAAGCACTGATTGAATCTCCAGTGATCTTTTCTCTTCTTGTTTCTTTGATGGTGCTGACTATGCGAACACAAGAACCTTTCCCTTTCATTGATGGAATTGGATTTCTTGCAGCTTCTTTAGCAATGGGCTTGGGTACATTAGGACCTGCGATAAGTTCAGGACAAGTTGCAGCGCGTGCATGCAAGCAAATTGCACTCACTCCGCAGCATTACGGGGCAATTGCAAAAACAAGCTTCTTTGCACAAGCGCTTATTGAAACCAGCGCAATTTATGCATTGATCGTTGCCTTTGCTATCCTTTTTATGTAATACACCATTATGCACAATAAACAGGCTCCATCCATACTTTATATCATCACAAAATTAGAACTGGGCGGTGCTCAAAAAATATGCCTCTCTCTTTTTAAAAATAATAAAAAAAACTATCTTTTTACCGGCGCAGAAGGAATATTACTCGGTAAAGTAATTCAAAATCCTCATGTGACTGTTTTTCAACATTTTGTAAGAGAAGTTTGTTTTACAAGTTTTTTTAAAGAACTCAAAAACTTTAAAGACCTTGTTATAAAAATCAAAACGCTCAAAAAATTACACCCCGATTTAATTGTGCACACACACAGCACTAAAGCAGGCATTATTGGACGCTGGGCAGCCTTTTATGCAGGGGTAAAAAATAAAGTACATACTGTGCACGGATTTGGTTTTCACGACTATCAGCCGCGTAGTTCGTGGTTACTACATTTTACGCTTGAATGGCTTACTGCACTTATTACCACGCGTTACATTTGTGTTTCTCAAAAGGATGCACACTATGGATCGACACACCTACCATTCTTTAGAAAAAACCACACACTTATACGTGCCGCTGTTGATGATACGTTCTTTATTCCTTCTGCAAAAAGAGATTATTCAACCCAACCGTTTATCATTGGGACCATCTCTTGTTTTAAACCACAAAAAAATCTATTTGATTTATTAAATGCATTTTTGCAAACACATCAACAGTACCCACACACACATTTAATGATTATTGGCGATGGATACCAAAGACTAGAAATCGAAACATGGATTGTAAAAAATAATCTTACCTCAGCAATTACCCTTTTAGGATGGCAGTCAGATGTTAAAAGACACATGCTTGGCTGGAATACTTTTGCACTTTCAAGCCTCTGGGAAGGATTGCCCTGCGCAATTATTGAAGCAAGACTTATGAAGCTCCCTGTTGTAAGTTACGACGTAGGTGGGATATCTGAAATTATCCATCATGAAATAAATGGACTAGTGTGCCCTGCAAAAAATATACAAATATTAAAAAATGCTTTTATACGCCTTATCCAAAACAAATCTTTCTATAAAAAACTCTCCGAACACAATGAAGACCTGTCTGCCTTCGCTCAAGCTTCCATGCTCAAACAACACAAACATCTTTATAAAAGCTTGCACAAAACCTCTTAAAATAAAATTTAAAACTAAAACTTTCATTATGAAATACATTCACATTATAGTGATGCAATGTTACGATAGTATCGTAAAAATCATAAAAATTTAGCAGTAAAAAGGAATTGTTTATGTCGTACCCATCTCTTCTGGGAGCGATTGGAAACACACCTCTTATACAGGTCCCTTTCAATAGTCCCGCAACAATTTTAGCAAAATTAGAATATTTAAATCCCGGTGGGAGCGTTAAAGATCGTTCTGCACTATATATGATTGAGTATGCAGAAAAAAATGGCATCTTAAAATCGGGCGGTACACTTGTTGATGCATCATCAGGAAACCATGGTATTGCACTTGCAATGATTGGTGCAGCAAAAGGCTACCGTGTTGTTATTATTGTTTCTGAAAAAATCAGTAAAGAAAAACAGCAAACTATCAAAGCATACGGCGCAGAAATTGTTGTATGCAAGCCTACGGAATTTATCGACGATCCTAATAGCTATCACGCTATTGCCAAAAGAATTGCTTCAGAAACTCCTAATTCATTCATGCCCAATCAGTATTACAATATTGTTAATCGCGACGCACACCAAGCACTTTTGGGACCAGAAATTTGGGAACAAACAAAAGGTACTATTACCCATTTCTTTGCAGGCGCAGGAACAGGCGGCACTGTCAGTGGTGTAGGTCGTTATCTTAAATCAAAGAATCCTTCTATTAAAGTTTATGGCATTGATTCTATTAACTCATTTAGAGCAACAGGCGGACACCCAAAGCCATACGCTATTGAAGGAATTGGAATAGATTTTACTTCAGAAGTTATGGACTACAACGTTATTGATAAAGTGGTTCCTGTATCGGACCAAGAATCTGTTGCCTGCCTCAAGCAACTTGCTAAAAACTTTGGCATGCTTGTAGGACCCAGCAGTGGAGCTGTTTTTGCAGGATTCATACAAGAACGTCATAGCTTTAAAAAAGATGATGTTATTGTGGTAATGTTTAGCGATTCTGGTCGTGCATATTTAAGTAAAGGTTTTTATGATATGCAAGATGAAATTGTTGACCCACTTTATTCAAACACAGTGAATGTGGCGGAAGTACAGTTTGATTCTGTTGCCACCACGAAATAAGACGCTCAACAGGTGTTTTAAAAAAATCTGTTCCAAAAGAAAACGTTCCCCAATGCATAGGAATAAAATAACGGGCCCGGCAATCAATAAATGCCTGGCCTGCTTCCTGTGCGTTCATATGTGACTTACGCATTGACTCGTCAGGATCACAAGGACCTATAGGCATAATAGCAACGTCAA
>Ga0209702_10006198_pt1 | contig 15579 bp, 14 predicted proteins | sample FRY01_FD_187210 | JGI IMG/M metagenome (GOLD analysis project Ga0209702, IMG submission 187210) | Freshwater microbial communities from Lake Fryxell liftoff mats and glacier meltwater in Antarctica - FRY-01 (SPAdes) (version 2) | ecosystem: Environmental > Aquatic > Freshwater > Ice > Glacier... | reverse complement strand
CTGTATCTGAATTTGGAATGAAGAATCTGGAAAAGATAAATGGTGGAACATACGATGGCAGTTCCGTGTATAATTATAGTTTAGCGGTAAATGTTAGGTCTGACGCGGATCCTAAAAAGATTGGCCGCACAGTAATGTCGTACATCAAGCAAGTAGAAGACCAAAGAATTCGAGGGAACAAGCTCTAATGTCAACCGCCACATATATGTCAGGACGTCAAAAATGGGGTAGGCCACAAGCGATGGTCTTCTCTGACAAGCCAGCCATCTTAGACAATGGTTTCTATATCCCTGACGGTACAGAAATGGAAGACTTTATCATTCTTTCCGATCATAACAGAGACCCTATTAGCTTTAAGAACAACAGGATAGAGAACAAGGTTAGAAACGTTAATGGAAACCTTCGCTCCTATCATATTGCAGACAAGCTAAACATATCAACTTCTTGGAAGACCCTTCCGTCACGAGCCCTTTCGTCTGAGCAAAACTTTAACTCAGTAACTGGACAGACAGTCATTGGAGCTAATGACTTGGCCTACACCGCAGACAATGGGGCAGGAGGGGTAGACATTCTGAACTGGTACGAAAATCACAAAGGCTCCTTCTGGGTTTTCTTGGCCTACGACAAGTTGACAAACTTCGATACAGACCAGTATAATAGACTAGGGCAGTACAATGAAGTCTTGGAGGTAATGTTTGAAGACTTTAACTATGACGTCGCTGCCCGCGGTCGATCAACCCACGACTTTTGGGATATATCTTTGAGCTTGGAAGAAGTTTAATGTTCGTTAATGATGAGCTAAAGACTCACCTAGAGACCTCTGCCACAATTAGGCTTAAATCAGCGGTGATTGCTGAGTGGAATATGAACATCGCCAGCAATATTTCCAGGGTAGGCAACTATCGATACCGTCCAAATGATCTAGATACTCCTCAGTACAATAGTATTGCAGAGTCATTTAGCTACCAAGACGAAGAATCTTTATTTTATACCGGCGCTACTGATGCTGATGTAGTTATTGATGGTGGATTTGATGATGACGAATCTCCCGTAGCCTTTACATCAACCAAAGAAAAAGAAAAAACTCTGTACTCCTTAGAGGACTGTTTTGGGAGATTCCGCCCCCGTTCGGGGATCAATAAGCTTCGCTTTTTTGAAAATAAATATTTTCATCACGACACGATAAGTATGGCCCAAAGGCCCAGATACTACATGTCCGATAAGAAGGATTCATTCAAGTATTGGTCTTCATACAGGACTGAGGGTGGAGTTGAGCGAGGAATTGCAAACGAGACCATAGATGGACAACACTACATTGACGATGCGGCCCCATTCGTTGTCTACAAAAACAAAGTTCCTGCTAATAGGATTGTCATAAAAACACAAACAAACGTAGGAAGTGTAGACCTCGGCCCCTTTAAAAACTCGTCAGAGACTTTTGACGACCCCTTCTTTGGATTCAGCAACCAAACGACGCCGACTGAATGGAAGATTCAGTACCTACATAACGACAACTGGACCGATGCTATGAGCTTTGTGGCATCCTCATTAAGAAGGAATGGGGACCCCATTCTGGGCCCCGACGGTTATCTAGAGCTTTACTACGGCCTATCTATACCTGACAAATACTACGATATTTTTAATTATGAAAAAGAAGTTTCTTCGGAATCACTACTTCCAGGAACGGAAGGACTGCCCAACGGTACGGCTTTTCTCGTAAGGGCCCAAGAGAATGAGAGAGGAACAATACACATTGTTCTTGAAGGGGAGTATGAATCGTTCTCGGCAGAGTACGGTTGGAATATCTTAGACGAAATTACTCGCTCCGTTGGCTTTGTCACAGACCTAACTTCTCCACCTTCCTTAATTGATATAAACAATGAGGGCGCTGTCTATAGAGAGTTTCAATATATAGGCGGTTTGCGTGTTGTGGTCAAGAAGATGAATGTCTTCGACTCAACCTTCGACCTTATTGAACTATCTCCCAGGCTAGCTGTGGACTTGTCAGAAAAGACAACAAGCTTTAGTCTTAAGAAGTCTGCCTCTGACCTTGGAGTTAGCGGTCTTCCGGTAGGTCAATTGCTTGCTTCTACAGGAAGCCTTTCTCTCTTTGATTTTGACCAAGCATTCTTTAAGGAAAACAAGAACAGCCTCATAAAAGACTACACGTCTCAAAACATTCAAATAAAAACTTACGAAATAGTCGTTGGTGTGAATGGTCTAGACTTCTTCGTTCCTATTAAGACTATGTACTCCGAGGGCTTTCCAGACATAAACAATAAGGACCGATCGGCAACGCTATCTCTGAGGGACATGTTCCTTTATCTTGAGTCTAGCCCTGCCCCCCAGATGTTAATTCAGGACGCCTCGCTGAGTCAAGCAGTATCTATGCTGCTCGATTCTTCGGGGTTTTCAAACTATGTCTTTAGGAGAAACGCCGAGGAGCCAGAGGAGGTCATTCCATACTTTTATATTGCGCCAGACAAAACGGTAGCGGAAATCTTGAATGACCTGGCCAGGTCCACTCAATCAGCCATGTTCTTTGATGAGTATAACAACTTTGTCGTAATGAGCAAAGGGTACATGATGCCCACGCTAGAAGAACGTCCTACGGACATTATCCTTTCAGGAACAAAGAATGTCTCAGATACTGGGGTAGTGAAGAACAATCCTACAACAGATAACTTAACTAACATTGTAAGTATATCCTCACAAGACAACAAGATCTTCAATGACGGAACCATAACCTATTCAACACGATACATTCAGAGGTCCTACTCTTCTATCAAGCAGGCGAGCCTTCTGGATAGGGACAAGACTTGGATTTATAAGCCTGCTCTGCTTTGGGAGGTCTCTGCTACAGACAATGTTCGTTCAGTGAACGAGGAGGTTGGAGAGCAGTCGGCCTATGTTCTTGGTGCTGTACCCATTAATTCAGATCTATCAGAACAGATCCCCTTTGTAGAAAATCATCAAATACAAAACAACGTTATTGATTTTGGAGAAGGCGTTTACTGGATGACTCGGTATAATGGATACTTCTATGCCAACGGAGAGATCTTGAAGTATGATGCCGTTCAGTACAATATCCCAGGACTCAGTTTGGCAGAGCTTCTTTCAGGCTCTTCTGATGGAGACAACGTCTGGATTAGTAGCGTCAAAGAGTATCAAAACTATTTCTCAAAGGTTCCCTTTAATGGAAAGATTTATCCAACGGGATTGGTTAGAATATATTCGGAGCCAAACTACGAATCGAATGACGGAGTCTTTAGGCTTGCTAACGGAGAAGTCTCAAAACACGGAAGAGGCAAGTTTGGAACGGACATTGTTTACCATAGCGCGGGAGTGAGTGATTACTGGCAGTCAGACGACAATGTTCGTGGACTAACGATGGATTCCAAGTATCTATTTAGAAAAAATCAGACGCTACCCGAAACTTCTATCGGCGCCGCGGGGATTAGCAATGTTCGAGCAAAAGAGACTACCAGAACAGATCTGATAAAAAACTTCTTCGCAACCCAAAACGCAACCGAAATCCCTAGGATACAGGCATACCCCGCAACGGTTCAGTCTTCTGCTCTTATCATGAATGGAAGCTTTGCTTCGTCATCATCCCCCGCAATCGATTTTGTAACATACATTAGCAAGCCACTGGAGAATAGGTTTAGACATTTTGGGACCAGGGTTAGAATTGTTGGTAAGATTGAAAATAGCGAAATACGCGGCCAGAACCCCTTGGGTTCCATGACTTACTTTACGACCACAGATACTCGGTCTGACCAAGATGTGACCATCGCGGGTGGATCCGCTGGGCTAGGCCTTCTCGTTAATCCAGAAACAAATAATGGTTACTACTTTGAGATCGCAGCCTTGACAGCAGCAAACATCACAAGCTATGAGTCAGAGCAGAACGTAAACAACCTATTCTTCTATAAGGTAAAAAAAGATTCTTCTCAATCGTCTCCTACAGCCTCAGCCATTCCTGTTCCACTCTGGAGCGGTATTGGAAATATCCTGGTTGATAGCGGAAACTTTGCGGGACAATCAAGAATGAACGCAGACGAAAACACTACGGTCTACGACCTAGCCGTGGAGTATGAAGACAGAGGGACAACTAGAAGGTTCTATCTTTACATAAACAATGTTATTGTAGCTATAGTAGATGACGCAGACCCTCTACCAGCCTACAACAATATCGCTCTATTCTCAAGGGGATCTACAAAGTCCATGTTTGAGAACGTCTACGCTCTTACAGAAAACTACAGCCAGAATTCAACCTTTTCTCTAGAAGCACCAGCGAGAGCAGCCTTCGGAGACGAGGAGATCAATGCGAACAAGGCCTTTCAAAAGTATGCCATGAGCGGTCTAATTCAGTCTACATACCTTTCTGGAATAGGAACCTCGGAACCTCCCAAGTACAATATCTATTTTGAAGAGTTCGGAACAATTATGAGAGAGGCCGCGTACTTTAATATCAGATATGATAAGGCCTACCCAGCACTTTCTGCAAAGATTTCTCCAACGTTCAATAGACTCAAAGGGTATACGGTATCTGGGTTTAGAGCTGGGGCATATGGCGCAGAATTCTTGGTGTTTAACTCTACAGATACAGCTTTGACTCTGGACTCTACTAGCGGAAACTATTTAAGAATTCAGGGAGTAACCTTTACTCAGCAATCTAACAATGAGCTCACAGTAGACGAATACTTTGAGAGGGTTAGCGATATGTCCGATCCTCAATTTTCGGGGGACGTGGTAATACTTCCCCCAGAAAAATTTAAAGAAGACTACCGAGACATAAAACTAAGCAGACTAACAGAGGGACGTTCAGACTTCTCCATTGACGCCCCCTATATCCAGAGTAAGGATACCGCAGACAGTCTCATGCTTTGGCTAACACAGAGAATTATGAAGCCACGAAAGTCCGTAGGGATCGAGGTATTCGGAATGCCAACACTACAGCTAGGGGATATCGTTCAGATTGACTATAAGAATGAGAACGGCGTCGACGAGGTTGCCCCAGAAGACTCTAGATTTGTGGTCTATTATATTGACTATGACCGTGGGCCAGATGGACCCAGTATGTCCGTATACCTAAGTGAGGTTGTATAATGTCAGAAGGCGTTAGTGCTACTCCAGACGTTCCCGCTATCCAGCACACAGATATCAACCAGCCAAACTCGGGAATAAAGATTGCAACTCCAGATATTATTCAGTTTAACGAATCTGCCCTGCCCGTAGACGCAATGACAAACCTATTGTTCGAAGACATTGGGGGACAGGAAATTCTAAACATTTCCCGCAGAGATATCGTAAATGGACAAGACGTAATGTACAACCTTATTGGTAACTTAAAAGACATAGACCTTAGATATAACTCTAAAAATATATTTAGTCTTCCTGAAACAATTGAAACATACTTCAAAAACTTCTCTATTCGTTTAGCCATTCATGTTCCAGAAGAAGGAACTGGTCCTGACGGCCAAAGAATGTATATTCTTGAAGAGGACTCTCGATCCGCGGGCAGAGGAGATCTGATCCTCGACGTAACCAATATGGAGAAAAATGAACGGGTAGATATCGAGATCCTAAAAAGAGGCGCCGTGTTTGGTGATACAATGTATATGGAGGAATCTTGATAACTAATACCGGAAAAACAATTTTAGCTAAATACCTTATTGGCCAGGCACCAGCCTACGCCTCACATATCGCTTTGGGTGTAGGGGCCCGACCACTAGAGGAAGTAGACGACTTTGCTGACTATTCAGAAAAGCAAAAGCTAGACTTTGAGGTTTTGAGAATCCCCATTAGCTCAAGAGGATATGTTTACGATGAGGCAGGCGCAGCAAACATTGTCTTTGCGGCAGAGCTACCAGGAGACCAGAGATACCTTTTTACCGAGGTGGGGGTATTCTCTGCAAAATCTAATCCTGCGGCAGGAACCCAAGACAGTAAAATGATCTACACCTTTTCTGAATCCGAGAACTGGGAGTACCACGACGACGTCACAGCCTCAGGACTTAGCACCATCGTTTCACCATTGAATGGTGCGATTGAGGGAAGCGTTATTAACCCTCTAGACCTACTGTCTGAACCCATTCCTGCGTTCAGAACCAACTCAGACAACTCAGCCTTCAACAGTGATGCCAGAAGTACTAAGTTTGAGCTCCCCAGGTTCCTAGACAGAACCTTAATGGTTGCTGGAAATATGTCATTTTTGGAATACAATGGGACAAACCTTGTTGTTAAGACGGCTGATGTTGGAGAGTATTGGGCCAATCATATTCACCTTACAGGGATTTCTCCCAATTTTAACAAAAACTCTGCGGAAGATCGTTTACAGCTGGCCTTCTCTATCATGAACAAAAGCTTTGAGCAGACCACAACTATTAGCGAAGTTAGAATTCTTATGGAATTTGCCTCTAGTGACAACCTCGACCCAGAAAACTTTGCAAGATTTGAGGCAAGGATTGCCCCTGGCCAGGTGGAGGACGTGATAGCTTCCGCCGTCGATTTTAACTCAAATAGATACTATGTTGCTACAAAGTCTATAGGAGATCTAGCTAAGAGCCCCGCGTTCACATGGAATACAATTAATAATCTAAAGATTTATGCATCCATCATAGCTTCCTACGCCATTACTGCCGAAGAGATCGTTAGCAATGTTGCCACAATAACGCTCGACCAATCACACGGACTATCTGTGGGAGATCTTGTCGAGATTGACGGACTAGGAGCTCCTTATGATGGAGAGATAAAAGTTACATCGGTTACTGATGATGGCGATCTCTCTGATTACTCTGTATCTTTTGATCTCGTAGACGCAGACCAGTCCTCCACCGCCTCAGGAACCGCGTCAGCGCCCTCTAACAGATTCTACCTCTCCTTAGATGGGTTTAGACTAGAGAACCTTACCTCGCAAAACCCTCTCTACGGAATGACGGGGTATTCAGTCATTCGAACTGATACTGGCCAGCCTATCACAAAAGAACCCAACACCTCAAACATTGTAGAATTTAGATATGGAATGGACGTGGCTTAATGCCTAGAGGACAACAGAAGGTTATCTTTGCAAAGGAAGACCTCCCCCCAGTAGGCAAGTTGTCTGATGGTTCGTATGGGTATGTTGCTAGATATCGAATCATATCTGAGGACCAGAATAGATATTCTTCCTGGGCGCCAATAAGAGAATTGCCAGTACCAGAGCCAATCCTGGTGTCAGGCGCTGTGGTTGCCAATGGAAGCATTGTACAGGTGGCCTGGGGTGACTCAGAAAAGAGCCCTAGCTACGATGTATTTATTAAGTCTGATAGCAATGACTACGTTTACCACGGAACAACCACGACCCATAACTACTCGTTTCTTGCGGAATATGAAACAAGCACCGTCACCGTGGCGATACAGATAGAAAGCATTGAAAAGGAACGGGCAGATTTTATCACTATCTTCGAAAGTCCAGAGACGGACCTGGTATAATTAATTATGTCAAAAATACCACTACCAGAACGAGGCCAGCCAGTAGATACGTCCTACATCTATCAAATAGCCAACGCTGTCAATGAGCTAGCTACACAGCTATCTCCCACAACGGGGAGATACACATCAATCGACACCGCCGCAGCCCAGACGCAAAACGTTAGAACCTCAGATGCCAGGATTGTTGGAGGGTACGTAGCTGTTTCGAACAACTCTTCAACCAGCCCCGATGGTGAGGGTAGCTTTAGCTACAACTATAGCGACTTTGCTTATGCCCCTATCGTAACGGCCACGCCCATACTCATCGACGGTACAGCCACAGAGTCTGGTAAAGACATTGTAGTTGTTTTAACAAAAGTCACAAACAACAGGGTCGAGGGAATCGTTAGGTTCAACACTATCGGTGTTGCCTCAGTAGGTATTAATCTTTTAATTGTCGGCATTCCTGTATAGGTTGCGGCATGGATAGAGAATTATATAACAGTGCCCCTGTAATCCCAGGGAGTAAAAGGGTCTGGTTCTTAAACGGATGCCTGGTTCGGAAGTATCACTTTAGTCAGGCTAACGGAATTATGTCCGTATTTAATATTAATAAAAATCAGATTGAAAGCTGCCTAATCTCTGATTTTAAAAGAAAGAGGCTGAGAGCCTACACAGTAAAAGAAACGGCAAGTCTAGTCAGTCGTCACACAAAACATATGTATCGGCTGATGCACCAGGGAATTATTCCGCCACCTATGGGGGCCACGGAGAATGGGGTTCGTACCTGGGGAGTCAGGGCCTACTACTCAGAAGTAGAGGTTAGAGAGATCCGTGATATTATTGCCTCAAGGCACATGGGGCGTCCAAGAAAAGACGGACTCATAACAAACGACAAAACTCCAACGGTACAGGAGTTGACACGACGCCTAGGAGATGGTATCCTTACATATACGAAGAAAGCAAACGGAGACTTCGTCCCAATTTGGAACGAATCTATATAACCCAGGAGGTTATTGTATGGAGCAAGACAAGACAAGAGTCAAGGTTGGTCTAGGTTACACAATGAATCTAGGAAACTTCCAGTCACTGAGAATCGATATCGGTGTTGAGGATTCTCAGCGAGAGGGTGAGCACGCTGGCGAAACGTTCGACAGGGTCTACAGCTTTGTGGAGCAGAAGCTTTCTGATAAGATTGCAGCGGAGACAAACAAGAGCGACGACTAATGGCCGAACGCAAAGACCGAATGGCCTTGCTTAGCAGGTATGCAAAACTACATGCACTGCGGTATGGGGCAAGGCCAGAGCATAACATCAATCGGGAACAGTGGTCCGCAGACAACCTTGTAGAGTCTTATACTCTGTATGGTTGCTACGACCTTCTTGATTACTACTTTGATGTAAGCCAGGCTCCTTCGTGGAGATACTTTGCGAACTATGCTGATCAAGTACTAAAAGCACAAAAAGATATAAAAAAAGATAACGATGAGCGTGCCGAAAGGCGCAGAATGGCAAGGTTGTGGCTACATGAGTAACACAGAAGCAAAAGTACTTTCTGCGGTCCTTGAAGATAAGCAGGTTCACGTACTACTCCAGGCAAACATTAGTGGTCTTCTTCGTACACACGGTGACGTCTGGGAATTTGTTCGTAACTACTTCGAGAACAACTCTGTAGTCCCCCCTGTCTCTTTAGTTATTGAAAAGTTCAGAGACTTCGATGTTCTCCCAGATGTTGGTTCGACAAAGTATCATCTGGGAGAGCTTCAAGCTGAATATCTAAACGATAGCCTGAAAGATGTTCTTAGATTAGCCGCAACTGAGGTTCAATCAGGTAACGGATCAGAAGCTTTAGAAAACTTAATTGGCCAAACGGCAGAGCTAAAAAAGAACACCTCTACCATTAGAGATATTGATGCTACCGATACGGCCTCAGCCATTGCCTACTTTGAAGGTGTGCAGAAGCAGAACGCTCTTGGCCAGAGAGGGATCAAGACGGGGCTACCAGGATTTGACAACTACCTCCCGTCAGGAATTATGCCTGGACAGCTAGGGGTATTCTTGGCCTATCCTGGAATTGGCAAGTCTTGGCTAGCCCTTTATTTTGCGGTACAGGCATGGAAACAGGGGAAGTCTCCAATGATTATTAGCCTTGAAATGTCTGAGACCGAAGTCCGCAACAGAATCTTTACCATTATGGGAGAAGGTCTGTGGTCCCACAGAAAGCTCAGCTCAGGAGAGGTAGAGCTAGACACTCTTCGTATGTGGCACGAGAAGCACGTACAGGGCAAGCCAGAGTTTCATATTATCTCAAACGATTCTGGAGGAGAAATCAATCCCTCCGTTCTTCGTGGAAAGATTGACCAGTATAAGCCAGACTTCGTCATTGTGGATTATCTACAGCTTATGAGTCCCAACCAGAAGTCTGAAAGTGAAACGGTACGTATGAAAAACCTTTCACGAGAACTAAAACTTATGGCGATTAGTGAGGAAGTTCCCATCATAGCAATCTCCTCAGCTACACCAGACGATGTGACAAAACTAGACACCGTACCAACTCTGGGACAGACCGCATGGTCTAGACAGATTGCCTATGATGCTGACTTTGTCCTAGCTCTGGGCCGAGGTGCCAACAGTGATGTTATGGAATGTGTCTTTAGGAAAAACAGGAACGGATTCATGGGGGAATTCATGATTCAGGTAGACTTTGACAAAGGACACTATAAGTATAAAGATGTAGAAGATATGATTTAAAACAGGTATTATACTGGTTAGATGACCAATGTACGACACAAGCCAATAAAGAGATTCGAGCTAGAAGGCACGATTTACGACGACGCTCATATCTACAGGTTAAAGAATGAGTACATAAGACTTCTTACTATAGAAATGCGAATTTCGGGGTACGTCCCAAGAATAGACATTGCGCCAGACTTCAATATAGAGTATAATGAGAAGACACAAAGTTTTAATTTTAAACTGTCAGTATACGCAATTTACGTAGGAAAAAGGAAAAGTGAATGGATCTTCGGAGTAAACGTAACAAGCATAGTTCCTATTCAGCCGATCAAGTCAAAAGAATTCTTGCCGGAAGTGGAATAGATATTCAGTCAGAGGTTGACACTGACTATATCATTTTTTGCCCTTACCACGGAAATCACCGTACACCTGCCGGAGAAATCGATAAGATCACAGGAACCTTTTTCTGCTTTTCTTGTCGTCACGTCACAGACCTCATTGAGTTTGTCATGCAACAAACATCGAGAACCTACTTCGAGGCATCTAGGTTCATCAAGAGCAAAGAGGTCTTGACCAACCTAGAATCAGAGATTAATCAAAAACTTATCGACAAGCCTTTGTACGTACAATTTGACGTGTCAGAGGTAGAACGCCTCTCCACCGCCGCCCTACAGTCTGCCAGGGCCAAAGACTACTACCTGGGTAGGAATATCTCAAAAGCTTCTGTGGTCAGGTTTTCTCTAGGATACTCAGAGGTTAGAGACATGGTGACAATTCCTATCCACGCTCCAGACGGCATGCTGGTTGGATTTGTGGGTCGTTCTGTCGAGGGTAAGGATTTCAAAAATACGCCAAAGTTACCCAAAGGAAAGACCTTATTCAATCTGCACAGAGTAAAGTCTTCTAGACAGGTATACGTAGTAGAATCATCCTTTGATGCGATTCGACTTGACCAGTGTGGCCTTTCAGCTGTTGCCTCACTGGGAGCAAGTGTCTCCGCCTTTCAGGTCGATTTGCTAAAAAAATACTTCAATGATATAATTGTCATTGCGGACAATGATGAAGCAGGGAATACAATGGCCACCAATCTAAAAGATAAACTTGGCTCAAGCGTATCGATTCTTCGTCTAGATCAAAAATATAAAGATGTTGGGGAAATGGACGACGAAGCAATCAGAGCTCTAAGCTTTGACTTCGATGCGTCCATCGCGGCACTCTTAAAATAAAAGATATAACACATATCAATGCGTACCAATAAAAAACAAAGGAGCACCAAATGAGTATAACAAAAGGGCTTGCAAACATCACTGCACTGCTAGACAAGCCAAAGTATGACGGAGACAAGGCTCGCGTTCGCTGGCTTAAGCTAGCCGATGGTCAGGCTGTTCGGATTCGATTCATGGAAGAGCTGGACGAAGAGTCTGCCAACTATGCAGAGAGTCGTGGACTTTCTCTAGTTGTTAGAGAGCACACCAATCCAAAGGACTTTCGTCGTAAGGCGGTAGACACAATGGAGGAAGAGGGTCGTGACTGGGCAGAAGAAATGCACCAGAAGGACCGTTCTGCTGGATGGAAGGGCCGCCTTCGCTTTTACTGCAACGTTCTTGTCGATGACGGCATCGAAGCTCCCTTCGTCGCAATCTGGTCGATGGGTGTTAGCAAGCAGTCTCCATTCAATACACTTCGTGAGTACACCCTGGAAACAGGAAGTCTTTCGAATCTGTCTTGGAAGCTCAAGCGTAACGGACAGGGAACAGAGACGAACTACACTCTGATTCCTTCTGGTCCCGATGCTGAGCCCTTTGACTGGGAAAGCCACGAGCCATTCGACTTGAACCTGGCTCTGACTCAGATTCCTTACGCAGAGCAAGAGGCATTCTATCTTGGCTTTGACAATGTAGGGGCAACCTCTGTGACAGCTTCCTCTTCAACAGGTTCGGACTGGTAAGAACCTCTAGCGACGAATAGGATTGGGCTGTAGATGACCCCCTACAGCCCAATTCCCTCGCACAGAGGTTGTTCATGGTACAATTAGGTTATGGCAAATCAACATACGACAACGTTTCCAGAAAGATTTTGGTCAAAAATTGAAAAAACTAATTCATGCTGGTTTTGGAAAGCTGCAACTAACAAATTTGGATACGGAGAAATTTTTTATAATAAAAAAGTATGGAAGGCCCATCGCCTGTCTTACTTCATAGCATTTGGAGATTTCGATACTAAGCTTTATGTAGCTCATCATTGTGATAACCCGACTTGTGTTAATCCAGACCACCTGTTTTTGGCTACACAAAAAGAAAACGTTGTAGACATGGTGGCAAAGGGAAGACACGGCGCAGGGGCTGGCTTATTAATTTCTTATGATGAGTGGTTGTCTATTAGGCCCAAGAAAGGCAAAAAAGACATTTGCAAAAGAGGGCACAAATTTTCAGATAAAAACACTAGGATTAAAAAAATAAAATCTAGATATGCCAGAATTTGCAGGACATGTCAGTCAGAAACAGCAAGGGCTGATCTGGTCAGGTACAAGGTATCAGGATTTGTAAGAAAAGTTGAAAACAGAAAAGAAGTAATCGATAGAATTGTTGACAAAGTGTACTCTATAGGTGTAAGATGTATGTACTGCGGAGGAGATTTTGAATGCTTAGATCACGAAATTCCTAAATTTCTAGGTGGAGAAATTACTCCAGAAAATATTAACCCATCCTGTAACTCATGTAATCAAAAAAGAAAGGCTTTATTTTGAATAGCTATAACGCTCTTCACGTTCACACCCATTTCAGCCTTTTCGACGGAATCGCTACTCCTTTGGAGTACGTTCTTCGTGCGAAAGAGATTGGGATGGGTGCCATTTCTATTACAGATCATGGATCCCTATCAGGGCACAGAGAAATGTACCGTACAGCAAAGGAGCATGGACTTAAGCCAATACTTGGCGTGGAGGGCTATATTACCGAGGATCGTTTTGACCAACGAGACCGCGATAGTAGAGAGGGTCCCTTGGACCTAGTCTACAACCATATAGTCCTCCTAGCTAAGGACAAGAAGGGGCTAGAGAATCTAAACAAGCTCAACGAAATTGGGTGGACTGAGGGATTCTACAAAAAGCCTCGTATTGACTATGAAGTTTTAGAAAAGTATAAAGAAGGAATCATTGTCACTTCTGGATGCCGCAGTGGTTCGGTAGCTAAGGCTATCGAGGCGGGGGAGCTCGCGGAAGCAAAGAGGCAGATTGAGTGGCACAAGCGCGTCTTTGGCGACGACTATTACATTGAGGTTATGCCTCACAATCCCGCAGACATGAACCTCGCCCTACTAGAGCTAGCCGACGAATTCGGGGTAAAGCCAGTAGTGACTCCAGACTGCCACCACGCACACGTAGGGCAAAAAGACATTCAGGAAATCAAGCTTATCCTTAACACCTATAGCAATAAGGTTCAGAAGGATTCTACCTTTGAAAAGTCTACGAAGTTTGACAACCTGAAAGATAAGCTTAACTATCTTTATGGTGAAAGAGATATCACGTTTAACGACTTTGACATTCACTTAATGTCTGACGAAGAAATGCGCTCAGCGATGAGTGCGCAGGGTATTGACCGTGAAGACATTTACTCTAGCACCCACGAGATTGCAGACAAGATCTTAGACTACAAGATTGAAGACCACCACGACCTGCTACCTGTTCAGTACCAGAACCCAGACAAGGAGCTACGCACCCTAGCTCTCGAAGGGCTGACTGAGCTTGGACTAGATCAGAAGCAGGAATACCTGGACAGAATTGAAGAGGAAATGGACGTCATTTCTGCAAAGAACTTTAGTCCTTATTTCTTGGTTGTTAGGTCTATGATTTCTTGGGCTAAGAAAGAGGATATCATGGTGGGCCCTGGACGTGGCTCGGCGGCTGGATCCTTGCTTTGCTACGTGCTGGGCATTACTGATATCGACCCCATCAAACACGGCCTTCTGTTCTTTCGTTTCATCAACCCCGAGCGTGGAGACATGCCTGATATCGATACTGACATTCAGGACTCCCGCCGAGAAGAAGTCAAAGACTATCTTGTTAGACAGTACAAGCACGTAGCATCTATCGCAACCTTCTTGCAGTTTAAGGACAAGGGTGTTGTGCGAGACATTGCTCGGGTGCTTCACGTACCTCTTACAGACGTAAACAAGGTTCTTAAGCTTGTCGATACTTGGGACGAATACTGCATGTCTAAGCAGACAGCTTGGTTCAGAGAGAAGTACCCAGAGATTGAGCAGTACGGAGAACAGCTTAGAGGAAGAATTCGCGGTACAGGAATTCACGCCGCTGGAGTAGTTACCAGTAAGAACCCAATCTTCCGCTATGCACCCATGGAGACCAGAAACTCTCCAGGGAGCGGTGGGAGGATCCCTGTGGTTGCCGTAGACATGGAAGAGGCAGAAAGAATTGGCCTCATCAAGATTGATGCTCTTGGGCTAAAGACTCTGAGTGTAATCAAAGACACTCTTAATATCATCAAGAAAAGACACAGAAAAGATTTGAACCTTAAGTCAATAGATATGGAAGACTCAAACGTATACGAAATGCTTTCCTTTGGACACACAAAAGGAGTCTTTCAGTGTGAAGCCACCCCCTACACAAACCTTCTGATTAAAATGGGGGTAAAAAACTTTAATGAGCTAGTAGCCTCTAACGCTTTGGTGCGCCCAGGAGCAATGAACACCATCGGAAAGGACTACATTGCCAGAAAGCATGGCAAGCAGAAGATTTCCTTTACTCACGAGATTATGAAGAGCTACACCGCTGAGACCTATGGCTGTGTCCTTTACCAGGAGCAGGTCATGCAGGCCTGTGTTAATCTTGCGGGAATGTCTATGGCTGATGCCGACAAGGTTCGTAAGATTATTGGTAAGAAGAAGGATGCTAAAGAGTTTGACCTATTCAAGGATAGGTTTGTGGATGGAGCATCAAAGCATATCTCTCCAAACGTAGCCAAGGATCTGTGGCACGACTTTGAGGCGCACGCGGGGTACTCCTTCAACAAATCTCACGCCGTAGCATACTCTACAGTATCTTACTGGACAGCATGGTTGAAGTATTACTACCCACTAGAGTTTATGTTTGCCATGCTCAAGAACGAGAAGGACAAGGATGCTCGTACAGAGTACCTAATTGAGGCTAAGAGAATGGGCATTCCTATCAGACTTCCCCACGTAAACGAGTCCGATGCAGACTTTAAGATTGAAGGCAAGGCGATTCGCTTTGGGCTATCAGGGATTAAGTTTATCTCTGACACCATTGCCTCTAAGTATATTGCGGCCAGGCCCTTTATCTCTTACGCGGAGCTCGAAGAGTTCTCAAGCAAGAAGGGGAGCGGAGTAAACGCTAGAGCTCTTAACTCTCTA
>Ga0209702_10006197_pt1 | contig 15582 bp, 13 predicted proteins | sample FRY01_FD_187210 | JGI IMG/M metagenome (GOLD analysis project Ga0209702, IMG submission 187210) | Freshwater microbial communities from Lake Fryxell liftoff mats and glacier meltwater in Antarctica - FRY-01 (SPAdes) (version 2) | ecosystem: Environmental > Aquatic > Freshwater > Ice > Glacier... | reverse complement strand
ATCCACTGCATTGCTGAGTGACCAGTATCATTAATCCGTTAGGTATAGGTGCCTGCGTATCATCTATGATTACAGTCTGAACTTGCTGACTGCTGTTCCCGTTCCCATCATCATAGGTCCAGGTAATTGAATATGTTCCTTGAACGCTGAATGAAGTAGGGCCTGAAGGAGTTCCTGTCACCGTTCCTGCGCAGTTGTCTGTGGCTGCGGGGGCTGTGGCTGTGGCAGAACATTGGCCAGTTACAGTGGCTAATGAAGCGGTGTTCGGAACAGGCGCTTGAGTATCATCTACAATGATCGTCTGTGTCTGTGAGCTGCTGTTCCCTGAGTCATCGCTGTATATCCAAGTGATGGTGTAAGTGCCTTGGCTTGAATAACTTGTAGGGTTCAGTGTGGTTCCTGTCACAGAGCCAATACAATTATCAGTGGCTGTAGGAGCGGACACTGTAGCACTGCATTGACCAATGGCTGTTGGAAGTGGCATCACCTCAGGCTGAGGCGCCTCTGTATCATTGCTCATACAGTCATTACAGAATGCCATAGAAGCGCAAAGCGGGCGATCAGGTGGTGTCAAGAATGCATTTAAAAAGATCCTGATTCCGTTGACGTAGCTAATATCATATGGCTTATCCGTTCCTGCTTGCTCACGATAATCATGTCCTCCCAAGTAGAATACGAATCCCCCGGCTTTATCAGCTGGAGTCAGTTTGATGGCTCCCGCTACCTGGTCTTTTTCTGCGTTATTCTTAGTTATGAGCTGTTTAAGAAGAGGGGCGTAGCTTCCTCCGTTCTCCCTTATAGCGACAAAGGTCCCTGTAGGGTCGTTATTCAGCGCTCCATTAATCTGCATTATTGGATTGACTGGGAAATATTCTGTGTGGTCCAAGCCAGCTTGAGCGTCCGTATAGGGTGCACAATTACTTCCGCAAGCAGCGATTATTCCATTGCTTGTGTGAAAATGTTCATTATTCTCATATGGCTCAATTCCAGCACATTGACTCAGAAAATTTCCTCCCCCTGCTACGAAATTCCTGACTCTACCTGTCTCTGCCACTGAAGCTGTGTATGCCGTCCCATTTGTTGGATCCTCTCCATCTTTCCAATGCGCCTCTGCGGCCATGGAGTAACATGAATTTCCATCTAGACTTACATCAGCGGCCTTGGACGCTTCCCATACGGAGTTAGGAATACCGGCAATAGTGAACAAAGCGGCATGCTTCTCATACTGCCATTCACCATTATTAATCCCCCCATTGCTCAATAAAAGCACCTTGGGTTTGAAGCTCAATTTATAGGTGTATTCTATGATTTTAGGCACTGTGGTCTGATATACTTTGACCTCGTTACCAAATAACTGAATGATGGATTTAGCAGCGGCTGTATCACTGGGATGAATCACCATGGGACCTGAAAGGAAATTAAAGTTCCCAGCAGCGGCTGTTAATGGGAATCTTCTGAAGGCATCCACATTAATATCGATTCCATTTTTTGCCTTTGCTGAGTTTATTGCCCAATAAAGATGTACCTCATTCTGCAGCAATGCATTAATCAATCCATATGCCTTCAAATTGAAAGGAGTATTTCCGCTGGGCGCGCTGCCAGCATTCGGATAACCCAATGGAATTGTACCGTAGAACTTTCCAGGTTGTGTGATATTATCCATAGCTATAATCCACGATCCTGCTGGGAATGTCATCGTTCCTCCAGTATGGCATTCGGTAGCTGGGGTATATGGCAGTACGGTCACAGTAGCGACACTTGTGCTCGTACTCCCTGCTTCATCAGTTATTGTCAATGTAACTGCATTCGGTCCCAGGTTGCTCACATTGAATGTGCTCACATCCAAGCTCATGCTTTGGATACTGCAATTGTCTGAGGATCCATTATTGATCTCAGATGCGGTAATGCTCGCATTTCCAGAGACATCAAGATTAACAGTAATGTTTTGGCTTATGGCGACAGGAGGAATGGTATCATGATAGACCATGATGAATGCTGAGGTATCCCTGTTCCCACATGCTTTTGTAGCTATGGCTGCTACTTGGGCTGATCCTCCCGTAGGAACACTCAAGGAACCTGATATTGCTGTCCAGATACTTCCATTGATCCTATACCAGGTCAAATCATCATATGTTCCCGTAGCTGAAAGACTAACGCTCTGCCCGCTACAAATCATGGTAGGATTTGCCATAGCGCTGCTGATCAGGTCATCGGAACCGCAGCAAGAACCAATATCTATTCCGAGTACGGTTCTGTTCCTGATCATGATATTCTTGGAAGAATTCAAGGAAGCCACATTGCCCACGTTGGCTCCTGTAATCTCATCTCCTAGTTCACCATAGCCTACTAAGGAATAGTCACCAGAATTAGAAACATCCAACCCAAAGTATCCATCCTCCCCGGTTCCACCGCCTGAATGATTGCTTTGGACAAGGCCATCACTTGCTCTGAAATTCAGTAGAAAGAAGTTGCTCCCATTAGCAGCTGTCAGGCTTCCAAGACCTGAAGTAGTGGCGTAATCAAGTTGGCCTTTGAACTCACCAACCATGATGACTCGTCCTCTGCCATCGCTTTCCAAGTCATGGCACTTGGAATCAGACATGGTGGACGTGTTCGTCTGTATGTGTTTCTCATACTGAGCATTGCCGTCTGCCTTGTTTAATTTGTTCAACGAAAGATAGACCGTATTGCCGAATCCTGAACCATAGCTATAGCTGCAGTATATGGCATCGCAATCCAAGGCCAATCTTAAGTAGGCGCTCTCCGTTGCTACTTCGCTGACCATTTTATACCAATTCAAGGCCCCTGTCAATGTGAAACTCAGAAGAAAAGGTTCTGCCGCAGAATCAGTGCTTATTCCTGTACTATCGGAAGGGCTAGGACCACTGCTACTTCGCATACGAAGGTCCCTTCCTGCGAGGTTCAAGGCAACATATACCCCTGAAGCATCTGCTTCAACATCTGCCCCAGACAAGTCTACGTCTCCATAGTTGAAATCAGGGACACCAAGGTCATTGGCTTCTGAACCTAAGAACCAATGCCATGCCTCCTCTCCAGTGCTTGTCTGCAAGGACATAAGGACATAGTGCATTTTCCCATCATTCAGCGAGCCTGAAGGAGGCGTGCCGTTGATAAGAAGTCCATTGAAATCCGCAGCTATGATCATGTAGATGCTGTTCCCGTTGATTGCGAGTCTTAGTCCATGGTCTCTTTTAGAAGATCCCCAGGTATGGAAATATTGAACTGCTCCATTAGGATCCAACTTAAGTAGAAAAGCGTCTTTTTTATCAAGCCCTTGATGATTGCCGGGCAGATTGGCGGGTATAGCGCCCAGTGTGGTTTCAACATAACCGGTCACGTAGATATTCCCTTGGTCATCCAATACTACGTCTCCACAGGCGTCCTCGCCCGCTGCGCCAATATATGTAGCCCATAGAAGTGTTCCTGATTCGTTGTATTTAGCAACGAAGCCGTCCAAATTTCCTCCGCCATATGGTCTGATGGGGCTGGTAAATGCTTCTGAAGAAGCTGCCTCTCCAACAACGACTATAGATCCGTCAACATCACGCACAGCTGTGCTCAATGCACGATCACCTGATGAAGTGACTATGACCTTGCTCCATAGGTCCTGAGCCTGGATATCAGGCCAAGAGAGAGCAATAAGGGCAACTATAAGTGTTTTTAGTCCTCGCATTGAATTGAAAGAGTTTGTTTCAATCGTTGCCAAGTTGTACGGCTAAAGCCCTAGAGAGGTTACATGGATGGTCTTAAGCTCCTGTGGGTCTCTAACTATATACTTGCTTTCAGTACCGCGTGTCATATCTCGAGAAGCACACAATATCTATAGCTGAAAAGAGAGGATTCTGCTGGAGCTGCTCAGTCAGACGAAAAGAATGGGCCTCCTCCCTAGTGACTTGATCAGTCAGGGAATGAATTAAGACAAAACAGTTTAGTTGTCCTGCTTAATGGTAGACATAAAAGAAAGGAAAGGTCTGGAGTGTCACTGAAGGATGACCGTCTCAGAATTGGTCACTTCTGGGTCTATCTTGATGATTCCTTCAGCACTCAAGGAATCCTTGATGGCTTCGATATTAAGGACAGCGAATCCTGCTTGGCCCAATTCGTAATAAGATGAGAAATCAAATACGGTCTCTCCAGCGGCATCAGTGAACTGTTCTAGCTCATCGATGAGCTCTCCTTGGTTAGCTCCTTCTGCTGTCGGCTCAGGATATAACCTGACCAATGCCTGTGCGATTGGCTCACCATCTACATTGACGACCTTGATCACTGCTAAAGTGTCTTTCTCCTTCTTACAAGCTGAAAGAACAATGAGAACAAGAAGAATGCCTAAGGCTTTTCTGATGTGCATGTTTGAATATTTACCTTCGTGACCTTAATTAAGCTGAGCGAAAGTACACAATCGCGCATTATCATGGAAATAGTCTGCTGAGCGTTATTGCTCTGAAAACAGACGATCATTGGATTGGAATATGGAGCTGAAAGAGCGAATAGTAAAGTTAGAAGAGGAAGTGAGATCACTTTCTGAGGTGCCCGCCTCAGGGCTAGAAAGCTTCAGGATAGCCTATGCCGGTAAGAAAGGTCATCTCAAGCAGCTCTATGAGGAGTTGAAGACTGTCCCTAATGAAATGAAGCGTGAAGTGGGTCAATCTATCAATAAGCTCAGGGTGCTGGTCGATGAGAAATTGGCAAGCTGGCAAGAGGCTTCTCCTTTGAATAATAAAGCACCTGAGCAAGACGCTACTCGACCAGGAAGCGGTCAAGCTCAAGGAACTGTTCATCCCATCACTTTGGTCAAAGAAGAGATCATAGACATTTTCTCTCGCATCGGATTCACCCTTAGTGAAGGGCCAGAGATAGAGGATGATTGGCATAATTTCTCTGCGCTTAATTTCCCTCCTGAGCATCCAGCACGTGACATGCAGGACACCTTCTTTGTTGGAAAGGACCAAGCCCTGCGCACTCATACCTCCTCTGTCCAAGTGCGGGTGATGGAGGGCTCTAAGCCGCCTATAAGAACTATCTCTCCTGGCCGGGTGTTCAGAAATGAAGCTATTTCAGCGCGCTCGCATTGTATGTTCCATCAGATTGAAGGACTTTATATAGATAAAGGGGTCTCCTTTGCTGACCTGAAGCAGACCTTGCTATATTTTGCCAAAGAATTCCTCGGGGAGAAGACCGATATACGCTTGCGCCCTTCCTACTTCCCATTCACTGAACCTAGTGCTGAAGTGGATGTCTATTGGGGACTAGATACAGAGACCGATCACCGTATCACCAAGGGAACGGGATGGCTTGAGATCATGGGCTGTGGTATGGTAGATCCAGATGTACTCAGGAACTGTAACATAGATCCTGAAATCTATTCCGGATTCGCCTTTGGAATGGGAATAGAGCGCATCGCTATGTTGCGTTACCAGGTGCCTGACATACGCATGTTCTTCGAGAATGACGTGCGTTTCCTAGATCAGTTCCGCAGCTTCTAAGCTCAGCTTATTATGCTAAGCTTCAGCATGTTGGTCATGCCTTGTTCTGAAATGGGCATACTGGCAATATTCACCACGAGGTCTCCTTCCTTCATTTTCCCTTCTGTCTTTAAGAGGTATTTGATGTCGGCTATGGTGTGGTCAGTACTCACCATCTTATCGTAGAAGAATCCGCTTACTCCCCAGACAAGGCTCAGCTTGGCAAGAAGCGCTCTATTGGAAGTGAATACGAAGATGTGTGCCTTAGGTCTATAACTGCTGATCTGGATAGCTGTATAGCCTGAGTGTGTCATGGTGACTATCGCCTTGGCATTCGTTTTACTGGCCAATTGAGTAGAGGCTTCACAAATCGCGTCAGAGATCATGCGATTCTCCTCCGTAGAGCAACTCATGTGGTCATTAGAGTATAAGATATCATGGGCCTCCATATGAAGGATGATCTTACTCATGCTTTCTACCACGCCAATGGGGTATTTACCCACGGATGTCTCTGCGCTCAGCATCACGGCATCTGTGCCATCAAGAACGGCATTGGCTACGTCATTAACCTCAGCACGGGTAGGCTGGAAATTAGTGATCATGCTCTCCATCATTTGGGTTGCAACAATCACTGGTCTGCCGATTTGTCTGCACTTTCTGATGATCATTTTCTGGATCAGTGGAACTGATTCCATAGGTGTCTCTACGCCCAGGTCACCTCGCGCGACCATGAGGCCATCAGACTCCAGAATGATCTCATCTATGTTCTTAATCGCTGCCGGTTTTTCTATCTTGGCAATGACTCTGGATCTTCCTTTCCTATCAGCGATAATGTGCTTCAGTTCTATAATGTCTCTTGCCGTCCTCACAAATGAGAGCGCAATCCAATCAAAGTCATGTTCTATGGCAAACTCAAGGTCGGCTCTGTCCTTCTTGGTCATAGATGGTTGAGAGATCTCGGTGTCAGGAAGGTTCAATCCCTTTCTGGAGCTCAATGGTCCACCATGGATCACCTTCGATTTCACCTTGGTCTTCCCGTCAGTTTCGATCACCTCGAATTTCAATTTCCCATCATCGATCAGGAAGAATTCTCCTGGCTTCACGTCTTGTGCGAATGAGTCATACCTCACCTCGATGGTGTCTATCACTCCGGGCTTGGTACAGAAGGTGACTTCCTTACCGTCATTGAGCTCTATGCTTCCGCCCTCAATGTCTCCTACCCTGAGCTTAGGGCCTTGAAGGTCCCCTAGTACTGCGATATGAAGTCCCATTTCTTTATTGAGCTTCCTGACACGTTGAACTACTTCAAGGTGGGTGCTATGCTCACCATGGGAGAAGTTCACTCTTGCCACGTCCATTCCCGCCATGGCCAATGCCTTCAGGTTCTCATAGCTGGAACTCGCTGGGCCTATGGTCGCCACTATCTTGGTCTTCTTCTTGATTGGATTCACAGGTCGAAATAATTGAATGGGTTCCTTAATCTTGCGTATGAAATGCAAGAAATGACCCGTGTGGTCAAGGTTCCTGGCAATTCATTCAAATGTTCTGTAATCTCTTCTACTCCTAATTCTTGGGATGAAATGAAGATAACCATGTCAAAGCCTTGGGCCTCTGTGAAGAGTTCCCGTCCTTGGTCTTTATTAGAGACCAATACCAGTGCCTCCGTATCGAAGGCATCCATCTCTAAAGCAAACACTTCATATCTAGGACTATGTTTGGAATCCGTAAAGAGCTTGGTTTCATCCGATACCTGACCATTCTCGTCAAGGCTATAGTCATCCACCTTCTTCATCTTGACTCCAAGAGCCTTATTGAGTCCCCAAACCACTTTGTAAGGCGGCTCAGAACTGCGGAGGGCGATTAATTCTATCGCCTCTTGTTCTTGTAATATGAGTTTGTGAGTAGGCATTGTTACTTACAAATGTACGTTTAAGCTTTGTGTTCTTTAGACACTATGATCAAAGCTCTCTTTGAATGGTCTCCAAAGCATGGACAGAGGCCTCCTTCTCAGCCTTCTTCTTTGAGTTCCCCTTCCCGGTTCCAAGGATCCTCTCATCCCACTTGACTGTCGCAGAGAACTTCATATCTGATGATCGAGGTTCTTCCCGTACTACGAAACTGATGTTCCATCGTTTTTTCTGTGCGAGTTCAAGAAGTTTGCTCTTTGCGTCTACCAAGTCAAGGAGCAAGGTGTCAATGATCACATGATCGTTCATCATCTTCATCGCCCTGGCCTTGCTGACCTCGAAGCCTTGTTCTAAGTACATCGCTCCGAATATGGCCTCCAGTACATTCCCGATGATCAATTCTACCTCCAAGTCTCTCTGCCTGGTGATCATCAAGTTCTTATTCAATCCCAAGTTTATGGCCAGTCCAGATAGTCGCTCCCTGCTTACGAGCTTCGCTTTCAGTTTGGTCAATTTCCCTTCATCCAGATTCGGATATTGGACATAGAGATGGTCAGCTACCACCAGATCGAGTACGGCATCACCAAGGAGTTCAAGTCGCTCATTGTCGTCTCCTTTGGTCGCAGAACGATGCGTCAAGGCGAGTTCATAAGGCGCAGAGTTGTTGATGACGATATCGAAGGTCTTCTGGAGCACTTGGATATTCTGCCCAAGGTCCTCCTTCTTGGAGAGCCTCTGCATCAATCTTGAAATAAAGCTCATCAGGGTGCTTTCTTGAAGATCACAGAAGCATTATGCCCTCCGAACCCGAAAGTGTTGCTGAGTGCAGCGCGTACAGTCCGTTTCTGCGCTTTATTGAAAGTGAAGTTCAGCTTAGGATCCATTTCAGGATCAGGAGTGCTGAAGTTGATAGTAGGCGGAACAATATCATCATGTATGGACATGATGATGGACATGGCCTCTACCGCTCCTGCAGCGCCTAGAAGATGTCCCGTCATGCTCTTGGTAGAGGAGATATTCAGTTTGTATGCATGCTCTCCGAATACTTTCAAGATGGCTTTGCATTCTGCTATGTCTCCGAGCGGTGTCGATGTGCCATGGACATTGATATAATCTATGTCCTCGGGCTTCATCTCAGCATCTTCTAATGTGGCACGCATCACATTCAATGCACCTAGTCCTTCAGGATGTGGTGCGGTAAGGTGATATGCATCAGCAGAAAGGCCTCCTCCTACCATCTCAGCGTAAATCTTGGCTCCGCGCTTCTTGGCATGCTCGTATTCTTCTAGAATGATGCACGCAGCGCCTTCGCCCAACACGAAACCATCCCTTTCCTTATCAAAAGGACGGGAGGCTGTTGCGGGGCTATCATTCCGCTGAGAAAGTGCGTGCAAGGCATTGAATCCTCCCACTCCTGACTCATGTATACACGCTTCAGCACCTCCAGATACAATGACGTCTGCTTTACCCATACGAATCAGGGTGAAGGCGTCTATCAGTGCATTGGTGGCCGAGGCACAAGCTGAAACCGTGGTATAGTTAGGTCCTCTGAATCCATATTTCATGGAAACATGTCCTGGTGCTATGTCCGAGATCATCTTGGGAATGAAGAAGGGGTTGAAACGCGGTGTTCCATCCCCTCTTCCGAATTCCAATACTTGTTCTTGGAAGGTCAAAAGACCCCCGATGCCCGATCCGAGGACCACACCGATACGGTCATGGTCCAGATTAGCTTCTATCAGTCCAGCATCAGCAACTGCTTCAGTGGCAGCGACCATCGCGTACTGTGTAAAGCCATCCATCTTACGGGCTTCCTTGCGGTCAATATAATCGAGCGGGTCGAATCCTTTGAGCTCGCAAGCAAACTGTGTCTTGAACTTGGACGCATCAAAATGCGTGATAGGCGCAGCACCGCTTACACCTTCACATAAGGCTCGCCAAGAGTCCTTCGCGGTGTTTCCAACCGGGGTCAATGCCCCCAGGCCAGTCACAACCACCCTTTTGAGTTCCACTGTAGGCATAATAGATTAGCCTACGTTGTTCTGAATGTATTCTACCGCTTGACCAACGGTTCCGATCTTCTCGGCCTGGTCATCTGGTATAGAGATGTTGAATTCCCTTTCAAACTCCATGATGAGCTCTACGGTATCCAATGAATCAGCTCCCAAATCATTGGTGAAGCTAGCTTCTTTGGTTACTTCAGCTTCATCTACTCCGAGCTTATCAACTATGATCGCGGTTACTTTTGCTTGTACGTCAGACATTAATTCCTGTTTTAAGGCGTTTTTTTCAATTTGCAAATAAATGAAGAAACCAGCTATTTACAAACTTCCTTCTTCAATAGTCTACTCTTATTTCCTCTAAAGCCTTCCTTTTGAGGTCTGGAACTCGGGTGTCTTTCTTCGGATATCCCACTGGTATCAGAAGGTAAGCACGCTCATTCTCAGGACGTTCAAGGACTTCAGCTAAAAAGTTCATTGGGCTTGGCGTATGCGTCACAGCTACCAAGCCTGCGTGTTGAATCCCGGCCAGCAACATGCCCACCGCGATTCCTACAGATTCGTTCACATAATAGTTATTATTTCGACTGCCGTATGTGTCTACGTCATAAATTCGTTTGAATACTGCGATGAGGCAGGGGGCTTCATCAAGGAATTCCTTGATATGATCCGTCCCGAACTCCTTCAGGTCTCCCAACCATCGCTGTGCCATTCGGCCATGATAATTCTCATATTCTTCCTTCTCGGCCGCTTCTCTGATCTTATGCTTGACTTCCGTATCCTGCACTAGGCAGAAGGTCCATGGCTGTTTATTGGCCCCTGATGGCGCAGAACCTGCAATGCGGATGAGGTCATCCAGCACGGTCTTAGGGATGGGCTTGGAATCGAATTCCCTCACGGTCCTCCGTCTTGACATCTCGGCTAAGAAACCCTTGGTACGCTCGGCCATTTCGGCTTCAGGATATCCTGTGACCTCAAGGGGAATATGCGCAGTCGTATCTCTCATCCTTGCTCTTGTACTGGTGAAGTTAGCATTTGGGATAGTTTTGCAACGTGAATCCATGGATAAAGCGAAAAAAATAGTGCTCTTCACTTCGGGAAAAGGCTCCAATGCACGCTCTGTCATTAAGTTTGCAGGGGAATCTGCTTGCTTTGAAGTAGCTGTCCTCTATGCCACCCATGCGCTCAAAGGGGCCATGGGAATGGCCCAAGAACTGGGCGTGCATACAGAATTATTGGTAAGGGATGATCTGTCCTCTGGTGTTTTCATCGAGCAATTGAATAATGAAGGTGTTTCACTAGTCGTTCTTGCAGGCTTTCTTCATATGATTCCCGCTTGCTTCTTAAAAGCGTTCAATGGCAAGGTGATCAACATACACCCTTCCTTGCTCCCTGCTCATGGTGGCGCTGGAATGTATGGGACACGTGTCCATGAAGCGGTCATTGCCGCAGGCGATAAAGAATCAGGCTGCAGTATCCACTATGTAGATGAGGATTATGACACGGGGAAGTTAATCGCCCAAGCTCGATGTCCTGTTCTTAAAGAGGATGATGCTGAAAGTTTAGCGGCACGTGTGCTCGAATTAGAGCATGAACTCCTTCCTTTGACCATTGAAAGATTAATGAAAAACTTATGCTGAACTGGACTGAGATATTGACCGCTAGCCTCGTGCTCTTCGCAGTGATAGACATCTTTGGCTCCGTGCCTATCATCATAGACATCAAGCAGAAGAGCGGCAAGGTGAATGCTGAGAAGACGGCATTGGTCTCCCTCGCTCTTATGATCGGCTTCTTATTCTTGGGAGAGCGATTGATAACTATTATTGGTATTGATGTTAATTCTTTTGCTGTCGCGGGCTCCTTCGTGCTGCTCTTCATCGCCTTGGAGATGGTCCTCGGAGTGCGTCTTTTCAAAGAAGAGAATAATCTGAACCCTGATATCGCATCTATCGTTCCGCTTGCTTTTCCCCTCATCGCTGGAGCCGGAACTATGACTACGCTAGTCGCCATTCGTGCTGAATACTCGGTAATCAGCATATTGATTGCAATCCTCCTGAATATCATTGTGGTCTACTTGGTCCTTCGGAGCACCAAACTCATCGAGCGTTTACTTGGTGCGGGTGGAATCGCTATCCTGAAAAAGGTGTTCGGGATCATCCTATTGGCCATTGCCGTGAAACTCTTTACCAGCAATGTTCAAGTCCTGTTCAAGTCTTGAACAAGAAGCCTAAATATTATGTGGTCTGGAAAGGGCATAGGCCGGGGGTATATCACTCATGGACTGAATGTCAGCGACAGACTGCTGGATTCCCTGATGCTTCCTTTCGCTCTTTTGAAAGTTTGAATGAAGCTGAGGCTGCTTTCAAAGACCCTGATGCCGTAGCTCCAAAAGAGAAAAAGACACTCTACTATGTAGTATGGAATGGACATAGGCCTGGAATCTATACTGACTGGGGTGAATGCAAGGCTCAGATAGAAGGCGCTTCGCACCCTGAGTATAAGTCATTCGGAAGCAAGAACTTGGCTGAAAAGGCATTTGATGAGGGTCCTGAGAACTATAAAGGGCGCGGATTCAAGAAAACGCGTGATTTCAGTGCTGAAGAACAGGCCAGAATAGGCCTGCCAAATCCATTATCCATCTGCGTTGATGCCGCTTGCAATGCGGTGAATGGGCAGTTCGAATACCGCGGTGTGGTCACAGATACAGGAACGCAGATCTTCCATGCGGGACCTTATCCGGGTGGGAGCAATAACATCGCAGAGTTCCTGGCTCTGGTCCATGGTCTTGCATATCTGAAGAAGAGCCGAAGCGATCTACCCATATACTCTGATTCCAAGTACGCGATGGCTTGGGTGAGAAAAAAGAAAGCGAACAGCAAGGCCACAGGAGCCAAAGCCCTTTCTCTGGTCAAACGTGCCGAAGAATGGCTGAAGTCCAATAGCTATACGAATCCCATCCTGAAATGGGAGACGCGCGCCTGGGGAGAGATTCCTGCTGATTTTGGACGCAAATAGATAACTTGCAGCCCTATGGAGATCCAGTTGAATAAAGAGGCAGGTAGAAAAGTAGAATTGAAAGATGGTTCTGTCATTTCTATCGATGGAAAAGAAGTCGCATATGACTTGCTCAAAGTCTCTGACGGAATCTATCACCTCATCCTTGGGGAGAAATCCTATCAAGTGGCTGTGCATTCATTGGACCGAGCCAACAAAACAGCAGAACTGGAGTTGAATGGAACACGTTTCCATGTCAATGTCAAAAATCGTTTCGATACATTGCTTGCTTCTATGGGAATGGCCCTGGGAAACAGCAGTAAGGTGAAGGAATTAAAGGCTCCCATGCCGGGTCTAGTGCTTGAGATATGCGTCTCTGATGGTCAGCAGGTCAAAGAAGGTGACGCTCTCGTAATCCTTGAAGCTATGAAGATGGAGAATGTCTTGAAATCCCCTCAAGATGGGGTGGTCAAACTCTCTTCTATCGCTAAAGGGAAAGCTGTTGAAAAGGGCGATGTGCTCCTAAGATTTGAAGATTAACGCCTTTTTATCTCACTTCTGATCCTGGAGCCATTCCGTCCTCAGGACTTACGAATACCAATTTTCCTTTCTCATCCTCTGCCATCAGAACCATGCCTTGGGACATTACTCCGCGGATCTTTCTCGGTGCTAGGTTCAAGAGTAAGGTCACTTGCTTTCCAGGCAATTCCTCCGCTTTGAAATGCTTTGCAATTCCGCTTACTACTTGACGTGTGGCTCCGCCTACATTGATTTGAAGTAGCAAGAGTTTATCTGCTCCTTCAACAGGTTCAGCACTGATGATTTCTCCAGTGCGCATATCCATTTTCTGGAAGGTCTCGAAGTCTATTTCAGGCTTTACTTGGAGCTCATTTTTCTCTTCCACGGCTGGAGTCTTGATCAATTTATTCTTCTGGAAGGTCATCTCTTCATCTTCCACTTTTTGGAACAAGAGCCCCACTTCTCCTAGGGATTCTCCTGGGCAGATGATTCCTTTTTCATCCAAGCCTTTACCGAGCATTCCCTTTAATTTCTCTGCGGTCCCCGGCAATAGCGGTCCCATTACTTCTATCAAATGTGCAATAATGCAGATGGAATTAAAGAGGATGTCGGCCACCTTTTCAGGGTCCGTCTTGATGAGTTTCCAGGGTTCCGTATCAGCCAGATATTTATTCCCAATCCTCGCTCCTGTCATCGCAGCTATCATCGCTTCTCTGAACTTGAATGAGGCAATCGCATCGCTCACTTGATCTGCATTCTCATCGAATAATTCACTCAACTCCTCTGGGAACTCCTCTGAAGTGGAGACTGGAACTTTGCCATCGAAATACTTGGTGGTCAATACCAAACAGCGGTTCACGAAGTTTCCTAAAATAGCCACGAGCTCGTTGTTCACGCGGGCTTGATAGTCATCCCAGGTGAATTCACTGTCCTTCACTTCAGGCATGATGGAGGTGAGCACATAGCGAAGCTCCTCTTCCCGTCCTGGCATCTCATCCAGATATTCATGGAGCCACACTGCATGGTTCCTAGAAGTGGAGATCTTCTCTCCTTCCAGATTCAAGAATTCATTGGCCGGAACATTCACGGGTAGATTATATTGCCCGTGTTCCTTCAAAAGGATGGGGAAGATGATGCAGTGGAATACGATGTTATCCTTGCCTATGAAGTGGATCAATTGGCTGTCTTTATCTTGCCAATAAGACTTCCAGTCCTTTCCATTGGCCTCACACCAAGCCTTGGTGGCGCTGATGTATCCGATGGGCGCATCCAACCATACATAGAGCACTTTATCCTTGCCTGCTTCTAATGGAACAGGAACTCCCCAGTCCAGGTCACGGGTCATCGCTCTGGAGTGCAATCCAGAGTCGAGCCATGCTTTGCATTGGCCCATCACGTGCTTCTTCCAGGTCTCAGGCTGATGGTGTTTCTCTCCGTCCAGCTTTCCTTTTTCTATCCATTCCTTGATCCATCCTTCATGGCGGGCCATAGGCAAGAACCAGTGGGAAGTTTCCTTCAAGATGGGCTTCTCTCCGCTTAGCGTAGAACGAGGTTCTATCAATTCTGTTGGCGAAAGGGAGTTGCCGCATTTCTCGCATTGATCCCCATACGCATCAGGATTCTTGCAATTAGGGCAGGTTCCTTGAATGTATCTGTCAGCCAAGAACATCTCAGCCTTGGGGTCATAATACTGCTCCGTGGTCTTCACCTCGAAGCTTCCCTTTTTTTCCAGGGTCAAGAAATATTCTTGGGCGGTCTTTTTATGCAGTTCTGAGGAAGTGCGGTGATAGATATCAAAGGATATCCCGAAGCGTTCGAAGGATTCCTTAATCAATGCATGATAGCAATCCACGATGGACTTGGGGTCCGTTCCTTCCTTCTGAGCGCGCATGGTGATGGCCGCTCCATGCTCATCAGAGCCACATACCCAGAGCACTTCTTTTCCTTGAGCGCGTAGGTGACGCACATAGATGTCAGCATTCAGGTAAGCTCCTGCCACGTGACCGATGTGAAGCGGTCCATTGGCATAAGGAAGTGCAGAGGTGATAAGGTATCTTTCGGCCACAGGGATGGGAATAAGTGCGCAAATATAGCCCTCAGAGAAGGAGCATCACAGCGTGAGCATGTGAGTGTAGATAATTAGGCCGTCTCTATATTGCCAATATCTTTCAAGATTTTCTTGGTCTTGCGAAAATATGGACTGAAAAACGAATATAAAAGAGGCAATTATCAGTATCTTGGTTTTCATAATGGTGTGGGTGTTAATTGGAGTTTGGAATCACTGAATAATATTCTGACTGATTAATTGCCAAGATTCATTTCTATCATAGAAGTACTTTGTCTTTATGCCTATATGAGACTTCCACTTAAATCCAGTATGCTCGTTATCTTCTGAATCGCAATCATCAATATCCAGATATAAAGAATTTAAAATTGATGACGAATTATATGACAGGCTATCAATGCTTAAAAGCATATCTGGCCATCCCTCCAGCATAACGATAGTCATGTAGAATAAATGGGATAAAAAAGAAAACATCGAGTATGCTCAATTCAGGCTCTTACGTTGTACACGGTCCTTCGCTGTGCCTTTTTTAAGGGTCACCGCATCTAATTTCAGGCTCTTACGTTGTACACGGTCCTTCGCTACACTGCGTTGCGCTCTGGACGACTTATCAT
>Ga0209702_10006196_pt1 | contig 15586 bp, 22 predicted proteins | sample FRY01_FD_187210 | JGI IMG/M metagenome (GOLD analysis project Ga0209702, IMG submission 187210) | Freshwater microbial communities from Lake Fryxell liftoff mats and glacier meltwater in Antarctica - FRY-01 (SPAdes) (version 2) | ecosystem: Environmental > Aquatic > Freshwater > Ice > Glacier... | reverse complement strand
AGTTTGTTTATAACTAAACTTTTTTCTAGGTTAAGAGTATTGTGTTTTTGTAATGTTGATTCTGTGCGATACAATAGTTTTGATTTGTTGCTTGTGAAGTATTATCCAAAACCAATAAAGTCAAGAATTGATTTAAAAGAAACAATTTATTTTTGGGAAAGAGAAAATGGTATTGGTTTAAATGATGTAATGAAATTAGCTAATGGTTTGACTGTTACTTTTAAACCAAAAAATGTTTGGTTATCTAAAAAAGAAGCTGATAAGTTTGGAGAAACTTGTGGTATTGCTATTGCTCCAAGAAAAAGTGAAGGCATTGGTCATGGTTTTCTTGAATTAATGGCTAGGGGTGTTTGTGTTGTTGCTTATGATTTGCCAACTCATAATGAATATATTGTTAATGGTTTTAGTGGAATTTTGTTTAAAGATTTTTCTCACATCAATTTAAAAGATTGGAGAAGGTTTGGGCGTAATGCTTTTGAAGAAATTAACAAAGGCCACGAACGATGGTTAATTGATATTGACAATATTTTAGAATGGGTGAAAATAAATGATTGATGGTGAAGCGTTAGTTTACCCTGATTTGGGTTTGTTATCAATAGTGATTCTTTGTGTTGTTGGTGCGTTGGTTGTGTTGTGGTTGATTGATAGATACGATAAAAGTAGTAATTAATGAGATAAAAGATGATTTTAAATTCATGTTTAATTTGTTAAAAGGAGAGTGATTTAACATGGCTAATTGGAAAAAAGAAGTAAAAGAAGAAGTAAAAGAAGTTATTGTGGATAATCCACAAACAGAAGAAATAACAAAAGAAGTTGTTAATGAAGAAGAAGAAAAAGAAAACATTTCGCCAGTAGAAATAGAAATAAGAAAAGCTTGTGGAATTTTCTTTGCCACATTACAAAACATTTCTTACATCTATGGGATAAATCCTAAAGAAACAGAAGATTTAGCTGAGGCATGGATAAAAGTAGTAAACAAAACTTTGAAGTGAGTAGCAAAAATGGGTTTGGATAGATTAAAGTACTTGGCAGGGCTAGTATTCCTTGCTAGTATTTCTATTTTTTTGAGGTTTAGTTTGTTTGGTTTTGATTCTTGGGCTTCTTGGCTTTGTGTAAAAGGTAATTGTGATATTCTTGGTTGGCAGCCGACATGGATTTTTTCTATAATGCCTGATTCTTTGTTATTCTTTAAATTAATAATGTTTGTGTCTTTGTTTTTGAGTGTGGTTATTCTTTGGAAACTTGTTAAAGATTTGTTCGATGAAAGAAGTGCTTGGCTTTCTATAATATTTTTGTTTGCTTCGACTCCTTTCATGTTGTTTGAATTTGGGAAGTTTGAAAATGAGTTGTTTGCTTTTCCACTTATTCTTCTTGGGCTTTACTTTTTGTTTTTAAAGAAGTGGTACTTTTTTGTTCCACTATTAACAAGTTTGTATTTTTGGATGTGGCCTGGTTATTTTTTGCCCAAGTTTGCTGTTGGTTTGTTGGAGTTGCAGTTGTTTGCTGGTTTGTTCAATATTTTTTTCGGTCTTATTTTTGTTGTTGTTTTCTTTTTTACTAAATCGAGGTGGAATATTTTTTTGGGTTTTGTTTTTTGTGGTTTTTTGTTGTGGTCTAGTCATTTGATTATTTTTATTTTGCCTGTGATAGTCATTGGTATGGGGGAAGCTCTTAAATTGTATGAGTCAAGGGGGTATAATGCGAATTCTTTAATAGTGCCTGCTGTTATTCTTATTTTATGTTTTAATGTTGCCTTTTTCTTAGCTTCGCCTACTATTTCGGAGCTTGAAATTGTTCAAGTTACAGCTAATTTGCATAATGATACGAATTTGCCTGTTTTTAATGATTGGTCGTATGGTCATTGGCTTAGAATTTATGGTGTGGACACAATTTATAGAAGTGGTGGTCTTGATCCTGATTATAATTTTATTAAAAAAGATTTTATTGCCCTCACGAACCAAGACTTGAGCAGTCTGGGTTGTGAGAGCATAATGGGTTTTGCTTCTAACGTCAGAAGTGTTAATCTTTGGAAGTGCATAAAAAAGTAATTTATTTTTATGGTTTCATTTTTACTCCACCCCATCCACTTTTACCTTTACTTCTAGTAACTGTGAATAGTTTGGACTTAAATTGTTTACCTGGCATGAACATCAACCTCCTATATTTTTTTGAAAAATCCTTCGCCTTCTTTTTTGTATATTGATCCTCTGAGTTTTTCTTTCAGAGTTGTTAATCTTGGACTTGCTGTTCTTCCATATACTTTTTTGGCTTTTCCATAAACTATTTTTGTTCCTTTGTATGTTGCTTTTGCTCCCTTGTAGACTTTTTTTGCTCCACCATAAGCTTCTTTCAAACTTAAACCTTGTGGTTGTTTTTGTCTGTAAGCTGTTCTTGGTGATTTTCTTCTTGGTGCTTGAACATAAACAATTTTTGTTCTTGTTTTTGGTTTAAATTGTCGATAAGTTCTGCTTGGAGCTTTTCTTTTTGGTCTTGGTGTGTTACCCCATTCGTTAAAATCCATATCAAACATTTATTTACACCTCCTTTTCTTTAATTCCGCTTCAATAATCGCATTGTACTTGTTTTGAACATCAAAAGCCTGATTAAGCTTTCGCTGAAATTGTGCATTTCTCCTGTTAATCAACATGTCAATCCTATTATTTCTTGTCTTCATAGTAATATCACCTGTTTAGGTAGCTTAATAATGAAATTATTAAGATTGCCCCCCCAATAATTAAACCAAGGATAAGTATTCCTAGGAAGATATCTGCATAAGTCATGATATACAAAACATAAGCTAAAGCTATTCCTACTGGAATAATCATAGTAACAGGAAAATTATACCTAATTAACAACGCAGTGAATAAAACAAAAATGATTACTCCTGCTAAAGCAACGTCTCCAAACATAGTTGTTTCAACAAGGCAACTTCCTACTGATCCAAAGTCTAGGAAAGAAAGTCTTTGACACGCAACGCTTGTAGCTAACATTAATAAATCCATTAAGTAATCCTCCCTAATATTCCTCTAATCATAATTGAACCAAGATATGCTACTGCAAATCCTTGTATTGCGAACGCCAAGAAAACAATAGCGTTTAGGATAGGTGCTATTATTGGGAACAATTCTGATAATCTAAGCATGATTAATTGTACTCCAGCACCAAGTTTTAACAAATCTTGACCGTAACTGATTCCTATTAGGTCATCGTTTCTTGTTACTGCAGTTACACCTTGAATAGTACTGGGAGCTGAACTAGAAATGCTTACTCCTGAATCAATGCTTATTCCTTCTGAATCAGTTTGAATAGTAGAACCAAAGCCACCAGTGTCTAATCCATAGTAAAGGTTTAGTGGTTGTCCTTGTTCGTCATAAAGGTTAGTTGAAGCCATGAATAAAAAAGCATTTATTCCTATCATTACAACAGTGAGCATTATTGCCCATGTCAATATTTTATCATTCATAGTCTGTTCTTCCCTCCTATTGCTATCATTAACATTATTACGCTTACTGCCATTATTGCCATTATGCCTAGTGGTACCCATGCGAAGTATGTGAATAGTCCCATTACTACTAGGAATATTCCTGCCATTCCTTCTGCTCCTGTGAATCCTGTTTCTATTGCGAAGCCTATTGTTATTATTATGCTAATAAAGATTGCGATGAATAGCATTGAGCCACAGGGGATTAGTGGGTCGGTTGTTACTGGACAACCGAAGCTTGGTCTTAGGTCGAAGCCGATTGCTTTGTAGAAATCGAATCCTACTTGGGGTTTGTATTTGTATTGTGTGTAGTAGATTCCTTTGTTTGTTGTTACTTGAACATAAACTATTATGTAGCCGTTTGTATCAAACCAGTTTCCGTCTAGTGTTTGTAGGGTGTTATCTAAAACAATTGTGTTTGTTAGGCTTGTGATTGTTTTTGACCAAACAGTAACATTACTTCCTGCAACCCCATTCACGTCAGTGTTAACTACATAAATGTAGGCACTTACGAAAGTTATTCCGTAATTTCTGTCAGTAACACTAATCTTTTGTATTAAGCTAACATCGTTTCCGATTATTTTTCCTCTTGTTGGAGTAAATTTTACTGTTACAAGTCCTTCACCTAGGATTGCTCCTGTCAAACCAAGGTCATCAACAGTAATATATATTGTGGTGCTTGTTGAGGTTACACTATAAGCTTGAGAACCAAGTAATGTTCCATTATCATATATTTCAAACTCATACTCATCATTCGCAATCAAACTAATTAATGCTTCTCCTTTTGAGTCAGTTACAACTTGCTCAACAAGAACACGACCAACTGCTGGAATTGTTTTGTATATTTTAAGTGTAATGCCTCCAACTGGTTGTTGTGAGTAACCACTAATAGTATAAACAGTAGTAGAAACTGCTGAGTTAATGTCTACTAAGTAAGGTTGTAGGGTTTCTGCTGTTGTTCCACCAAGATAACTCACATAGTATTTTCTGTCGTAATAACTTGATAGTGTGTCGCCAACAGTTAATCCGTAAGTGTCTATTGTGTTTGCATATATTTGTATTGCTTGAGAACCTGTTAGGTCTGTGTATGTTTGCCATGCTAGTCCTGTTACTTTTAAACTCCAGTTTCCATCTATTGCAGAACCACTTGATTCTGATTTTGGTTTGTTTACTGTAAGAGTCATTGAATTATAATCTACTGTTCCGTCTGCACCATATATTCTCATTGTGTAATTTGGGTCGTTTGGGTTTACGAAGAAAGTTATTTTTCCAAGCGAATCAGTTTTTCTTCTTCCAATACTATTATAATTTTGGTCGTTTAGTAGCATTTCTATGTAAGTGTTTGTGTATAGGGTTGTTTTGTCTGTTTTGTATACTTGGAATTCTATGTTTCTTCCTAGTGATTCTGGGAGTAGTGTGAATCCTATTGTTATATCACTGTATTGGTTTAGGTCTGTTATATAGTATCTTGTTCCATAATCTGTAAGAGTAAAAGTAAAAGTGTATGTTCCACTTGTCAGTCCTTGTAAATTCAAGTCTAGGTTATTATCGATTAGTGTTGCTCCACTGTTTCCATTTATACTTGGGCTTATAGTGTATGTTATTCCATCAAGTTCTGCTAGGTTGTTTTCGTCATAAAAACCAAAGTTTGCTATTCCGTATGTTGTGAATTGACTGGTTTTTGTGGTTTCGTTGTTGTCTGCGTTATCGGTAGAAAAATATTGAATAGAATGAACTCCCCCACCTGGGTAAGTGAATATTCTGTTTGCGTCTGTGTAAGTTTTTTGAATCCAAACATTCGCATCAATATTATAGTTAATGTACTTACATCCTGAATTGTTATCTGTGCAGGTTAGAATAATGTTTTGGTCTGTTGTTCCAGTTACTTGGTGTGAACTGAAAGTTGTTACTGGAGCAGTCCACTCTCCAGTATTAAAAGCATAATATTGAATATCATTTAAATCATTGTTGGTATCAACATATAATCCTATATTCAAATCTGTTAATTGTGTTGTTGGGTAATTAAAGTCTTTTGTGAACCCAATATTTGTATCGCCATTCTTCCAAGTCCAACTCGTAATACTTGTTGCTCCAAAGGTTGGGCTTGTGTCGGTCAAAATTACTTGAGCATTTGTTTTATCTATTACATAACCAAAATTAGCGTCAACACCTTCAGTAAAAGGATAAGTGAAACCATCTCCACTATTATATAATTCAGTTATTTCTGTTGGTGTTAAAACTCTTGACCAAATACCTACTTCATCATAATACCCGTCGTAATAATCCCCAAAACGCGGGTTTCTTCCAATTTGTATTACACCACTACTTGCGGATGCGGTAGTACCAAAAGTTGTGCTTCCCCTATTAACACCGTCTTGGTATAAAATCATTGCTTTTGTTGAACCGTCATAAGTTGAACAAACCATATACCAATCCGTTGTTGTTGCGGCAACTGACGATGTTATTGTATTTGAACCCCCACAATCCCTTGTCATCCTAAATTTAGTATAGCCATTGGCTGCCGGTATTAATTGCCAAGTTAAAACCCCACAAGCATCAACAACTTTTTCAATACCCTCATAGTGTGTTAGGGTTCCTTTTAACCATGAACAAACAGAAAAACTTGTACTATCACTAAACTGCATACTTGCTGGGGGGCTTATTTGAGCATATTTACCATTAGAAAATACTCCATAACCCCTATCAATTAATCCGTTGCTTGTTGTTGGTAAACCACCAATAAGCGTACCGTTTATTGTTCCAGTGTCATCAATCATTGTTGTGCCGCTTGTTTCGTCCATTGAATAATAAGCTTCTAAATTAGTTGTTAAGTCTGCAAAACTAAAAGACAACATTAGTATTAATGCAATTAAAACAATTAAAGGTTTATACATTTAATAAAACCTCAGTTTTATTAAGTATTAAAATTTGTTGGCAAATTTTATACATAGCAATCAATCTCCCCTTGCGACTCCTGAACAAATTTAAACACGTTATGTCTACAACCTCTATAAATTTCTTCAAGAGTTTTTTCAGTCATTGTCCTATAACCGTTTAATCCACACATTAGTAATTCGCCCCTTGATAACTATAATCAGGTTCCCCACCTTTTCCAAATTTAACTATCCAGATAACAAAACCAATCATAATAGCCAGACCAATCATCCACAAAAAACTACTCGTAATATCAGGCAAAGCACTACTAGTTCCTACTTGTACAATGTCTCCATTAATATCAGTCCCATACTTCATAGTTGAACCAGCCCCAGTCAAAGAATCCCTAGCCTGGTCATTCAAAATGTTTATAGGCTGCATAAAAATCACTAACACCAAGATAACTGCAAAGCTACCAATCAAAATCTCTAAAACGCCCATTGATTCCTACTCCCCTGTTGTTTCGCATATTTAGCTGCACGAAGTCCTTGAATTTCACCAACAGAATCCAATAAATAAGGTGTATTTTCAACAAAGATCGTTTCTTCTCCAGGCACCCTACTTCTAGCCTTCCTTCTCCTAAACTTTTCTTCCATAATAAAAGGATCATCCATTCCACCAAAAGTCTTACTAGCCCTCTTTAACTTAACACTTCTAGCAGTAGTGTTATCAGCCACCATCAAACCCCTATTAAAAGCAGAATTATAAGGCAAAGGTTTATCAGTAACTTTTACCCACTTAGTATTATTATTCTTTCTAACATAAGGAATAAACAATTGTGTCCTATCATTAACAGCAATGCTTTTTTCTCTCTTATACACTTGAGGCATTCTTGGAACAGTAATATTAGTTTTATTAGGAAAATAATTCTGTTCTTTATAATAATTTATAGGCACATATTTTGGTTGTTTATACTCATCAAGTTTCAAGTAATCCAAATTAACATAATCTGTCTTAGGCATCCTATAATTATTAGAAGGTTCAAATACTTTTTTGTAATCTAAAAGCTTAGCTTCTTTTAATCTCGGTTCTTTAAAATAATTAACTTGTTTCTTATAATCCGATTGTCTATATCTTGGAAATAATTCTTGTTGTTTATAATTATACTTTGGTTCAGAATAAAACCCCTTTGTTTTATAAGGCAAGTTAGTTTCTAAAGCACTTCTAAAATAAAGTTTAGATTCAGTTATAACCTCAGGTCTCCTATAATAATCAAACACCCCACTCTTAGAAACTTTCTTAGGCCTACCTAAAGAACCAATATCAGTAACTACTTTTCCACTACTATACTTTTTCATAATAGCATTTATTTCAGGAGCATTCATAGAAACAAGTTTTCTTGGAGCAAACTCATAAAACTTTAATTCAGGTTCTAAACCATAACGAGAAACACTTTTCTTACTAGATTTGATACCAGTAAACTGTTGAACTAAAGCTTTAGTTTCAGCACTTGCTCCACTACCCATTTGAATATCCTTACCAGTCTTATACAACAAAAAACCAATCTCATCACTTGGTTGTGGAACACCCTTAATCTTTTTCACTTTAAAAGTATCAGAATAAATATCTTGCTGCATAAACTCTTTACCAAAAACCCTTAACCTATTATTCCTAAAATAAGGTTTACCCATAACAGTTCTGCCAACTTTTTCTAAATCTCTAGTACTAACAATAACTCCAGCTTCTTCTCCAATCTCCCCAACTAATCTTTTCTTAGCTCCACCCTTATAATAAAGAGTATCAGTATCTAATATTTCTCTTAAATATCTACCTTGATAATATTTAGAACTCTTTCTTGGAACTTTAATAGGTTCAACTCCACCACCTAAAAATATATCTGGCTGAGGAGCTTTCATAAAATTAACTTCTTTACCAGTAATAAAAGTTCCCTTAAACAAAAGATCTTCTAACTCACCTGGAATAATAGCAGTAACTCTTTTTCTCTTAGCAATCCTATAACTACTTGGTTCTCTTGGTGGACGACCAACAGTTTTAAACAAAACCACATTAGCCAAAGCACTTGAACGCCATTGTTTACCAAAACCACTAACCTCATAACCTCTTTGTAATTTAGGAAAACTCCCACCGAACAAAGGCAAATCTTTTATGTTATAAAAATAAACACTTGGTTGCTTTCCTTTTAATTTAGGTTCTTTCTTTGGAATATTTAATAACTCTCCACTCTCACCAAAAACTCTAAGCCCACTACCCTTTACTTTTTTGTAATTCAAATAACCTTCACCAAGAACATTAACCTGTCTTTCCATACCAATACCTAACGGATTTTCAGGAGCATAACCAATCTTTCCAGTTTGCCCAAAATCATAAAACTGAGAAACCTTTTTTCCAGGAGTCATATCAAGTGGAGAAATAAAACCTTTCTTTCCAGTAATATTAAAAGTAACATCATACAATGGCTGACTAATAATTTGTTGCCCATATCCTTTACTTGTTCCAAGATTAACACCAAACTGTTTAGAAACAACACCAAACTCTTTACCAATTAAATTTGGAAAAGTTTGACCAATAATATCTTTAGAACTTATTCTTGCATTAGGAGTAGCATAAAATCCTCTCGAATCAATATACCAATTCCCACCACTAGGATCTCCCCTAACCAAAGGAATCTTTTCTCCTTTAACAGGAATAAAAGGAAACCTACCCTGGCTTGTAAAACTTGTAGATTGCCCAAATTGATTTTGTAAGCTAGAAAAAGGAATATCACCCATCAAAGCGTTCCTATGAATATTTTCAATAAATATTTTACCAGTATCACTTATGCCTCTTGTTTTACCCCAATCCCCATACTGAACAATGTTTAATGTTTCTCTTGTTGGCCTAAAATCCATCGGAGTAATGTTTTTTCCAAGCACTCTTGAAGCTTGAGTTTTATAATACTGTAAATTTTGTTTTAATGTCGGAGCATCACCAAGCATAATTGTTTTAACAATGTCTCCCCTTAATCTTGTTTTCCCAGTGTAAAAAATGTTTTTAGCAGGGCTTAAAATATAATCAAGAGGATCACTTGTTCTTTGATATAAAGAATATGCTTTTCCGAATATCCCAGGTTTAGAACCTATTGCAACTTGCCCAAAGTTCCCAAGTACTGCAATTGTCCCTAAAATATTTCCACCAAACCTTAGAGGATTTTGTCCTATTCCCTGCATTACTTGATTAGGATTAGCAAATGCTGTTGCTGTTGAAATATAAGCTTGTGAAACAGGATTAGTAGTAGCATAATTTGGTTTGAATATTGCTCCTCTTGGAGTTAACATAAAAGGAAAAGCATTTTCTAGCATTGTTATTGGACTTAAAGTTACTGCTTCAATAGCTCCAGCACCAAAATTTCTAACATCATATTGCCCAAAGTTTGAATAACTTTTTTCAAACCCAATAGAAACTGGAGATTGTCCCAACGAAGATTGACTAGCAACTCTTGACGGAACACCCATACCTAATAATTGTTCTTCATAAGCAAGTTGGGATTTTTGTGTAGGAGTTAATTTAAAAGTATCAAATTTTGGAGTTTCTAATAATAATTGTTTTGTTAACGCTGGTTGTTGTTCTAATTGCATATACTTTTTTATATCAGCATCTATTTTCTTTTCTCCCCTCTTAGTAATTCTACCAACATCTTGATTCTCAAAAAAATCATAATTATCAAATCGAGTTGAAGAAGTAGCAAGATTCCTAATAGCTTGTCCCTTAGCTAAATTATCAATAACAGTTTGTAACCTATTACTACCCACGCCAAGAGCATCATTCTTTGACACAACAAGATTATACTGGCCTTGAACAATAGAACCCTGTGCTTTCAAACCACTAGCTTTCTTTTCTAACTCTGCCTGTTGAGCCATTGCCCTTTCATAAGCAGAAGCACCTAAAGATTTACCGCCAAAACTAGAATTAAAATTAGCAACAGAACTTTCATAAGCAGCATAACCTGTTTCATAATCAGAAACATATTTTTCATACGCTTTAGCAGCAGCTCTAGCTTCGCCTTCTTCTTTCTTTAATCTTGCAGAATACAAAACACTAATCTTCCTATCAACATTATTGTAATCAGTAACACGATTGCTTGAAAGATACTCAACTCTTTCTGGAGTAAAATAATCTTTTGCCTTACCAACAATTTGATTACTACTTCTTACAACTTGCCCAACACTCAAATTCTTATCAGCATAATAACTATTAACATTTCTTAACACAGGAGCAGAAGAACCACCACTCGAGTAACGCCTTCCACTACTCCCATAAGAACCATACAAAGCGTTCCCTCTTGAATCTGTATTAAAACTATAACCAGTAGTAGCTCCACTTTGAGCTAAAGAATTATCCCTTAGAGTTCTACTAAGTTCAGCTTGTCTTTGTGCAGGAGTAAAATTAACCCTAGCCATTAATCATCACCACACACGCAATGACAATTTGCAATATCAAACTCTTGCACATTAGAACCAGTATAATTTATTTGGCCAGTGATTGGATTAGTTGGAAATGAATATCCTTGATTAGATCCTTGCTGTGCTAAAGCATTATCTCTAATTGTATTTTTTAATTCTTTATCTAATACAGATTGATTTAACACTTGAGAAAAAACAAAGTTTGCCATTACTAAACACACAGCAACTATAAGTATTACACCAACAAAATTCAGAGACATAAACTAAAGCCTCCTGCATAATAAGTTTGAGAAATAACAGCTCCAGTTCTAGGATCTGTTTTAATATGTATTCCAGGGCCTTGAGCTGTATAATAAGGTGATGAACTTAATGGCGGTCTTGTAGTTGGAGCTGTCGGAGTTACTCTTCTTACAATAGTTACCATGTTATATTAATAGTCCTTAAGATGTATTTAAACTTTGCGTTGGAACTGTTATTATTTCTAACTCAGCATCAACAAATTGATTATTAGGATTAGCTAAATAAGGAGTTGATAAATAATTTTGTGTCTGTACACAAAGGACTGGTTCTTGAATAATTAACCCAATACTTATCCCAGAAACAAACCCACTAAAAAATAAACAAACAAATCCCAGTGTTATCAAATACTTGTTCATTTTTTTTCCTCCTTAAATACAAGCGGTTGGTTTAAAACTTCACCAATCTTCCTCAAACCCCTACCAAGTTGTTTCAAACTAAACTCTTTACCAACAACATAAACAGCATGATTCTCATAATCAAAAGTCTCCCTTTCAACAAGCCAATCCTCTAACAAATCCACAGCCTTTTGAGGCCGAGAACCCTGAGTACAATCCTCTGACTGTCTCCCAAACTTCTCGCACGAAACAATTTTGGTGTCAAAAATCTTGAGTTCACAAACACCCATTTTCTCGAAAACCTGTATTCTCCACTTTTTTCCACCAACGTGATTCATTTTATATAGCCCCCATTAGTTGTGCAGTAGTTTCTGGATTCTTTAAAACCAAGAACAACACTAAACCAACAGCTCCAAGGATTAGGATTAAAAGAATATTCATTGGAGTCATCCAACCCTCTTTCTTCTCTTGAATATACCTCTCAATTCTACGACCGAGAGCGATAGCGTTTTCGTTAATCGTATTAATATCCCTTGCTTTACTAGAAACATTTCCAGCCATAACATTTAGATCCGCATTACTATCATCTCCTTCAAACAAAACAATAATTGGTTTTCCAGTGTTATCTATCCAATGCTTTCTAGGATTAGTAATCTTCATTTTATCGTCAAGCATTCCTCGAGCAAAAGGCATTTCCATGTCTTTAATAGCATCTACACTGAAACGAATAGCTCCTTCTCTTTTAATTCTCGCAACCATGTACTTGTTTTTTCTTGGAGTGAAAACAAACATTCTGTACGCAAAGAAACCAATCAATACTAGGATAGGTATTGCTCCGACTCCAATAAACATTGTGTTAATGTTTTGTAGTAAACCTGCAACTTCTAGATAAGCTTGTTCACTTAGCATGTCTCGAATAAGTTCTAGGCTAGTCAAAGACATGTAGCGTATAACAAACATTAGTATTACTCCAGCAATTACTGCCCCTGTTATACAGATTGCTTCTGGCCAGAATAAATTTATTTCTCTCCAAATGGTTTCGCTTGAAGTACTTGATGGTGGGAAATCCTTCTCTTTTTTACTAGCTGTTTTTCCGAACAAGCCACGCCTTTTTGTTGTCGGTTGTTCTGGTTCGTTCCACTTAGCGTTATCTGACACTATCTTTTCGTTCTCTAACGCTTTTATTTCTTTAATTACTTCCAATTCATCTATACCAAACTTCATTCTGTTCCCACCTTTTTTAATAACGGCATTACTGCATCCAATTCTTTATCCTTAAAAACCTCTTGACAAGACTTTAAATAAGGAATTAATTCTTGCACAATAAAACTAACATCACTATCTCTCAAACATTTTCTGTTTTCAAACAAACAAGGCATCCCATCAACAATACTTAGAGTGTACTTATTAGGTTCTTTAACTTTTTTTGCCTGTTTAAGAATACCTTTTAGAATTCTTACGCTGATTGCTCCGAGTTTTTTGGTTTCAATAGCTTTGTTTAATCTTTTAAAGTATTCTTTATAAACCATGTCGTCCATGCTAGATTTTGAAGCTACTCCTTTGAGTAATTGTCTTTGCATTGCACCCTTAACTAACTTTCCAAGTTTCATTTTAATCCCTTCCAATGTAATAATAGGCCGACACAAAAAACAAGTGAAAGCCAGTATAGTGGTTCTCCTGTTAGTTTGTGAAACCAAATTGAACCAAGGGCAGTAATAGTAATGAAACATCCCATTATAGTATAATTAAACATTTTTAAATCCATTAATTTTAAATCCATTTTAAAACAACCCGAATAATTTCTCACTCTTATCTTTACCTTCAACACCACGCTTAATAAAACTACTCGACTCAACGTATTGAGACTTAGCTAACTTAGAAGGCTTACCAGTAGTTCTTGAACTACCAAGTAAATTCCATCTTGAATAAACCAACCGATTAAAAGCCCTAACAGACTTAGCATCAAAACCATACTGCTCACCACAATTAAAATTATCCTGAATATTCTCGTCAATCTCCATCAACAACAACTTCTCCTCATCAGTCAAAAAACTCTTAGCATCATCATCATTATACGGCTCAAGCATACCACGAAACTTCCCAGGCAAAACAAGAAGATTGTTTTTAGTATCAGGCTGCCAAGGAAGAAATCTACGATTACACTCCATTATTAATTGAGAAACCTGAGGGTCAAAAGCAATCTGACCCCTATCCGACATCTGCATAGCAATCTGAGCCTCATTAGACTCATCCTGACGCATCATCTGTTCTTTCATTTGATGCTTAGCAAATTTTATATCGTTACTTCCACCAAACAAACCCATGTATTACTCAACCCATTATATTGCATACTCATCATTCCCTTGTCTAGACTTCGACCTCGAAAAATTGTATGCGAAACCAAAGATTATTCCAACGAATGCCCCATAAAACATTACGTCTGTAACAACTCTTAACCAGTTCCAAGATTCAAGACTATAACTTTCTGTTTGATAAGTGTATTCCAAGGTAACTGGATCGATACTTTCAACATTGTTTAGTTGTAGTCCTTCGCTCATAATGAACATGCTTGAAACCATTAGTAAAACAGATGCAAGAACAACAAAACCTAGTGAAGCGTTTACGTTGTATCTTGAAACGCCTATGACGTATAAGACTATTATTATTGCAATTAGAATTCCTAGTCCTATAATCGGTAAAGCCATTTTTTTTTCACATCTCTTATAAATATTTATACTGACTCTCGTCCGAGAGCCAGTCGACCAAATCATTGGGGTATTTATCTTCGCATTCCTACGTAAGTTAATACTGCAACAATTCCTATGATTAGCACTGCGGCCAATAATAGGTCGGTCAGGTTTAATAGCGACACAGCAGATGCACTTACATTTGTAGTGTTTAGTCCTGCATAAACTTCTGCGAAGATTATGATTCCTATGATTCCTACAATTGCAGCAACAGCAGCTCCAGCCACGTTAACTTGTCCTCTTTTATCCATTTGTGTTTTCACTTTTGAATTTTTTGGATTGAAAGGCACCTTTGGTGTTATTCAATCTTAATTAGTATTAGTGTTCAAGGTTATATATATAACTGTTGTTTGGATTATGAACTAAGAAGGACTTTTTTTCCCCTTTTCTTTTTATTTTTGTTTTGTTGTTTGTTCTATGCAGATTGGTATTCCGTATATTTCGTTAGCATCAGTTATTTGTGGTAACACTGTGCTTTCTAGTCCGATTCTTTCGCAGTGTCCTTGTTGGTATGCTAGGTTTCCTAGGGTGTTTAGGTCATTTATTCTTCAGCTACTGCGAATATATCGTCAGGATTTGAAGTTACATTAACTGCTTTTACAATAGTTAATGGAGAGTTTATTGTAACTCTTACTGAAAGTATATCTTCAGGTTTTGCAGATGAAATTATTTTTTGCGCAATGTCATCTACCTTAAATCCGTGTTTTTGTATGGAATCACTAACCTTTCTAGCTGATAGATATTTTACTGCTTCTAAATTTTTATCCATTATTTCACCCCATGAACTGTATGAGTAATACATATATATTTAACGTCCGCATTATATAAAAAACTATCGGAAAAATTCTGCACTTAAAGTGTTTGTTCTGCACTTAAAGTAACACTATTTACTCACTTTAAATGCAAAGCCAGCAAAAGCTATAAACATTAATAGTATTACTGTAATAGTTTGTCCCAATGTTACATTTAATTTTAGTTCCATTTAACTACACCAACTGTATGTGTTTGGTTTTGCTATGCATAGTTCTGTCTTTAATTCATATATTGCTTGTCTTAATAATTCTATTTCATCAACCATGTTTACTCCACTAACTTTTTTTGTAAAAGGATAAGTAATAATCTTTTCTTGTATCATAGCACATGTTTCAATTTCGTTCAAATCAGTTTCGCATGTGTTGTTATCTACAAAACTACTTACTGGTTTGCTAAAATCTGTTACGTTAATGTTTGTTGAGCCATAAAATTCTTCATGCAATATTCCACCACTCGCCCATTATCAAACTTTTACTTTTTAACCTTTTTATCAGTTTTAAAGTTAGTTGCCCCTGTTTGTGAATCTATCCCTGTTTCTGTATTTTGTCGTTCTCCCCAAACTTTCTTAACACTAAT
>Ga0209702_10006193_pt1 | contig 15589 bp, 11 predicted proteins | sample FRY01_FD_187210 | JGI IMG/M metagenome (GOLD analysis project Ga0209702, IMG submission 187210) | Freshwater microbial communities from Lake Fryxell liftoff mats and glacier meltwater in Antarctica - FRY-01 (SPAdes) (version 2) | ecosystem: Environmental > Aquatic > Freshwater > Ice > Glacier... | reverse complement strand
GTAAATCCACAAGAACTGCAAGAAACAATCTGAAAGACTTCCTGACTAACAGTATAATCTTTAGCATCAAAAACAGCATCAAATTTTGCGTTCCCGCAAACGAGACAATTAGAATACTTATACATGTGTTTCACGTGGAACTTCAACGACCAAGATAAACCATTAGAACAGAAATATCCGAAGGTGATACTCCGCTAATTCTGGAAGCTTGGCCAATAGTCGAAGGTTTAATCTTGCTTAATTTTTCTCTAGCTTCTAAGGAGAGTGAAACAAGAGCTTGGTAATTAAAGTCATCCTTTAGGTGCATCGACTCCAATCGAGTGAGTTTCTCAGCGGTTTCTTGCTCCTTCTTAAGATATCCTTCGTATTTCATTAATATCTCGGCAGACTCAATCATCTCATCATTCAAATCATTCGATTCGCAATATTCTTTTATTGGAGAAACCTTCCTTGTCATTTCAATCAAAGAAACTTGTGGTCTAGATATTACGTTGACGATTTTCCCTTTGTGTGGGATTGGTGGTGTGTTTTCTTCTTCCAAGTAGGGATTAATTTCTTCTGGCTCTATACTCAGTTTTCTCAAGAAGGAAGTAAACTCGTTAACCGCATTTCTTTTCGAAACCACCCTTTCCATACGATCAGCTTTGGCTAATCCTAATTCAAAAGAACGAGGTGTTAAACGAACGTCGGCATTATCTTGCCTTAATAGCAATCTGTATTCGGCACGCGAGGTAAACATTCTATACGGCTCGTCTGTGCCTTTGGTAACCAAATCATCTATCAGCACTCCAATATAAGCTTCAGATCTGCTTAAAATAAATGGTTCACTATTATTGATCTTTAAATGGGCGTTTATTCCTGCCATTATACCTTGGCCGGCAGCTTCTTCATAACCAGTAGTGCCATTAATTTGGCCAGCGAAATATAAATTCTCAATACCCTTTGTTTCTAGAGTTAACTTAATTTGTTGCGGAGGGAAGTAATCGTATTCGATTGCGTATCCAGGTCTGAAGATTTTCACCTTCTCAAAACCTACAATCTTTCTCATAGCCTCGAACTGAATATCTTCAGGAAGGGAGGTTGAGAATCCATTTACATAAATCTCTACTGTATCCCAACCTTCTGGCTCAATAAATAATTGATGTCTGTTCTTGTCAGAAAAACGTTCAATTTTATCTTCGATAGATGGGCAATAGCGAGGACCTAGACCCTGAATCCTACCTGTGAACATTGGAGATTTATCAAAGCCGGTTCTAAGGACATCGTGAACCGCGTCACTCGTATATGCCATCCAACAGGGAAGCTGTCTCTCTAATTTAGGAGTATCCATGAATGAGAATTTCTGCGGATTCTCGTCGCCGGGTTGTATTTCCATTTTAGAATAATCCAAAGATCGGCCATCAACACGCGGCGGTGTTCCCGTTTTCATTCGACCACTTTCAAACCCAAATGCATTTAACTGTTCCGTAATTCCAGTAGCTGTTCTTTCTGCTGCACGTCCTCCACCAAAGTTTTTCTCTCCGATATGAATAAGTCCATTCAAAAATGTTCCGTTGGTCAAAACAACAGCCTTTGCTTTAAACTTTATCCCTAAGGCAGTTTGAACACCAACGGCACGTCCGTTTTCAATTAAAAGGGAGCTAACCATATCCTGGAAAAAATCAACGTTTGGAATTTGCTCCAACATCAATCTCCACGTTTCCGCGAATCGCATCCGATCGTTTTGCGTTCTTGGGCTCCACATAGCTGGACCTTTACTTAGATTCAGCATTTTAAACTGAATGGCAGATTTATCCGAAACTATTCCGCTTAAACCTCCCAATGCATCAATCTCTCGAACAATTTGCCCTTTGGCAATACCTCCCATAGCGGGGTTACAAGACATCTGGGCAATAGTTGCCATATTCATTGTCACTAAAAGCACCTTGCTTCCCATATTAGCAGCGGCTGCAGCAGCTTCACAACCTGCGTGACCTGCACCAACTACTATAATATCATATTCTCTTTCCATAAAAATTTGTTCCACGTGGAACATGTCAATAATTGACAAAGATAATCAAAGAAACAATAGCATTAATTGCTGATTATCAGTTCTTTAAGTCTTAGTAACGCTAGGTTTTCCGCTTCGGTCATTAATGCTTTATCTTTTTTCGACTTATCCTTATAACCCAACATGTGCAGAATGCCATGTATGACAACTCTGTGTATTTCATCCTCAAAAGGAATACCTAAACAAGTAGCATTATCTGTAACTCTGTCGATTGAGATTACCAAATCCCCATATATCCATCCCTCTGTTGAATAATCAAAGGTGATAATATCCGTCATATAATCGTGCTTAAGAAATTCACGATTGACGCCTAACAAATAATCGTCTGAGCAAGCAATAATGGCAATATTGCCTACCTGAATGTTATATAAACTTGCTGTGCCTTTAATCCATTCTTTAAGTAAACGCTTCTGCTCCCACTTAAAAGTAATCTCGGCTAGTTCGAAACGTATCAGAATCTATTATTGATTGATTAATCTAAAGTAAAGTTCGACACGACGACCTTCCTTTAAAAACTTAATATCGTCTGTTAATTGACGCATTAAGAATACTCCACGACCATGAGGAACTTCAAGATTTTGCGGGTCAGTAGGGTCGGGGAGAGTATCTGGATTATATCCATTTCCTTGATCTTCTATCGTAAAACAAAGATTGTTTTCCTTGTTTTCATAAAAAAAGTTCACGGATTTATTTGGGTCGAATCGGTTACCATGACAAATTGCATTGCTCACAGCTTCTGAAACAGCTATGATAATGTTACCATAGTTTTCATCACCAATATTGTAGTATTGGCATATCTCGTCGACGTATTTCTCAACGAGTCTTACATTTTCTTTCACAGATTGTAATGTTACGGATCTAGTATCAGTGATTGTCATTCGCTTAACAATTTAATTGATGGTGTTAAAATACTCCTTTACCATTGTGCGGTAAAATGGTTTCAATGTTGGTGAAAGTGTTTTTAATAATTCAGCTTCTTCCTTCATTAGTCGGTTGTACTCGTTGAAGACAGAAATGTTACGTTTTTGGTCAAAAACATTTTCATTTGACTCTCTTTTTTCGTCCTGATCCCTTTCTCTCTCCGCCTTTTCCGCCTCCAAAAGCCTTGTCATTATTTCCTGCTGCCTACGCATAGTTTCTAATGTAATATTTTTGTTAACTATGTCCGTTTCTGTTTGCTCCATTTTATTTATTGCATTTCGCAAGTCTCCGGTACTTCCTGAATTCCCTTCTTTAATCATTTCATTCATCATCTTCTGCAAAGCGTTTCTCACCATTTCTTGCTGAGCTGCCATCTTAGCTAACTGTTCACTGCTTCCTTTACCTAAACCTCCTGGCTTACCTTGACCATCAGGCTTACCCATGCCTTCTTGCATCTTCTTAAGTTGATCATTGATTTGTTGCTGTAACTGCTTCATTGTAGCCATTGAAGGTTTACTACCTTTTCCTGGTTTGTTCTTGCTCCCTGGCTTTTTGCAGGAACCATCACCCGGTTTTTCTTGCATCTGCTGAGCTAGCTGCTTTTGCATTTCTTGCGATAGCTCCCCAAGCATCAAGGCAAGATTGTTTATAGATGTCATGACCAATTGCTGTCTGTCGGCAGCCTGAGGCGTTCTACGCTCCGCTAAATGACCAATGGCTTGATCCATATTCATATGAATAGCACTAATCTCTTTATTTACAAAAGACGATATTTGCGCTATTCGCTTGCTTAAGGCAAACAATGAATCTTCAATCATTTTTGCATCGTCGCTCAACTTCTTTTGTTCTGCAGCAATTGCAACATATTGAGGATTGTTAGTCTGCGTTTTAACTAAATTCTTCTTTATTCTTTCCTGATCAAACGATAATTGAATCAGGTTCTCTAATATCTCACGAAGCTTCTTCACATCAATTTCCAAAGTTTCCTGCTCCGCCGATGCTTGCATTGCTTTCATCTTATCGCTCATTTCCTCCATCTTTTCCGATGCACTCTTTTGAGATTTTGATGCTTTGCTTTGCTTTTTATTATCAAGCTGATCAGAACTATTCTGCATGTCTTGCTCAATTTCCTCTTCTTGAGAATCCGTATTTTCTAAAGGTTGAGGGTTTTCTAAATCTTGATTTTTCTTATCAAGATCATCCATATCCTTACGCAACTTGTCAAATTCTTGATTAAGTTCTTCTTGCTCTTTTTTCAGCTTATCAGCATCCTCATTACCTTTTTCACTGCGCTTACTTAACTCTTCCTCCTTCTTTTGCAACCGATCCAGCTTGTCAATTGTGGCATTAAGTTTTTCCTCGAACTCAAGTTGTTTGAATAATTCTAAAGATCGATCAAGTTCTTTTTCGAGATCCTTGTTATCCATTTTCATGTCATCGAGCTTATCTTTCAACTTATCTTTATCAAGCTGATCCATCATTTTCTCCAGCTCTTTAAGCTTGTCCTTCATTTCATCACTCAATAATTCTTCAAGAAGCTTCTCTAATTGTTCTTGCTTCTCCTTTAACTTGTCTTCCGATTTACGGAATTCTTCATTCTTGCTATTGTTCTCTTTGTTTTCCTTTTTTACCTGCTGAATCTTTTCAGATAATTGTTCTTGCTGTTTTATTAATTCTTGAAGCTTCTTTTTGTCTTGCCAATTAATATCCTTCTTTTCCAATAATTTCTTGTTGAATTCTTCGAGCTCCTTTTGAAGTTTCCGAGCGTCTTCAAGCGTTTCTTCTAGATTATTCTTTACTGAAGCATTATCCTGATCCCGCTTCTTTTCAAGCTCATCTAATGTGGGTATTTTAAAGTAAAGCTTACTTGTTCGGGATGCTTTGGGACCATGGATTCCATCGTTATCCCATACTTCAAACCAATATTCTATTTCTTGTCCTGGTTCTAACAATAGTGTTGAAAAATCATAAGCCCAAAAGAATAAAGAGTTGAGCGATGATTTACTGAATGGAACATCAAACGATTGCTTTGATTTGACTTCATCGCCGCTTCGTTGCTGAAAGACAAATTTTAAGGACGAAAATCCATAATCATCTTCAATACTCCCTTTAAAATAAACCCTTGAAGAGAGCATTGAATCCGCTTGTTCTTGAGATTGAATAGAAGGATAGGCATCTGATTTTACTCGAATCGTATATTCCACCTGATCATTACCTTGTATAAATTGGTTTGACGTGGATACTTTGTACGTATTGTCTGCTAAGAACCTCTGCGAATATTTGAATGTTCCACGTGCTTCATCTTTAATTTTAAATGAAGTATCTGCAAAACTCAATTCTATTTCTGAAGTATTCTTAGTTGAAAATTCCCAAGTAGCCTTAGTTCCAGCAGGAATGTTTAAATCTCCAGTGTTATTAACAACTTCATCCTTAACTCCTGTATAATCTGGATAATCTAAAATGATTCTAAAATTTGTAAGAATCGGATTTGGTAGAGCTTCTAATGTATATGGCTTCGAATAAAATCCATCAGCAAATAATCTAAAATCAACATTTCGCTGAACATTCTTAAAAGTGTAAGAGAAATGTTGCTTATCGTCTTTATTCAAACGAAAACGAGTTTCACCAATAGATATGTAGGCTTCAGCAGGTAACTCTTCACCACTCAGTTCAATTTTTAAATCGAAATCCTTTTGGCTCGGAGTTTTTAAGGATGAATTCTCAATTGTAAATTTGAATGGTGCAATTAGCTCGAAAGCAGAAGTATAATTGACAATTCTGTTTGAGCTTTCGGTTATTAGTGCTGGGAAAAATATCCAAAGAAGAACAAATATTGTAATTGGAATTGCGGCCCATCGAGCGAAGCGTATATTCTGACGAAAATCAATTGCTGATGAAAAGGGAACAGGCTTTAATTCGTTTATACGTTGATTAATACTGGCCTGTATTAAATCGCTTTGATTTAACGAACTATTGGAGGCTACTTGCTGAAGCTGTAAAGTATTGATAAGCTTATCGCGCACTTCTCTAAAGTGGATTCCTATAATATCAGCAGCTTGTTCATAAGAAATAATTTTTCCAATTTTTGCCAAATGAAAAATTGGAATTAGAATGAATCTGAAGAGAATACCAACAGCAATAATCAAGTAACCATAAAAAAGCACAGCTCTTCCAGTACTATTCAGGCGACCGAAATACTCAATTCCGGCAGTGAATAGAAAGAACACCACCAATGCTCCAACCGAATAGATTAGACCACGAATGAGTTGATTAGTGTAGTATTTACGTATGAACTCATCAAGTTTTAAGATGAGTTCATTATAAGCGGAATCTTTCACACGCATATTCTGCATCAATTAACGAAATTACAACGTTTTTGATACACCTAAAGTGTAAATGCATCAAATTTTAACAAGAAATTTTTTCTACCCTTTTTTGATGCCTTCCTCCTTCGAAATTACTGGATAAAAATGTGTTTACAATTTCTAAGGCCAATTCCTCAGAAATGAATCGGGATGGGAGACACAGAACATTTGCATTATTGTGTAAACGAGCCAATTCTGCTAATTCAACATTCCAACAAATTGCTCCTCTAATCCCAGCATGTTTATTTGCTGCCATGGCAACACCGTTAGCACTTCCGCAGATTAATATTCCCAAAGGAAATTCTCCGTTTTCAACTGCTGATGCTAAAGGATGAGCAACATCAGGATAATCCATACTCTCTGAAGAATGGGTTCCAAAGTCTTTACACAGAATTTCTTTTGTCTTTAACTTTTGAATGATAACTTGTTTTAAATCAAATCCGGCGTGGTCGGCTGCAATTGCGATGGTCATATCTTTGAGTCTTTATAATTCTCTCGTGCAAATACGAAAGAGTAGTTAACAATGCAAAAATCAGTTAAAATGAATTGCCCTGAGAGTCAGGCTCAAAATTAATTGAATATTAACATTGAACTTGTTAATGAGTGTTGATGAAAGCCTAGCAAATAAGAACAACTAGTTTTCATTTGTATTGGTTCTCGTCTGCATTGATAAAATTAAAATACCAAACAAGAAGAATCCTTCACTTTGAATCCTCAATCTGATAACAATGTGTTAACAATAGTGAAGCTTCAAATGCAAACAAGTTGTTAAATGAACATCAGTATGAACAACTTGTTAAGAAGAATGCTATATTCTGAGAATGAAACACATCTATAAGGATAGACTTGTTAGTTTTGTGTGTATAAACTTATGATAGCATCATTTCAAAAGCTAAGTGAATAAAAGTTCTGACATTACTAACAGACTATCTATTACACCATGTTTCTTTAAACTTTTAAAAAAGAATTAATAGTATGTTTTATCAAAACGGAGGTGTCGTTCAAGAAACGTCAGATCCATCCTTGGATTTGTTCGAAGAAATTGAGCGATTAAAAAAGGAAAAGAATGCAATAATACTTGCTCATTATTATCAAGATGCAGATATTCAAGATGTTGCAGATTATATTGGTGATAGTTTAGGACTTTCGCAGCAAGCGGCTAAGACAGATGCTTCAGTTATTGTTTTTGCTGGAGTACATTTCATGGCAGAGACGGCCAAAATCTTATGTCCCGACAAAAAAGTTTTACTTCCTGATTTGCGCGCTGGATGTTCTTTAGCCGATAGTTGTCCACCGGATAAATTTGCAGCATTTATAGCTGCTCACCCAGATCATACGGTAATATCATATATTAACTGCACCGCTGAAATAAAGGCTTTAACTGATATAGTTTGTACTTCTTCGAATGCTGTACAAATTGTTAATTCGCTCCCTAAAGATGAGAAAATCATCTTCGCTCCTGATAAAAATTTAGGTAGATGGGTTGTTGAGCAAACTGGAAGAGATATGGTTCTTTGGGATGGAGCATGTATGGTGCATGAGATATTTTCTCGTGAAAAAATTCTTCGTCTTAAATTACGTCACCCCAATGCGGTAATTATTGCTCACCCAGAATGTGAAACTCCAGTTTTAGAATTAGCTGAGTTTATTGGTTCAACAACAGCTTTGTTGAATTACACAATGAAAAGTCCTTTAAAAGAGTTTATTGTTGCAACAGAAACGGGAATTTTACATCAAATGGCTAAATCATCGCCAGATAAAACCTTCATTCCAGCTCCGCCAAATAATAATTGTGCCTGTAATGATTGTCCCCACATGAAACTTAATACGCTAGAAAAACTTTATTCTTGCCTTAAACATGGTCAACCTGAAATTACAATGGAAGAGGTTACACGTGTAAAGGCTGAAAAGTCAATTCGTAGAATGCTGGAAATTTCTTCTCAACTAGGTTTATAAATCTCAATCATCAAAAAATGAATAAAATTTTAATTGTTTTAGGTTTCTTATTAAGCCCATTAACTTTCTTCACCCAGAATTACACTTTAGTTAATGATACTGTTAAAGGAAGAGCATTTCAAGAAGTAAAGGGAGATCCAATGAAAACAAGGATTTACACCCTGAAGAATGGATTAACTGTAATGCTTTCTGTCAATAGAGATGCTCCAAGAGTTTATACGTGTATTGGCACACGTGCAGGAAGTAAAAATGATCCAAAAGATGCTACAGGATTAGCGCATTATCTTGAACATATGCTGTTTAAAGGAACTGATAAATATGGTTCACTTGATTTTGGAAAGGAAGATTACTATCTAAAACAAATAGATACGCTTTACATGAAATACAGTAGTTTAAAGGATGAAACGAAACGGAGATTTGTGTATCATCAAATTGACTCTATTTCTGGTTTAGCTGCCAAGTATGCCATTGCGAATGAATATGATAAAATGGTGCAAAATATTGGTGCAAAAGGAACTAATGCCTACACATCCTTTGACGAAACAGTCTATATTAATGATATTCCTTCTAATAGAGTAGCCGATTGGATTACTATAGAAGCTGAGCGATTTAGAAATCCAATTTTAAGATTATTCCACACTGAGTTAGAGGCAGTTTATGAAGAGAAGAATATCTCATTGGATTCAGATGATAGTAAAGTTTATGAAGCTCTTTTCGCGAATCTTTTTAAAAATCATACCTACGGGACTCAAACAACCATTGGAACAGTTGAGCATCTTAAAAATCCTTCATTAAAGAAAATCAGAGAATTTTATTCGACTTATTATGTTCCGAATAATATGGTTATTTCAATGTCAGGGGCTTTCGATTACGACGATGTTATTGAAATGATTGATAATGCATTTGGAAAATTTTCTGCGAAGGAGGTCCCAATATTTACTTTTTTTCCGGAAAAATCAGCTCCTTTGGGTACTGAGTCATCTGTTTATGGACCTGAAAGTGAATATGTAACTGTTGCTTATCGTTTACCAGCACCTGGAAAAGAAGAGTCAGCAATTATGCGCGTTTCAGAAATGCTTCTCAGTAATTCAAAATCTGGTTTATTTGATTTGAATTTGATGAAGAAACAATTAGTACTTGGAGCATCCGCAGGAATCTATCAATTAAACGATTACAGCATTCTATTTCTACAAGGTCGCCCGAAAACAGGGCAAACACTCGAAGAAGTAAAGAATTTAATGTTGGCTCAAATTGATTCTTTGCAAAAAGGAAAATTCACCCAAGAGGAACTTGATGCGATTATTTTAAATGCTCGAGTTAGCCAAACTGGCGAATTGGAAAGCAATCCATCCCGTGCTTTTAAAATGGTAAATGCTTTTATTCAAGAAACACCTTGGAATGAAGTAGTTGAAGAAACTGGCTTGATGAGTAATGTTTCTAAGGAAGACATCATGAAATTTTCTAAAAAGTGGTTTAGAAAAGATTTAACGGTTGTTTACAAAAGAATGGGAGTTGATTCAACAGTTATAAAAATTGATAAACCCAATATTACAGCTGTTGAAGTCAATAGAAATTCCATGTCGCGATTCACAAAGGACATTTTAGACAATGAAGCGAAACCTATTAAACCTGTTTTTCTTGATTTTAAGAAGGATTTCGTAACAACAGCAATTCGTCCAGAAATTGATTTGTTATCAATCAAAAACAAAACGAATGACTTATTTCAATTGTATTATGTTTTTGAATTTGGAAAATATTCTGACCAGAAACTTCCTTACGCCATTGAGCTTTTGAAGTTTTTAGGAACGGATAGATTGAGTTCTGAACAACTTTCAAAACAATTCTATGCTTTAGGTTGTGAATTCAACGTTTTTGCTGGAGCAGAGCAAACTTATGTGACACTTTCAGGTCCGCAAGAAAAGTTCGAGCGCGCACTTTCAACATTAGAACATTTATTAGCGAACGCAATTCCTAATCAAGAAGCATTAGATGCTCTTGTAGCGGATGAATTGCAGGATAGAGAGGATTCAAAATCGAATAAATATGCCATTCGTTCAGCCTTAGGTTCTTACGCCCGATTCGGAAAGAAAAACCCTACAAACTGGGTTATTAGTTCTAAAAAATTGAAGAAGCTTAAAGCAAAGGATCTCACAAAAATGATGGCCGAGTTGACATCTTATCCACATACTGTAATGTATTATGGTCCTTCAGAATCGAGCGATATTTTAAAATTAGTGAACAAGTACCACACGCTACCAGTAAATCTAAAATCGGCACCAAACCCAATTGAATTCAAGCCATTAGCTACAAATTCGAGGAAGGTATATTTCACAAACTACGACATGGTTCAAGCTGAGATTGGTTGGATGCGCGATGAAGGACCTTATCAAGCCGGAAGACAACCAATCATTTCAATGTTTAGTGAATATTTTGGAGGCGGAATGTCATCTATTGTTTTTCAAACCATTCGTGAATCAAAGGCATTGGCTTATTCGAGTTATGCTTTCTATTCAAGCCCTGCGAGCAGGAATAAAAATTATTTAGCTGGTGCATACATTGGAACGCAAGCAGACAAATTAGATTCTGCGATTCATGCTATGGATGAACTATTAACCACAATGCCCGAATCTGAGGTACTTTTCAACGGTGCAAAATCTTCCTTGATAGCGCAAACGGAATCTGAGCGCATTTTAAAGGAGGATATTTTCTTTAAATATTTAAGTGCTCGTCGACTAGGTTTAACAGAAGATTCTCGCAAGGAAGTATATGAAAAAGCGCCCCAGTTTTCAATGAAAGATGTGACCGATTTCCATAAGCAATATATTTCTGGAAAGCCTTTCGATTTATACATAGTTGCCTCCAAAGAGAAAGTGCCATTGAATAAGCTTAAAAAATATGGTCCTGTTCAAGAAGTGTCATTAAAAGAAATTTTTGGGTATTAATGAAATTAGGTCTTTCGGCCATTTTTGTACTTTGGGTTTCATGTGTTTTAAATCTTCAATCTCAAAATTCGGTTGATAGTTTAAAACATGTTCAATACACCTTTCCTTCTGGAAAAATTTCAGGAGAAGGAGATGTATTGAATGGAAATCCACATGGCTTATGGAAGAATTACTATGAGGATGGAAAGATTAAGTCGATTGGAAAATTAAATCAAGGTTTAACGGATAGCACTTGGAGGTTTTTTACGGTTGATGGAATGCCATCGATGAAAATTCAATATTCCAATGGAAAAAAAGAGGGAATTAGAACCCTGTATTCTGCTGATGGCAAAGTCGTTAGTAAAGAAAGATTCGAGCAAGATTTAAAATCAGGCTGGTCAATTTTATTCAATGAAGATGAAAAACTCCAAGCAAGAGTTTTTTTTAAAAACGGGAAGGAAGAGAGTAGGGCAGCAGAGTTTGAAGAAGGCGGAAGAATTATCATTCTCTTAGATTACAAGGAAGGTGTTCTTGTAAGACAAATGCGTGTCAATAGGCTCGATAAATCAGGAAGAAAAACAGGAAACTGGGTAGAAACAGATTCGCTTTATAAGGTAAAACTCGAAACTCAATATGCCAATAATCTAAAAAACGGTTATCTGAAAGGCTATGATATCAATGGTAATCTTTATCGTCTTGAAAAGTATGTTGATGATGTTCTTCAGATAGATGCCGTTGAACTGAAGAAAGTAGCCGTAAAAAAGAGGTATTTTCCAAATGGTCAAGTCAGAGAACAAGGGGCATTTTTGGAAGACAAACCAGTTGGAATGCACACAATGTACGATTCAAGCGGCACACCATTGATTACAGAAGTTTTCGAAAATGGAGTTTTAGTCTCAAAAGGAATGATTGACAACCAAGGTCGTAAACAAGGAGAATGGTCCGAGTATTATTATGAAGGAGAAGTTAAATCTCTAGGTTCTTATGTGGATGATTTAAAAGAAGGTGTTTGGAAATACTATTATAAGAATCAAGTATTGGAACAGCAAGGTTCATATTCCAAAGGGCTTCAAACGGGAACCTGGAAATGGTTTTACGAAGACAAAGCAGTTCTAAGGGTCGAAGATTTTGCGAATGGTAAAGAGGAAGGATTCTCTTTTGAACTTTTATTAAATGGGGATACACTTTCATCTGGAGAATATTATCGCGGGCAAAGAGAAGGCTCATGGTTTTTTAGGGACGGAGACCAATTAATTCGAGGTCAATTTGATGCTGGTGAAATGAATGGTAATTGGTTTTTTACTTATGATACTGGACTTAAGAGTTTTTCAGGGAATTTTAACGCTGGATTGCCGGAAGGAAAGCACCAAGCTTGGTTTGATAATGGAAATCTAAAGTGGGAAGGAAAATACTCCAATGGTCTAAGACAAGGATCTTGGACACGCTATTTACCTGACGGAACGCCCAATTTTACGATTCATTATCAAGATGGTATCGAAAAGGAATACGATGGATTTAAAGTTTTTCCTGATTTCGCTCCCGCGGATTTTGAATCTCTTTTCCAGAAAAACCCTTATATTTTCTATTAAATCGTGATGAAAGCTATCCCTTACCGTTTTCTATTGTTAAGCGTTTTAATGTTCATGGTTTCTTGTCGCGGTGCTAAAGTGTCAGCAGTAAAGCATTCTGATCCTAAACCAACAGCTTTTCAAAAAGAGAAGTATGAAAAAGCTATGGGAATTGATTTACCAAACACAATCAACCCTGATTTCATAAAGTTTGTAAGTGATTGGATTGGAGCACCTTATAAATATGGCGGCAATACGCCTTTGGGAACCGATTGTTCAGGATTTGTGAATGCTACTTACCAAACAGTATTTAAGAAAAGTATAGCTCGTTCATCTGCTCAGCTATTTGCAGATGCCAGAAGAATCAAGGAAAATGAAGCTCAAGAGGGCGACTTAATCTTTTTTACTATTCAAGGAGAAAAAGTCTCTCATGTTGGAATGCACATAACAGGCAATTATTTCATTCACGCAAGTACCAAAAAGGGTGTTGTAATTAATTCGAATGAGGAGCCATATTACAAACAGCATTTCAAAGGCTACGGAAGAATACTATAGCTAAACTTCTTCAAGTAAATCTTGCGATTGGTCGTCATTCAGTTGAATAATATCCGTTTTTAACTTTCGTCTTTGGATAATGTAATAGGTATTGACCGCGACAATAATTGAATTGCCTAATACAAGTAACCAAAAGCCAAGAGCAAAATTTAAGGTTAATCGAACGTAACTGAGCATATCGGGGACAGAACCCATTTGTTTTTCCCATTGATCAAGCATTATTGCTCTAAAAACAAGCAGTATGCATATAATAGTAATTGATATGATAACAGAAGTTTCCTCTTTGAACTTTTTCAAAGCCAATGAAAGTACAGCCCCTAAAACCAGCAGAATTAATGTAGCTAACGAAAATACATCAGGTTGCTTTTTTCGCTGTTTATCGAGCAATGAAAATTCTTCGCTATTCTTCATGTACTCCATCATAGAAGCGTCCTCCATTTCCATATCACCTGCAGTTATTAAGGCATAACCCGATATAGAAGCCAACTTGGAATCGTTACATTTGATTTCAAGAAAAGGCAAAAAGAATAATAATATTAGGACAGTAAATAAACTAGAGTTGATGTAATAGCGCATTAGAAAAAGCTTTTTCAATGTTACAAATTTTCAACGATTTAGCTTTCAACACAATGATTGTTTGAAAAAATCAAATGATTGAAAATAATCAAGTTTGATTTTTGCAATTTTAGCATCACAATGAAAGAACAATATCATAGAATTTTAACCAAGTATATTCCGGAACCAGCTGTTCCTAAAATTGCCGATTGGATAATCTATTATGGTATTCATTTAAAGGTTAGTAATGAGCGAACAACAAAACTAGGCGATTTCAGGCCCTTGCCAAATGCTACGAAAGGCCATAGAATAAGTGTCAATTACAATTTGAATCCTTACGCATTTCTTATCACATTGGTTCACGAAATTGCTCACTTAACAACTTGGAATGAACATAAACAATCAGTAAAACCCCATGGTAGTGAATGGAAATCTAACTTCAGAGAAATGTTATTGCCATTTTTAAAAGAGGATATTTTTCCGAACGAACTATTGCCACCACTTTTCGATTACTTGGATAACCCAGCGGCTTCTAGTTGCTCAGATATGGGTCTGATGCGTATGCTCATGAAATACGATGATGTTCAACGTATTATTTTGGAAGACTTGCCTGTTCAAAGTGTGTTTAAATTGCAAACAGGTCGAGTGTTTCAAAAAGGAGAACAACGACGTAAATATTTTCGCTGTATTGAACTATCAACAGGTAAGCATTATCTGATAAATCCCCTAGCAGAAGTTGAGTTAATGACCGCTTAAGGCTTAAAGATTCGTACATTGCCACGTCAATCTAGATGGAATGAGTGAGCAAAAAATGTTAGCAAAATCAAACCGAGTTTCTTCGATGGCGGCTGGCTTGCAAGGCTCAGAGATAATTAGACTTGCAGGAGAAATTAATGCCAAAATTAAATCAGGAAGAAAGATTTATAATTTCACCATTGGAGATTACGATCCCAATATGTTTCCTTTATCGGACTCTTATAAAAAGCTAATTCAGGAAGCTTACGCTAATAACGAGACTAATTATCCTGCTGCAAATGGAATAGCAAGTTTGCGAGAGGCTGCTGCGGATTTAATAAAAAGGAAACTAAATTTGGAATATTCACCAGATGAATTTCTTATTGCCTCTGGAGCAAGGCCGCTCATATATGCTGCATATCTTTCTATGGTAGACGAAGGTGAAAACGTAGTTTTTCCTGTACCATCATGGAATAACAATCACTATTCCTTTCTAAGTCATGCGAATGCTGTGCTGGTTGAATCAAAACCAGAAAACAACTTCATGCCACTTGCAAGCGAGTTAGCGCCCCTTTTAAAGAGTGCAAGTTTATTAGCTCTGTGTTCTCCTTTAAATCCTACAGGAACCGTGTTTTCAGAGGAAGGACTTTATGAAATAGGGAAGTTAGTCTTAGCTGAAAATATACGCAGAGGACCTGAAGAAAAGCCATTATACATCTTGTATGATCAAATTTATTGGATGATGACACATGGCGAAACAAAGCATGTAAATCCTGTTACGCTAATTCCAGAATTAAGACCATACACTTTGTTTATAGATGGAGTATCAAAGGCATTTGCCGCTACAGGCGTAAGAGTTGGATGGGCATTTGGTCCAGATGATATTATTGGTAAGATGAGAAGTATTCTCGGGCACGTTGGCGCTTGGGCACCCAAAGCGGAGCAGGTCGCAACCGCCGCTTA
>Ga0209702_10006191_pt1 | contig 15591 bp, 11 predicted proteins | sample FRY01_FD_187210 | JGI IMG/M metagenome (GOLD analysis project Ga0209702, IMG submission 187210) | Freshwater microbial communities from Lake Fryxell liftoff mats and glacier meltwater in Antarctica - FRY-01 (SPAdes) (version 2) | ecosystem: Environmental > Aquatic > Freshwater > Ice > Glacier... | reverse complement strand
GATCATGCCGCAGCCTTCGGCCAGGCGCAGGATGGCGACGCCGTCGTTGAGGTCGGCGCGGGTGAAGCGGCAGCCGGGCGGTACCGGGTCGGGGAACGGCGCGATGTCGGTCAGCACCAGGTTCCAGCCGAGGGCGGCGAGGTTGCGCGCCAGCACGCGGCCCAGGGCACCGGAGGCGCCGGTCAGCAGCACGGGTTTCGCCGGAATGTCCGCCATGGTTGTTCTCCTGGATGCGGTGGCAGTGGGGCACCGGCGCGGCTGCTGCGTCAACATCTTGCGCGCGCGGGCCGCTGCCGGCATTTTTGGGGGATGCGCACCCTGAATGAGCTCTCCGCCGCCCTTGCCGTTGGCAAGACCACATCCCGCCAACTGGTGGAGGATTGCCTCGCCCGCATTGTCGACCCGGGCGGCGAAGGCAGCCGGGCGTTCATCAAGGTGGATGTCGAGGGCGCGCGGGCGGCCGCCGATGCGATGGACCTGCTGCGCCGGGCCGGCCGCGCGCCGGGGCCGTTTGCCGGCATTCCGTTCAGCGTGAAGGATCTGGCCGACATTGCGGGCCAGGCGACGCCGGCCGGTTCCACGGTTTTGGCTGACGCGCCGCCGGCGGCCGCCAATGCGCCGGTGGTGCAGCGCATTGCCGATGCCGGCTTCGTCATCATCGGCCGCACCAACATGACGGAGTTCGCCTTCTCTGGCCTGGGCATCAACCCGCATTATGGCACGCCGAAAGCGCCGTGGGACCGCGCGACCGGGCGCATTCCGGGCGGTTCCTCCTCCGGTGCGGGCGTGTCGATCGCCGACGGGATGGCCTATGGCGCGCTGGGCACCGACACGGGCGGGTCGTGCCGGATTCCGGCGGCGATGAGTGGGGTTGTCGGATACAAGCCCACGGCGCGGCGGGTGCCGATCACCGGGGTCGTGCCGCTGTCGACCAGCCTGGATTCGATCGGCCCGCTGGCCAACACGGTGGCCTGCTGTGCGGCGATCGACGCAATGTTCGCGGGTGAGCCGATCCCCGACCTCGTGCCTGCGCCGATCGCCGGGCTGCGTTTGGCCGCGCCGCAGAATTTCTTCCTCGACGGCATGGATGGCGCGGTCGCGGATGCCTTCGAGGCGGCGTTGGCCAAGCTGTCCGCTGCCGGGGCGCGCATCGAGCGCATCCGCTTGCCGATCGTCGATGAGATTGCGCGTGCCAATGCCCGCGGCAGCTTCGCGGCCGCCGAGGCCTGGGCCTGGCATCGCGAGCTGATCGCGGCGAAGGGCGACGGCTATGATCCGCAGGTGCTGAAGCGCATCCTGCCCGGCCGCGACATGGGTGCGGCCGACTATGTCGCGCTGATGGCCGCGCGCGCCGATATCTGCGCCCGCGCGCACCTTGCGACCCGGGATTACGACGCGGTGGTCATGCCGACCTGCCCGCTGCTGCCGCCGGCAATTGCGGCGCTGGAGGCGGACAGCCAGGAGTACATGCGGGTCAACCTCATGCAGCTGCGCAATTGCGCGGTGGGCAACTTCCTGGACCGCTGCGCGATCTCGCTGCCGTGCACGCCGCGCGGGGCGGCGCCGGTCGGGCTGATGCTGATGGGCGAGACGATGGGCGATGCCCAGCTGTTTCGCGTCGCCGCGGCCGTGGAAGTCGCCTTGGCCTGACGGCCCACACACCAACGGGGGAAACGAACCAATGAGCAATCCGGAAATCGACGCGCTGCGCGCCGCCATCGCCGCACGGCCGGCAGCCGCGGACCTGGCCGAAATGCGCCGCGGCATCGATGCGCGCGGCCTGGCCAACCAGCTGGCCGAGGACATCACGGTCGAGCCCGTCACCGCCGCTGGGGTGAAGGCGGAATGGACCGGCACGCCCAACGCCGATCCCAGCCGCGCCATCCTGTACGTGCATGGCGGCGGGTATGTGATCGGCTCGATCGACAGTCACCGCCATGCGGCGGCCGAGATGGGCCGGGCCGCCGCCACGAGGGTGCTTTCGCTCGACTACCGGCTCGCGCCCGAGCACCCGTTTCCGGCGCCGGTGGAAGACAGCGTCGCCGCCTATCGCTACCTGCTCGCCCAGGGCTTCGCGCCCGGGCATATCGCGATCGCCGGGGACAGTGCCGGCGGTGGCTTGGTGGTGGCCGCGATGCTGGCCATCCGCGATGCCGGGCTGCCGCAGCCGGCCTGCGGCTGGTGCATCTCGCCGTGGATTGACATGGAAGCGACCGCGGCCTCCATCCTCGGCAAGGCCGCCGAGGACCCCACGGTGCAGAAGGCCGGGCTGGAGTTCATGGCCCGGACCTATCTCGGCGGGGCGGACCCGAAGAATCCGCTGGCGTCACCGCTGCACGCGAACTTCACCGGCCTCGCCCCGTTGCTGATCCAGGTGGGCGCGGCCGAGACGCTGCTTGATGATGCGACGCGCTTGGCCGCGCTTGCCGGGGCGGCGCATGTCGCGGTCACGCTGGAGATCTGGCCGGAGATGATCCATGTCTGGCACGTGATGCATCCGGTGCTCGCCGCCGGGCGCAAGGCGATCGGCAATGGCGGTGCGTTCATCCAGGCGACGATGAACGGCGCCACCCCCGTCACCCCAAGGGTGCCCTAACCGGGACGGGGGTCCGGGGCCTCAGGCCCCGGCGGGTCGGAGGGCAGCGCGCTGCCTTCCCTGCCCTCGTTCAATCGATCCGCGTCGACCGGGCCCACTCGAAGTAGCGCCGCTTGGCCAACTGCGTCACCGGCCCGGTGTTGAGCACGCGCCCTTCGTAGCTGGTGCAGGGCACGATCTTGCCGTAGTTGCCGGTGGAGAAGATTTCGTCGGCTTCGTCCAGGTCTTGCGCGGTCAGCGTGGCCTCGCGCGCCTCCACGCCGGCTTCGTTCAGCAGTTGCATGGTGCGCCAGCGGGTGATGCCGGGGAGGAAGGTTTTGTTGTCGGTCGGCGTCAGCGCCATGCCGTTCTTGACGATCCACAGGTTGGCGAAGGCGAATTCGGCGATGTTGTCCCAGGGGTCGCGCATCACCGCCTCGTCGAAGCCGCGCGCCACCGCCTCGCGCGTGGCGCGGGAGGAGTTGGGGTAGAGGCAGGATGCCTTGGCATCGGTCGGCGCCATTTCCGGCGCGGGGCGGCGCAGGGGTGAGAGGGTGGCAGAGAAGCCTTCGTCGCCGGGCAGCGGTGCGTCGAAGATATGCAGCACGAAGGCCGTCGTGGCGATGCCGGTGGCGATGGAGCCGCCCTGGGTGAAGAACATCGGCTTGATGTAGAGCTCGGCCTCCGCGGGGAAGCGGCGGATGCCCTCAAGCGCCAACGCCTGGATCTCCTCGGGCGCCTTGCCCGGCGCCAGGCCGAGCGCCTCGGCCGACTTCACGACCCGCCTGCAATGCAGGTCGAGGTCGGGCGCACTGCGCTGGAAGGCGCGGCCGCCGTCGAACACCATGGAGGCGAGCCAGAAGGAATGGTCGGCCGGGCCGATGAGCTTGATGTTCTCGTCGGTCCAGCTGCCGTCGAACCAGAATTGCGCCGCCATCGTCATGCCTCCGTCGGGGGGCGGACCAAAGGCCGGGCGGGCGTCTCCGTCAAGCCCCCGCCGGCAGAGCTTCGGGGGCGAAGAACGGGGTGGAGGCCAGTTCCGGGTCGGCGAAGGCGGCGAGTCTGGCCTGCAGTGCGGCGCGATCCTCCACGAACAGGGCGCGCACGATGGCGGTGGAAAGCAAGCCGGCGGCAGCCGCCACGCCCGGGATGTCGCTGGCGATCGGGCCCATCGATGCATAGGCGGCGTGGTTGAACAGGTGCACGCGGGCGAGCGCAGGGCAGGTGGCAGGCGTGCGTTCCGTCAGTTCGAAACCGGGACCGAGAAACGGGTAGAGCGCCAGTTCCGGTCGGTCGAGGCTGGCCGGGGCAGGGTGCGCGTCGCGCCACAGTGCAGCATGGGGAGCGAGGTCGGCCAGTTCGGGGCGGCGCGCCAGGTTCACCTCGAAGCCGGTGGCGACGATCAGGAAATCGGCGCGCGCCTCACGGTCCGGGACGTCCAGCACTACGCCTTCCTCGCCCGGCCGCGCCGCGGCGATGGATGTGCCCAGGTGCAGGCGGAAGCCAGGATGCTTCAGCACGCGGTGCACGCTTTCATGCGGTGGCGGGGAGCGTTCGTCGTGCAGCCAGACCAACAGCTTCCAACGCTCGTCGGGCGGTAGGGCCGACCAGCCTTCGAAATAGCCGGGGTTGGTCGCTCCCCGGCTCTTGTTCACCTGCGGCAGGGTGGCGCGGCGGCAATACATGTCCACTGCGGCGGCGCCGTGCTCCAGGGCGACGGCGGCATTGTCGAAGGCGGCGGCATTGGCGCCCAGCACGGCCACGCGGCGGCCGGCGAGCCGGCGGAAATCGATCGCCTCGGCCGCATGGGCCGCCCGGTCGGGCCACAGCGCGCGATCGACGAAGGCCGGAATGTTGATCCCGCCGGCGCCCAGCCGTCCGGTCGCCAACACAAGGTGGCGGGCGTGGCGCGGGCCTCGGGTCGTCTCGATGCGCAGCAGCCCGCCTTCGGGCCGGATCGCCGTCGCGGCCACGCCGTGCTGCACGGGAAGGGCCAGCGCGCGTTGCAACCACGACAGGTAGCGTTGCCAGTCGGCATTGGCGATCTTGTAGAGCGCCGCCCACCCGGCCTCGCCATGGCGCGCGGTGTACCAGGCGCGGAAGGTCAGCGACGGAATGCCGAGCGCGATGCCCGGAAGGTGCTTCGGGCTGCGCAGCGTGGCCATGCGCGCAGTGGTCAACCAGGGGCCTTCGCGGCCGGGGGCGGCGTCGTCCAGCACCTCGATATTGCGCACGCCCTTCATGGTCAGCGCGGCGGCGGCAGCGATGCCGCACATGCCGGCGCCGACCACCAGCACATCCAGCGCCGGCACGCCATCGGGGTCTGGCACCATCGCCGGCCAGGCGCGTGGCGGCAGGCCGAGCCAGTCGAGGTCGCGGGCCACGTCGGCGTCGTGCGTCATGATCTGGCTCGTGTGCATTGCGGCACTCTGCCGAAGCCGCGCCGGCCGCGCTACGGCAGTCGCCCCGCCAGGATCGCGTCGGCAAGGCCGGGCGCCGCGGCGGGGTCGAACTTGCGGGCAAACAGGAAGCTGGGGTCGTGCGTCCGTGCGCGCGCCACCGCTTCGGCATCCAGTACGGCCTCATCGGGTGCGCGCCACATCGGCGAGCGCCGCGTCGCGACCGCAGGGCGCAGCGTGGCGAGCACGGTGTGGACCATGTGCTCGTCGGGCACCGGGAAGAAGCGGAAATAGGCCTCCACGTCCGGCCGCCACAATTCCGGCATGAGCAACTCCACCGTCTCGCCCGACAGTGTCCACCACTGGGTGCCATAGACCAGGCGGTTGAACAAAGCCCGGCGTGGCGGCAGGGCGGCCAGCGCCTCGGTCATCAGGCGCTGCGTGGCGCCGCGCAGCCAGTCCGCCTTGGCAGGCGGCAGATCGTAGTGCCGCGCCGTGTCCGGCCCACCGAAGGGGTTCAGCAGGTGGTCGTCCCAGTGAACGAAGTTGTGGAAGCGCCATGGCTGCTCCCACCCATGGCGCGCGATCGACATCTCGCGCGGCTGGCCGGCGAGGCCGGGGTCGTCTGCGACCTCCAGCAACTCGATGCGGTCGGGACCGCCATCGGCCAATGCGGCATGGAGTGCCTCGGGCGGCAGCAGTGGCAGTGTGTCGCCGCTGACCAGCGCCAACACGTCGTGCCCGCGTGCAGCCTCCATCAGGTCGAGCGTGGCCTGCATCATCGACCAGCCGCCCCAGTGGACCGGCCGGCGGGCGACCATGGTGACATGCGGCGGCAGGGCGAGGTCTGCTGCGTCGGTCTTGGCGTCCAGATGCACGAACACGTCGAACCGGTCGCCAAGTGCGCGCAACAGGTAGGGCAGCGGCGCGGTCAGATGCGCCAGAACAAGGATGGCGACCCGCCGTGCCATCCCGTTACTCGGACAGCTTGGTGAGCGATGCCGGCGCGTGGCGGAAGCGGAAGCCGCGGATCTCCAGCGCCGCCGGGCCCGGCGCCCCGAGGGGGGTTCCGGCGGCGAGGAAATCGACATCTCCGCCGCGCGCCTGGCCCGCGACGATGATGTCGGCCAGCAGCGCCTTGAAGGGGGCGCGGAAATGGTTCTTCGCCTTCACGCAGATCAGCTTCACGGTGCGCCCGCCGCTGGTGCCGGCCAGGGAGAGCAATGCGGTCGGGCCGAAATTGCTTATCACGCCGCGCATCATCGGCCCGGTGTTGCGGTACTTGCCCTCGGTCAGCGCCAGCACGCGGCCCAAGGCGCCGGACGTGCCGGCGAACGGCACCGGCGGGCCGTAGGCGTCGGTCACCGGCGAGCCATCGCCCACCGCCACCGGGAACTTCCCAGCCGCCAGGGCCTGGGCGCTGCCTTCGGCGGGGGTGGGCGGGTGGATGAAGAAGCGCGACCGGCGCGCCTTCATCTGGCCCGCTAGCGCCCCGGCCTCCCCGGTCGCGCGCTGGACGCGGCCCAGGAGCCGCGCGGTGAAGCTGTTGCCTTCGTGGCTCAGCATGGCGATGGCGAGGCGGGGCATGGCGGCTTCCCGGAGCTATGGCGTGCTGGCGCAGCCTGCCGGCTGGGGTCGCGACGATCAACCCGCCTTGTCCGCGCGCCGGCGGAAGCGCGATGATGCGGCCTCATCCTTGTGGAACAGTTCGATGCAGAAGGCTACGGCGTGATGGCGACCTGGCTCTGCACCGGCGGCACGCAGCTGGCCGGCCCGTTGAGCATGGGGCGGTGCCGGCCCGTTGAGCATGGGGCGGTGCCGGTCATCGCCCAGCGCATCGGGCAGCTGGTGCCAGGCGACGAAGTGCCCCTGCGCGGTGGCGGCGTGGGGCGGCTGGGGTGGGTGGGGCGCCTGCGCCTGTCCACGGCGGAGCTCGCCAGCCGGCCAGCGCTGTGGCCGGTGCAGATCGCCGCGGGTGCGCTGGGCGATGGCTCGCCGGCGGCCGAGGCTCTGCCGGAGTGCCTGCTGGAGCTGCCCGGGTGCGTGCCCACGGCGGCGAAGTGGCTGGTGGACGGACTATTGCTGCACCGCCCGGCCCCGACCGCGCCGCTCGACATCTTCAGCCTGGTGGTCGAGGGGCATGGCGCGCCGGAGGGGCTGTGCCAGGGCGACGGCCCGCCGGCGCCGCGCCCCGACGACGCGGCGCTGTTCGCGGTGCGCCGCCATCTTGCCGACCGCGCGGGGGTGGTGCCTGGCCCGCTGCGTGGAAGCCTCGATGCGCTGGACAACCAGCGCGTCGGCGGCTGGGTGGCCGACGGGGGCACGCTGGCCCGGGTGGTGGCGGTCGAGGTGATGGTGGATGGTGTCGCGCTGCCGCCGGTGGTGGCGGAGATGTTCCGCGCCGACCTGGCTGCCGCCGGAATCGGGGATGGGCGGCGTGCGTTCCACGTGGCCTTCGAGCCCTGGCTGGGCCGGCGGCACCGCCACCTTGTGCGCGTGCGGCGTGCGCTGGACGGGGCGGATCTGCCTGGTTCCCCGGCATTGCTTGATGGTGCGGCGGAGTTGATGCCGCTGCTCGACGGGTTCGCCGACATCGCCACCCTGCGCCCCGCGGTGGAGACTGCGGTGCGTGCCTTGGCGGCGCGGCTGGAGGACGCGGCGCGCTGAAGGCCCGGTCGCCCTATGCCGATCGCGCCTCGGCGGGTGGCGCCCCGGCTTGTGGCGCATCAACCGGCCAGTTGTCGGCGGCGGCCAGTAGCCGCGCCACTTCCCCCGCCGGGCGGGGGGGGCTGAACAGGTAGCCCTGGACCTCTGTGGCACCATTCAGCGCCACTGCGCGCAATTGCGCCACCGTCTCCACGCCCTCAGCCGTGGTCGCCACGCCCAGCGTGTGGCCCAGCCCCAAGATTGCGCGCACGATCGCCTCGTTTCCCGCTGTGCCCGTGGCAGCGCCGTCCAGCGCGTGGATGAAGCTCTTGTCGATCTTGATCTTGTCGAACGGGAAGCTGCGCAGGTAGCTGAGGGACGAGTACCCGGTGCCGAAGTCGTCGAGCGCGATCCGCACGCCGAGCGCACGCAACCGGTGCAGCATGGCCAGGGTGCCGGCGCTGTCGCGCAGCAGCACGCTTTCGGTGATCTCCAGCTCCAGCCTTGTGGGCGCGAGGGAGGCGGCGGCCAGCGCGGCGTCCACCTGGTCGACCAGTGCGTCGCGCGCGAATTGCAGCGGCGAGAGGTTCACTGCCACGCTGATATCCTTGGGCCATGTCGCGGCCTCGGCACAGGCGCGATGCAACACCCATTCGCCGATCTGGCCGATCAGGCCCAGCTCCTCGGCCACTGGAATGAACAGGTCGGGCCGGACCAGGCCGCGGCGCGGATGGTTCCAGCGCAGCAGCGCCTCGAACGCGCAGACGCGGCGGTCGCGCACCGAGATCAACGGCTGGTAGAACAGCTCGAACTCGCCGCGCTCCAGCGCCTGGTGCAGGTCAAGCTCCAGCAGCCTGTGGTCCTGGGCATGGGCATCCATCTCGGGGGCAAAGAAGCGGGCCACGCCGCCGCCTTCCTGGCGGGCGCGCTGTCGGGCGAGCTCGGCGTTGCGGATCAGCCGGTCGGCATCCGCCTCTCCTGCCTCCGCCAGCGCGATGCCGACCGAGGCGCCCACCACGACGATGCCGTCCGGCATGTCGTAGGGTTCGCTGAGCACCTCCAGCAGCCGCTCCGCCATGGCCTCGGCACCGGAAGGCTGGATCACATCGGACTGCACGACCATGAAGGTGTTCGCGCCGGTCCGGCCGATGGTGTCCGCATCGCGGATTTGGCCGCGAAGCCGCTTGGCCGCGGCGCGTATCAGCGTGTCACCCGCGTCCTGGCCGAGCGCCTGATTGACCGTCCCCAGGCGGTTCAGCGCTACCGACAACACGGCGAAGGGCGCGTCATGCCGCGCCTGGCCGAGCGCCCGGGCCACGGCCTCGCGCATCGCGCCGCGGTTGGGCAGGTCGGTCAGCCCGTCATGGCGAGTGAGGTGGATCAGCCGCGCCTCGTTGCGCCGCAGTTGTGTGATGTCCTCGAAGGTGCCAAGCCAGCCGCCATCGGGCATCCGTATCCAGTGTGTCCGCACGACGGTGGCACGGCCGCCCGCTTCCTGGCCGAGCGAGGCGACGCCGCGCCGCTCCTGCAGCGCCGACCCTGACGGCGGGGCGAGCGTGGCGAGGTCCGTGGGCGCGCCGAGCCCGGCCAGCAGCCGCGGCATCGTGACGCCGATGCGGATGGTGCCGTCCCGCAGGGCGAGGATGGCAGCGAAACGGCGGTTCCACAGCGTCAGCCCGCCGTCCGGCCCGGTGGTGACCAGCCCCTGCGCCATATTGTTCAGCGCGGTGTCGAGCAGCTGGCTCGTCCGCGCTTGGACGATCCCGCGCCGTTCCAGTTCCCGCACGTCCTCAGCCAGCGCCGATACCGCACGGGCCACGTCGCCTACTGGTCCGGGGTCGTCGCGCGCCGGAATGGTGATGTCGGGCTCATGCCGCGCCACGCGCAGCACCGCCTCGGTGATGCCGCCCAGCTGGCCCATGATGCGCCGCAGCAGCACCAGACCGAACAGCCCCAGGCTGACCGTTGCCAGCGCGGCGAGCACTGCCCGGCGGGCGACCTGGGCCATGCGCTCGCGCAGCCCCGTGGCTTCTGCCTCGGCTTGTTCCCAGCGGTCCTCGCGCCAGCGCTGCATGTCTTCGAGGAAGCGTGCCGCGGACACGCCGAACACCCGCAGGCTACGCTGCAACGCTTCGGACCCGTCCGGGGCGCCTGCTGCCAAGGCATTGTTCAGCACAGCGGCGCCGGTGAGGTCCAGCACCATCAGGTCGCGCACCGCTCGCTGCCGCATTGCGTCCGCAGCGGAATCGGCGGCGGTGCCCTGCATCGTCGCCTCCTCGCGCAGCATGTCGTGCAGCCGCGCGATCCCGTCGCGATGGGATGCCAGCCACGGCGCCGGATCCTGCCGTCGTTCCACCGCGGATTCGATGAGTTGCTGGTGCCGCAGCACCCTGTCCTGTACCTGGGCCACCCGGGTCGCAGCACCCAGGCTGTCCTGCACGAGCCGATCGGTCGTGGATTTCAGTTCATGCGCGACGCGCAGGGCCCCGGCGGCCTGCAATGCCAGGGCGGCGAGCAGCAGCCCGGCCACGACGTAGAGCCGCGTGGCGATACCCCGCCGCCGTCCCGCCACGCCGCTCCATAGGGCAGACGCGCCGCGGCGCATCGCTCCCCCGCCGACGACCGGCGTATTCATCGCCGACCGGCCTGCAGGCGTCATGGGCGGCACGCGCATCAGCACTGGCTGTAAAGGCCGCAGATGAAGCGGGTCGTTCGGGCAGGGATCAGAGCGACAAAGGGCATACGGGGTCCGTTCCGTGCGGGTCGGACCGATCCGGCAAGGGGGCCAGGGTCGGCCAAGGCAAGGGCAACGGGCCCATAGTGCAACGAGGGCATTGCGGAAGGATTACCGCCGCCGTGCCGCCACCCCGGCATCCACCAATCCCGCGAGGAATTCCGCGCCTGGCGCACCATCGGCCGCCGCAGCCAGGGCAAGGTCGAATCCGTCGGGCGACGCCCCGGCGGCATCCAGCAGCACCTGCGTGCCCCCGAGCGTCGGCCCACCACCCGCGCGGCGCACCGCGATCATCCAGCTCCGCCCAGCCGCGAGGGGTGCTGCGAACCGTACCGCAAAGCCGTGCCTGGCCCGCCCTCCCGCTCGGTCCACCGCCACGTCGTGGCGCGGCGTGTCGGCCAAGGCGAGGGCAACGACTTCGCCGCCCACCAGTATCTCCAGCGGCACCACACGGTCAGGCAGCGCCCGGTCGATCGCCCAGCCCGCGACGCCGAAGCGATCCGCCTGGTCAACGAAGCCATCGAGGTCGCGGCTCGGCACGCCGGATGCGTCGGCCAGGCGCAGAAGCGTGGAGACGGCTGCGTTGATGTCGGCGGGCGCGCCGTGGCCCCCGCTTCCGGGTGCCCCGAGGGGGGTTCCGGCGGCGAGGAAGGGGCCCTCGCCCGCGTGGCGCAGAACAACCATCGGCTCGCCGCGGTCCGTGGTCCGGATGGTGCGGCCGTCGGCCAGCAGGTCGGCGGCGATCCATCCGCCAGCCAGCCGGAGGCGTTGCGCCGGGCCCAGCACCAGCGGGACCGAGGGCATGCCGAAGCCCAGCGCGCCGGCCGCGATCTCGACCGGCGCGTTCAGGCCGAGGCGGCGGAACAGTGCGCCCGGCAGCGCGAGCCGCTGCACTTCGGTCAGCGTCAACAGCGCGCCGCCGGAGCCCAGCACTTGCCCGCCGGGCTGCAGGCGTTCCGCTGGAATCGGTCCGAATGGCGTTGCGACCGGCGTTGCCGCGGCGATGCCCTGCCCGTCCCATAGCGGCGTGTGCCGCGGGGCTGCGAAGGTGGGGGCGAAGGCGGGCGGGGGGTGCGGCAGGGCGCTCTCCTGGGTCCGCATGCGGGTGCGTCATTCTGCCCGCGCGCCCGGTCCGTGGCCAGCGCCTGGCCCACGCACAAAAAGGGCCCGACCGCGGGGGAGGTGGCGGCCGGGCCGATCCCACGCAGGGATCGAGTGGGTCGGCACCGAGGCCGGCCATCTGGGGGCCGGCAGGGAAGCCGGATGCGTGCCTTGATCTCGATCAAGGGCCTGGACGCGGAATGCAGGCATGCCATGAATCGGCAGCAGCAGGGAGGAGAGCCCTAAGCCAGCCAATGGAGGACGCGCCGGTGAACGCCGGGGGATACCTTGCCTTAAGGCTCGTGGGATAGATTGACCACAGGGGCGTGCGCACCGTAGAGGCATGGCCGTGCGCGCCGCAACCGGCCAGATTGCTGCACAGACGCCGAGTTTGGGGATCTTTGGGATGCTGGGCTGGCTCAGGACCTATCTGGCGCGACGCCGGCGCCGTGCTGTCCGGGCCGCGAAGATCGCCGCCGAGTCTGCCGAGATGGCTGCCATGCTGCAGTCCAATGCACCTCGGAAATCGAGCCGCCGGAGAAAGAAATGGTTTGGCATGTTCGGCGGCTCCAGGCAGGGCGCAATGCCGGCGCCGCCCTCGCCGATGCCGGCCCGCCCGTTGCTGCCCAACCCGGTGCTGGTGCCCGCCCCTGCCGCCGCCGCTGTGGTACCGGCGGTCGGCGCACCCCCACCACCCCTTTCGGCTCCTGCGCCGGTAGCGATTCCGTCCTTTCCATTGCCTGTTGCGCCGGCATCCGCGGCGCAAGCGGTCCCGCAGCGTGCCGCACCGCCGGCCGAACGCGTGGCGCACGATCAGCCGCCCGGCCCGGAAATGTTCGGACCCCCGCCGCCGCCCATTTCGCCGGCCGGGCCGATTTCCGAGGTGCAGCGGACCCAGCCTGCCGCCATCCTCGGCGCAGCGCCACAAGCCCAGCCCGCGAGCGTCCAACCAGCGAGCGCCGCGGCCCCGATGCTGACGGCCCCGATGCTGACGGGCGCGCCTGCGCCCGCGACGGTTCATGTCTCGGCACCCTATGCCACGCCGGTGGTGGTGACCGCCCCGGCCCCGCGCGCGCGCTTCGGCTGGCTGGTCGCCTCGCTGGGCTGGACCCTCCGACTGGCCGTGATGCTGTTGCTTGTAGCGGGCGCCCTGGCCGCGGCGGCCTGGCCGGTGTGGCGGGAGAGCGAAAGCATCGACGTGGAGGTCATGCCGATTGCGGTGCCCGCCGTGATGGCCGCGCGCGGCCTGGGACCCGAGGTGGCGGCCACACGGCTGGTCGATGCGTTGGACGCCGTCCTGTCCAGGACGATCCAAAACTCCCGCAACCGGCCGAGCAAGGACGATCTCGGGCCGATCCCGGCGATTGCGGCCACGGGCGAGGGCCTTTCGCTGCGGCGCCTCGCCAGCCTGGTGCGCGAACTGCGCGGCCTGCCGGTGCGCCGCATCGCTGGCGAAGTGACCCAGAGCCCGGATGGCCGCCTCGCGGTGCGGCTGCGCATTCCCGGCGTCGCCAGCTTCGCCACCGCCGAGGCGGCCGAGGGCGACGATCTCGACCAGGTCTTCGCCGCCATCGCGCCCGATGTGTGGCGCCGGCTGAACCCCCTGGTCTTCGCGTGGCACGTGGCCGATGGCGGCGGCTCGGAGGATGCGATCCGGCCGAAGCTGGTGGCGCTGGCGCAGGATTTCCGCCTGCCGGTGCAGGTCGAGATGCGGGTCACCGTGCTGTATGCGCGATCCCTCGTGCGCAGCGGCCGGGCGGCCGAGGCGGTGGCAACGATCGAGGAACTCGAGCGGCGCGCGCCCATCTATCCGCTGCTGTGGAACGTCAAGGCCCAGGCGTTGGCCGATCTCGGCCGGGTAGAGGCCGCGAAGGAGGCGCAGAAGCAGGCCGTGCTGCATGAGGGCATCACGGTGTGGTCGCACATCAGCTCGGCGCATCTGCTGATGAAGCTCGGCACGCCGCGCGAGGCCCTGGCGGACTTGCAATCGGCGCGGCGCCTGTCGCCCAACAATTTCGACGCGGTGATGCTTGAAAGCGTGGTGCTGCTGAGCACCGGCCGCCCCGCCGAGGCGCTGGTGCTGATCAACCGCGTGGTGGAGGCCCGCCCCACCCTGCCCGGCGTTCAGGAGGCGCGGGGCAACGCACTGCTGGCCAATGGCCGCCCAGATGAGGCGCTGGCTGCCTTCGACACCGAGATCGCCCGTAACCCCGCCAGCCCCAGCGCGCGCCTGGCGCGCGCCAACGCGCTGCGTGCCTTGCGCCGCACCGAGGAGGCATTGGCGACGATCGAGGACATCCTGCGCATCGCGCCGCGCGACTGCATGGCGGTGACGCTGCACGGTTGGACCCTGATGGAGATGGGGCGGCATGACCAAGCGCTTGGGGTGTTCGAATCGCTGCTCCGCGACCGGCCGGATGACGTGCCGGCCCTGCACGGCCGGGGCGTCGCGCTGGCGGTGCTCGGTCGGCGCCCGGAGGCGATCGGCTCCTTGAACCGGGCGATGGAACTGCAGCCCCTCAACCGCCGGATCGCCGCGGAGCTCGCCCGCATGCGGGGCGTCGCACCGCCCAGCCAGGGCGCGCCGCCCACCCCCGCCCCGCCCCCCCGACCCTGAGTTATCGGGCTCGCCACACGCCCGGCCGGACAGCCGATGCCACCACGGCGCCATAGGCAGTGATGCCCAACGCCACTGCCAGGAAACGCCCGTCCAGCCCCATGCCCAACGGGCCGGCCAGCAGCGCGCCGCCGCCCACCGCGATCGTGATCCGCGACAGCCCTGCCAAGGCCGGCCACACCATTCGCACCGCGCCGAGCGAGGCAAAGTACAGCGCCATTCCCAACCCGAAGGCGCCGAAGGCCGGGCCGACATAGCCGAGCGCGCGGGAGGCGATCGCTACCACCTCCGGGTCGGTGGTGAAAAACCGCGCGAAGAGCCCGGGGAACAGCCCCACCGCCGCGCCGAAGGTAGCGCACACGACAAACGCCGCCACGCCGCCCATCCAGGCGATGCGCCGCGCCGTCACCCAGTCCCCCGCGCCGACGGCTCGCCCGACCAGCGCGGTCAACGCCGAGCCGACGCCGAAGGCCAGCGGCACCATCAGGAACTCCAGCCGCGCCGAGAGGCCATAGGCCGCCACCGCCGCGGGGCCATGGGGGGCGATCTGCGCCGTAACCAGGATCGTCGTCAGGTTGGCGATCGCCGCCATCACGCAGGCCACCGCCCCCACCGCCAGGATGCGGCCGAACAACGCCCGCCGCGGCGCTACGCGCAGCGTCGGCACGAACCCCGCGCCGCCGCGCAGCACTACCGCGATCATCACCAGCGCCGCCCCCCACTGCGCTGCCGCCGTGGCCATGCCCAGACCGGGCAGGCCCAGCCCTGCCGGTTCCATCAGCGCCCAGGCGAGTGGCGGTTGCGCCAAGGCTGCCATCAGCGTGACCTTTGCCGCGAGCCCGTGCTTGCCGCCGCCACGCAGCACGCTGGCCAGCGTGTTGGTCAGCCAGGTCGCCACCGCGCCGGCGCCGAACAGCCACATGGCATAGCCAGCCGCCGCCGCCGCCGCCGCCTCTGGACCACCGATCGCCCCCAGCACGGTGTAGGGGAACCCCGCCAGCAGCACCGCGAAGCCCGCGGCAAACAGCAGCGCGATGATCACCGCGTGCAGCACCAGCGCCGCGGCATCCTCCCGCCGCCCCGCGCCCAGGCTGCGCGCGATCGCCGAGACCACGCCGCCGCCCATCGCGCCGGCCGACATCTGCTGCATCAGCAACGCGAACGGCAGCACCAGCGCCCAGCCCGCCAGCGCCAGCGTGCCCTGGCGCGCGGCCAGCACGGTCTCGACCAACTGGCCGGCCGACTGGATGACAGCGATGGCGAAGGTTGGCCCCGCAAGGGAGGCAATGCGTCGCGCGAGCGTGCCGGCATCCGGCGGTGCCGCGGTCGTGTCGGAGGGCATGCGAGGGGTTTCCGTTGAAACGCCGGCATGGAACCATTCGGCTCGCCCCCGCGCCACTCTCCCCGACCCGGCGGCCTACCGGAGTCACACAACTGCGGAATGATTAGCCAGTTTCCATCCCTCGATCATTCCATCGAGCCGTAACAACCCTCGAAAGACGGTTTTGGGTCCTGGCGG
>Ga0209702_10006190_pt1 | contig 15594 bp, 13 predicted proteins | sample FRY01_FD_187210 | JGI IMG/M metagenome (GOLD analysis project Ga0209702, IMG submission 187210) | Freshwater microbial communities from Lake Fryxell liftoff mats and glacier meltwater in Antarctica - FRY-01 (SPAdes) (version 2) | ecosystem: Environmental > Aquatic > Freshwater > Ice > Glacier... | reverse complement strand
ATTCCTCCTTTCGCACCCGAATTAAACCTATCAGAAAAAATTTGGTGGAAAATGAAAAGAGCTTTTACAGGCAAACTTCGTAAAACACTCAATAATGTAATACCAATTCTAATTATAAAATAGTCTAAACTATTTTAAATACCAGCCAGCTCCACCTTAGATTTTTTTTAAATAAAAACAGTAAACTTTTCTTCATCGTTCGTATATTATATTTTTTAGAAAGCCAATCAATCGTATTTGTGTTTTATTTGTCTCCAAGTTCAAGCCAACAAATATAACAAATTCTTATAAAAAACCAAGTCCTCTAAAAAACGCTTTAAAGTATTTCATTTTCTGTCATGACTAGAACGGGAATTAAAATTAGATATTATTGTATCAACAATTAAACAATACAACAATCGACCATTAACAAATCTACCATTAAGCCATTTCCAAAATCGTAACTTCAGGATTTATGCCTAATCTGCCAGGGTAGCCCAAGTAGCCAAATCCCCTGTTCACATATATAAATTGTCCTTGTTTTTCGTAAAGTCCTGCCCATTGATTATACATATATTCCACAGGACTCCATCTAAACTTTGCGGTTTCTATCCCAAATTGCGATCCGTGTGTGTGTCCTGCTAGCATTAAATTAATGGCAATATTGCCAACCACTTGTGCATCCCAATGGCTCGGATCGTGCGAAAGTAAAATGTTGTAATGGTTTGCTACTATATTTTCCATAGCTTTGTTCAAATCACCATATTTGGGGAAACGCCCTCTAACGCCATAGTTTTCTACCCCAATCACATTAAACATAGCACCATTAAATGCAACTTGTTTATTCTCGTTCAATAACAATTGCCAGCCAAGGGTTTTGTGTTTTAATTTCAAAAGCTCAAGGTTTTCTAATTGCATGGGCGACATGTGGGCTTTATTTTCGAATTTGCCGGACATGGCTTTCATGTTGTCCCTGTCTGGCCATTGATGGTAATCGCCATAATCATGGTTACCTAAAATGCTATAAACTCCCAAAGGCGCTTTCACCTGAGAAAAAATTGAAATCATCTCTTCGCTCACCTCTGTTTCCAAATCGTTGACTAAGTCGCCAGTAAAGAAAACAATATCTGGCTTTTGATTCATCAATAAATCAACACCTTTTTGAATAGCGTTTTTATCCCAAAAACTCCCCATGTGAATATCACTCAACTGCCCGATTTTTAACCCTTTCAAACCATTGCCGGCTTTTATTTTCACATGGTGCAACTTATAATTATGTGCCCCTTTCAAAATGCCGTAAGCAATGCCACTAAAAGCTAGCAAACCCATGCCAGCTCCAATTTGAGATATGAATTTTTTGCGAGAAACGAGACCTTTTTTTTGAGGTAATTTTTCTTTTTCTTTTTTTGTAAAATTAAGTGCGTAAAGTTTTTTAAACAAACGGTAAATATCTTCAAACAATAAAAAAACAACTACAAATAGTTTTGAAAGAAAAATGCCAGACAAAAGCCCGCCACTTAATGTCAGAAAAGTGCGGGACATCGATTTTGAAAACCCTGCAATCAACAAAATAATATACAAATACAATGCAAAGCTCACAAACCAATACAGTCCTTTTATAATGCGTTGTTTTTTTGGGCTTAGTTTTTTTATCAGTGTTTTGAAGGCTTGATAAGCATATAAATCTATGGTTATCAAAATGGCGAACATTAAACTTAGCCTAAAAAATAAGGGAAACAGAGAGGTTACGGATTTAAACATTTAAAATTAGTAGTCAAACTTACGAGATTTTTTTGCATTGATATTTAAAATTCTGTTGTAATTCTTTAAAACATCAAAACTAATCGAGAAAATGCCATCATAAAGATTCAGAAGCTGCGATTTGCCGTTTTCACCATATAATTTATAGGCAATAGCGGCTTTCAAATTTTTTGCCAAAAGCTGTTTAATATTGTATTGATAAATATTAATATTATTCTTTTTAAAAATCACTTGTTGCAGCTTTTCTATCTGCTGATTACTGCATTGAAAATTGAAATTAAAGGCTTGCATCGTAGGAAAATCTTTTTTTATTTGTGACAATTCATTTTGGTAATAATCGATAATGAAAATGTCAAAAGCTTTGGATTGGTTTAAAATTAATATAATTTTTGCACTAACAGAAAAACTGTCAGAAATAGGGTCTTTTAAAATAACATCGGGTCTGATTCCCCCACCAATTGTGAGCAGTCGGCCATTGGTGCTAAAAAAATCCTTTACCACTGTGCTATCAAAAACCGGGTTCAAGGTGTCTTGCAAATTGTTGCGCCTAAAAATTTCGTTGCGATACCAATCAATGTTTTTTGAATAGGTTTTTTGGATGCTGCGACCGCTTGGGGTGTAATATCTAGCCGTTGTTAGCCTGATTGTAGAACCATCTGGCAGCCTAAATGGCTCTTGAACAAGCCCTTTGCCGAAGGTGCGATTGCCTAAAACAACTGCTCTGTCGTGGTCTTGCATTGCGCCCGTTAAAATTTCGCTGGACGAGGCTGTATTTTGGTTTGTTAAAAGGATTAATTTCCCTTTTTTAAACTGACCGTTGCCATCGGCAATATACTCTTTCAAATTGCGTTTGTTGCCTTTTGTGTATGTAATTATGTCGTTTTTTGCCAAAAATTCGTTGGCTATGGCAACAGCCTCTGCCAATAATCCACCGCCATTGTTTCTTAAATCCAAAATCAAATCTTTTAGTCCCTGTTGTTTCAAGTGTGTCAATGAATTAAGAAACTCTTGGTGTGTGTTGCTGCTAAAACGGTCTATTTTTATATACCCCAAAGATTGGTTCACCATATAATAAATTTTAGAACTATTGATGACTACTGATGCTTTTTTTAGATTAAACACAATGCTTTTATTGACACTTCTACGAAAAACAGAGAGTTGGACAGTGGATTTTTCTAAAGCTAATGATAAATTATCAAAAGCATTAGAATCTAGCAAAGAGAGCATGTTTGCTTTCAGCATTCTGTCGCCCTCTTTCAGTCCTGCTTTTTGGGCGCTGCTGCCGTCCATTACTTTTGTAATCATAATGGAATCGTCAAACAAAATATTTTCTATACCCAATCCATCAAAATTGCCCCTGATTTGTTGTTCGTTTATGGCAGAAAGTTGCGGAGGAATATAGCTGCTATGGGGGTCGAGCTGCGAGAGCAAATGCACAATAGCTTCTTCTCTAATCAGTTCGCCAACAGTGCTGTCCACATAATCATTTTCAATAATATCTATGATTTCAGAAAATTTATCTTTCTTTTCAGTGTTAATTTTTGTACCAACAAAAACACCAAAGGCAATGCCAGAAAACAGAAGCAAAGGAACTATTTTTTTGAAAGCAAACAATTGTTAAGGGGGTGTTTTTTTTGCTGTGCAAATGTAATATGAATTATGTGGATTTTAGATTTTTATCCCAAAACAATAAATAAATTTGTTTATGTGGTTTTTTATTAGATATTTGCATTATAATAAGCGATTTTTATGAAAACAAATCTTATAAATAACTATACCATAAGTATTTTTACATTATTAAAAAACACCCAATTAATTTTTAAAAATTAAAGCAAAATGCGACTACTTATAATTCTTTTATTTTTACTAAATACAAATCTCTATTCTCAAAATTGGCAGTTTTTTGAGAATAGAGCAGGATTAAATGTGCCACAAGTCTTTTTTAGGTATTATATAATTTGAAATTATTGGGCATGGAAACAGAAATGCTATTAATACTTTCTAATGATTTCTTCTACAATTTCGGGGTTTAGCAAAGTACTGATATCGCCAATCGCTTCTGTTTCTCCTTCGGCAATTTTCCTTAAAATTCTGCGCATAATTTTTCCGCTGCGGGTTTTGGGCAATCCACTCAGAATAACAAACCTATCGGGTTTGGCAATTGCACCAATATTTTGGCTAACAATGGCAATTAATTCTGCAAAGAGTAGGGTTTCGTTATCCGTTATAATATCTAAAATTACAAATGCAACAATGCCTTGGCCTTTTATGTCGTGGGGCATTCCTACAACAGCACTTTCAACAATGTTCTGGTGTTGGTTAATAGCGTTTTCGAGTTCGGCAGTGCCAATTCTATGGCCGCTAACATTCAAAACATCGTCAACTCTGCCAGTTATTCTATAAAAACCATTTTTATCTCTAAAACAACCATCGCCTGTGAAATAATAATTGGGATGTGGGGCAAAATAAGTGTTTATGCATCTTTCATGGTCATTGTAGGTTGTGCTGATAATGCCTGGCCAAGTATTTTTGATGGCTAAGTTGCCTTTTGTGTTATTTTCTGTAATTTCCTTTCCTTTTTCATCTAGTATAACGGGAACAATTCCTGGCAATGGGAGAGTGGCAAAACAAGGTTTTTCGGGCGTAATGCCTGCCAAATTTGACAACATAATGCCGCCTGTTTCTGTTTGCCACCATGTGTCCACAACGGGGCAATTGTTTTTGCCAATATTTGTTTTTAGCCAATGCCAAGCCTCTTCGTTAATGGGTTCGCCAACTGAACCTAGCACTTTCAGGCTACTTAAATCATTTTTATTTAAAAATTCAGGGCCGCAAGCCATCAAACTTCTAATTGCAGTGGGGGCGGTGTAAAAAATATTGACTTTGTGTTTTTCTACTATTTGCCAAAAACGGCTGGCATCGGGCCAAGTTGGTATGCCTTCAAACATTAAACTTGTGGCGCCTGCGCTCAGTGGTCCATAAAGAATATAGCTGTGTCCTGTTATCCATCCAATATCGGCAGTGCAAAAATGCACTTGTTCTGCTTGGTATTGAAATACATTTAAAAATGTATAATTCGTCCAAACCATATATCCAGCGATGGAATGAACCACGCCTTTTGGTTTTCCTGTAGAGCCAGATGTATATAAAATAAACAAAGGGTCGTTGGCGTCCATTTGTTCGGGAGAAACAAAAACATCTTTAGGTATATTTAATTCAGCATCGTGCAACCATATATCTCTGTTTTCTTGCATTTCAATGTCGAGATTTGTTCTTTTATAAACCAAAACTTTTTTCACTGAGTTGGTTTTAAGCAACGCCTCGTCAACGATGGGTTTCAGTGCCAAATCCTTTGCGCCACGAAATCCACCATCGCAGGTAACAATATATTCTGCTTGTGCATCGTTTATTCTATCGGCAATTGCCTGGGCAGAAAATCCGCCAAAAATGACGGAATGAATGGCTCCAATTCTAGCACAAGCCAAAACGGCATAAGCTATTTCAGGAACCATGCCCATATATATACAAACCCGATCACCTTTTTTGACCCCCATGTTTTTTAAAACCGCAGCCATAAGATTCACCTTTTTGGAAAGCTCAAAATAAGAAATCTCTTGATGCTTTTCTTCAGGATGATTGGGTTCCCAAATTATTGCTGTTTGATTGCCTTTTTCTGGCAGGTGTCTGTCAATACAATTTTCTGTTATATTCAGTTTTGCACCATTAAACCATGTGTTTTTTCCGTTTTTAAAGTCAGAAGATAACACCTTTGTCCATTTTTTTTGCCATGTAAAATGGGTGGCAATTTTAGCCCAAAAAGCTTCTGGATTGTCAATACTTTGGTGATAATCAGTTAGGTATTGTTCGTGCGATTGAATTTGATATGACATAAAAATGAAGTACAATTATACACCTTAAATTTCAGGAAAGCAAGCATCAAAAAAAAACTGAAAAAATGATTTGCAAATATGAAATCAATTTTTACCTTTGCAGTCCTTTTTAACTATTGCCCGATCGTCTAATGGCAGGACTACTGTTTTTGGTGCAGTGTATGTTGGTTCGAATCCAGCTCGGGCAACATTTTTAGAAAGAATAAAACCTTAACAAAGTGTCTATAATCAACAAAGTTAAAATTTTTAGCGGCTCAGCATCTTATTCGCTTGCTGCAAAAATAGCCGATCATTATGGCATGCCTCTTGGAGATTTGACAATTAATAAATTTAGTGATGGCGAAATGCAACCAACTTTTAACGAATCTGTTAGGGGTTGCGATTTGTTTATTGTTCAATCTACAAATCCTCCTGGCGACAATTTATTAGAACTTTTATTAATTATAGATGCTGCGAAAAGAGCTTCAGCTAATCATATAACAGTTGTAATTCCTTATTATGGTTATGCAAGACAAGATAGAAAAGACAAGCCTAGGGTTTCTATTGGTAGCAAAATGATAGCCGATGTTTTGAGTGCTGCTGGCGCAAACAGAGTTATCACGATGGATTTGCATGCACCTCAAATTCAAGGTTTCTTTAATGTACCTGTCGATCATTTAGATTCTTCAGTTATTTTTATTCCATATATTAAATCGCTTCAATTAGAAAAACTTGTGATTGCTGCGCCAGATGTGGGTGCGAGTAATAGAAACAGAGAATATGCTAAAGCTTTAGGTGTGCCAATGGTTATTTGCGACAAAGAAAGACGCAAAGCCAACGAAATAGCAAGTATGACAATTATTGGTGATGTGAACGGAATGGATGTTGTGTTAGTAGATGATTTGATAGACACAGCAGGCACCCTTTCAAAAGCAGCTCAATTGATAAAAGAAAGTGGCGCAAGAAGCGTTAGAGCAGTGTGTACGCACCCTGTTTTGAGCGGAAAAGCCTACGAAAACATAGAAAACAGCGTTTTGGAAGAATTGATTGTTTGCGACACAATGCCAATGAAACAGTCTTCTCCAAAAATTAGAGTGCTATCTGTAGCCCCTTTAATTAGCAAAGCAATAAGAAATATCCATGAACACGGTTCTATTAGTTCCTTGTTCAAACTTGATAATAGTTTCCAACATAATTTAATTTAATTCAATCAAAAAAAAATGAAAACAGTAGCATTAACAGGCGAGTTGAGAACCGATTTAGGTTCTAAATACTCCAATGCGTTGAGAAACGAAGGTAAAGTACCATGTGTATTATACGGAGAAGGAAATTTAGTTCACTTCTTTGTGTATTCACCTGATTTTAAAGCCCTCGTTTACACGCCAAACACTTACAAAGTACAATTGTCTATCGGTGGTAAAAAGTACATGGCAATTTTGCAAGACATGCAATTTCACCCAGTAAACGAATCTATCATGCACGCAGACTTTTTGTCTGTAACAGAGGTAAAACCAATTACAGTAACTATTCCAGTGAAAGTTGCAGGAAATTCTCCGGGTGTTAGAGCCGGTGGAAAATTAATTCAAAAAATCTCAAGAATAAAAATCAAAGCTTTGATTGCAAATATCCCTGATTTTGTTGAATTAAATATTGATTCTTTAGATTTAGGACAATCAATCAAAGTTAAAGACATTGAATTGTCTGGAGTAGAAATACTTGATAACAAAGAAAATGCGGTGGTTTCTGTTAAAATGACAAGAAATGTTGTTAAAGCAGAAGAGCCAGCTAAAAAATAATATTTAAAACAAATTATTGTAAAAAAAGCCTTGCATTTATGCAAGGCTTTTTTTTTGAATAAATTTTTTACATTATACCGAGTAAGCTTTCAATATAGTCCAATTATCGCTGCGCTTGATTTTCCTATTTTTAAGCTATATCTCCGCTCAAGAAATTATACTTTTTTATTTTATAAAAAAGAATTTCTAAGGTTGAGCTGGCTGGTATTTAAAATAATTTGGGCTATTTTAAAATTAGAATTGGTATTACACATTAATTATTAATAATACGGCTTCTGCAAAATTCTTAAAAAAGTAGTTTTTTAAGAATATCGGGAGCATTTATACCTTCGTTAAAAACCAAGTCTAAAGCACTAAGATTGGGCAGGAAGGGCTGTTTGTCTTCAAACACTTGATAGTAGTGCAATAAAGGAATATCTTTAGGCTGTTCTATAATTAAAGACGAGCTTTCTTCAATACTGTATGTTTTAGAAATTCTCAGAGCTTTTAAAATTAAATTTAAAAAAGCAAGATTTAAATCCCATAAATGGATGTTCTTTTCTTTTAAAATAGCTTCAATCTGATAATCGTAATATTCAAAAAACGGGCTTTTGTTATAGCTGGTTTTTAGGGCGTTAAAAAACTGTTTGTCCCAATTTGTAGAATAATCTATTCTCACATTTTGGTAATCTCCAATGCGACTTTCCTTTATTAATGGCACGCTGAATGATTTTATGCCTTGAAAAGTACCATAATCCAAATGGTTTCTGAATGTCTGTTTAGGAAAACTTTTTTCATTAACGATGCTTGGCTTCTCGCAGTCAATATACTGCTTTATCCAAGCCAAATTTGGACAAATCCAAAGCGGCAGAAAAGTATTTAATTCCTTGTTTTCCATGTTTTTACCTGGCCTTTGTCGCTTGTTTTTTCTAATAAATAGCTGTTTTTTTGTTTCAAAACAGGGTGTTTCTGTTTGGGGTTTATTTCATTTAATGGCACCAATACAAATCGCCTGTTTTGAATTTCGGGGTGCGGAATTGTTAGGTTGTTTAAACTAATAATTCTATTTTCGTAATAAAGAATGTCAATGTCAATGGTTCGTGGGCCGTATCTTTCTTTTCTTTCTCTTCCCAACTGTTTTTCAATTTTTAAAATAATATCGAGGGTTTGTTTTGGTGTTTTTATTGTTTTTAATTCTATCACTAAGTTGAAAAAGTCAGGTTGAGGAATATTTCCCCATGCTTCTGTGGTGTATAATTTAGATTGTTTTGAAACGACTCCTAGCTGTTTTTTTATTTTAGCCAAAGCCAAATCCAATGTTTGTAGAACATTTCCTTGGTTTCCTCCAAGTATTAGTGTAATGCGTTGTTTTTTCAATTTTTAATGATTAATATTGTACTTTAAATTATGGACAAATTTAAGATTTTGTTTTATATCGTAATAGGATTAATTTATTTTATCTCAAAAGCTTATGGTTCTGAAAAAAAGAAGCAGAATAAACGCAGTTTCGAGAAAAAACCAGTTAACCAAAGAACTGCCGAAGATATATTCGAAGATTTAAAACGACAGTTTAAATTGCCAGACAATAATGTGCCATCAGTTCCAAAACCCGTGCTTAACAGACCTGAGCCTATTAATTATGAATCGCCCGTTAACGGTTATCAAAAAATGACCAAAACTAAATTGGTTTTGGAACGAGAGCCTAAAAGAAAACGAAAGTCTATTATTTTTAAAGAAACTGAAGAAACGCAAGATGAAAAAACATTAGCTTTACAAAGAAATTTGGTTTTAGATGGTTTTGATGGTAAAAAAGCCATTATTTTTTCAGAGATTCTTAAAAGACATGAGTATTAGAATTAAACAGTTAAGTGGTTTTAGACTCCTAATTGTCTTTAAGGAAAGTAAAAAATTTAGCCGTTTTTTGTTATTCTAAAATTTATTTAAATAAAATTTTCATTTGGTATAACGGCTGTTCACTTTGTTATTGCAAAAGGAACTGGTTTTGATGCAAAAATATTGCCCAATCCTAATAATGGAGATTTTAAATTAAAATTAATAAACCTTCAATCCGATCAATTTAACATTACAATAAAAAATTATTTAGGGAAAATGGGTTACCAAAAACAGATGAAAATCAAAGTAGATGAAGTGGGTCTTAATGTTAATTTTCTTAGCAAAGGCTTGTATTTTATTTTGATAGAAAGTGTAAATCAAATAATAACCAAAAAGTTAATCATTCATTAATAAAATATTGATTTTATTCATTACTTGGTTTTTGGAATTTTTAAAAGACAAAGCTAAATAGCCATAAAAAAAGAGGATACCAAATTGGTATCCTCTTTTTTAGTAATATTATAAGGAAAAAATTATTCGACAATTAGTTTTGAAACGGCTTGACCTATTTCATTTAATACTTTTACAAAATATATTCCTTTTGTCAACTCATTGGTTGAGATTAAAACATTGCTGTTGTTTGTTGTTTCTGTTTTTACAACCTGACCAAGCGCGTTGGTTATTTCTATTGTAGAAATATTGTTGTAGTTTAAAAGTGAGATATTCACAACTCCATTTGTAGGGTTAGGATACATTACAAAGTTTGTGTTCATGTTTTTTTCAACAATGCTTAAACTTGGTTTGCTTAACAAAACGCTTGTTCCGTCTGCTAAAACTGCCAATAATCCAAAGTCTGCGCCATCTTTGTTTGTGGATGGTGTTAAGAATCCAGAGGCTAAAATAACAGCCGTACCGCCACCCAATCCGCTTAAGTCTGCAATGTATGAAGCCACTGTTGGTGTGCCCGCAGCTGCCGTAACATCCAATACATATCTCGCAGCAGGAACAGTTATATATGGTGTAATGTTAGAATAAGCCGCATCGTTCACAAGTGTAGCTACGCCTCTAGCAATTACATCAACTGTTGGGGCATCGCTTGCGCCATGTACAACAATAAACTCAACATCGGTTGAGTTTGTAGCCGTGCTTCTTATGTTGTCTTTGATAAATAAGGTAAAAGCGGTTGAAGTGCCATCAGGGTTAACGGCAAAATTGCTTGGATTTAAAACACCGTTTGCCACAGCTACATATCTTTGACCTGCGGTTAAAGTAACTGCAAAGTTTTTGATTGTATCAGCAGCAGAAGTGCTGCTACCAGGCGCAACACCAATGTTTAAAACCACGCCAGAAGGCAGTGTAAGAAAAGGAGTAGCTGATCTGAATTTAAAATCGTCTAATGCCAGAACTCCGTTAACATAAATGTCAACAGTGTTAGCGCCTGGATCAGCCGAATTGTGAATGATTTGAAGGTTGGCTTGTCCATAAGTGGTTAAGGCACTTATGCTAAACAAGCTGGTAAAAAGTAGGTTTTTGAATAATTTTTTCATGTTTTTTTTAATTATTTGGTTCATGCAACAAACACCTTTTAAAGCTAAATTGTTTTGAAAAGATGTGTTTTTTTCTTTGATTTGGTATAAAATTGCGACATTGGTTTATAAGGGTTTCAAAGTCAACAAGATGCAGGAAGTGTTTTTTTTAATTTAGAATGCCAAATAAACAACAGAAAGCTAAACTATTGATATGGATTTCTATCTTTTCAAAAACGATTTAATCTCTTTTTTATAAAATTCACTCACAAAAATATCATTAAAAACCAAATCATAGTCTTTCTTCTTAATATTTAAAGAATCATAGTGCATGGAAACAAAAATTTGATAAGGAAATTGTTTGGTTTTGTTTTCAACGGTTTCATTGTTTGCTTTGAAAATAATTTCGCTGTCGTTCAGGCTGTAGTAAATTTTTAATTTAGGATTTATTGCTAGCAAATATTTCTCATAAACCTTTTTTCTTAACAAATCGGGCTGCCAACCAAGAACAAGAAAGGAAACTTTTTTGTAGGCTTTCATGTGTTTTAACAACTCAATTTTACATCCCGTGCAAGAAGGCTCTTTTAATAATGTAACAACTGCCTTTTTATAATTTACGGCAATGGTGTCTCCATACATGTCTCTGACAACAAAGCGAACCGTGCTTTCTGTGTTGTTTTTGAAGGAAAAAACAAGCAGACAAACCAACGCTAATATTATTTTTCTTTGAATATCCATACTGTTATTATTGGTTCTTTGTTCTTTTGCGATTTGGTGTTTATTGTTCTATATTCTCTATGTGTGTTTTCTGGATTGGGAATAAACCCCTCAAAATCAAATTTTAAATGCAAAATCATGTTTTTATAATAAATGCAAGGATAATTGGAGGAAGTTAAAGGAAACCCCGCTTCTTTCATTTTAATATCTCCTATTTTTAAATATTCTTCTGTTTCTAAAAGTGAAGACACAAGTTGATTGTTGTTAATATTAATTTTGTCTAACTTTCTAAGATTATATTTACAATTAGAGTCTTTAAAAAGCCATCTAACAACCAATATTGAGTCGTTCATTATGTCCAAATGCTCTATTTTGGAAATTCTATTCATGTTTTCATTGCTAATATATTTAAAGTTTTCGTCATTATTAAGTGCAAAATCATCATTAAATGTTTTTAGTGGCAACACCCAATTTGGATGATTGATTTTTATGGTGTCAATAATTTTAAGATTGGTATCAATTTTTAAAATATTGTAATCGCCAAATGTTCCTTGAAATATATATTCATTGTTGGAAGCAAATACCTTCTGTGGAGCAAAAAAAGTATATTCTAGATATTTTGATTTCAAATCTAAAGAATCAATAAATTGTCCGTTTAAGCGGTATTTGTAAATGATGCTGTTGTTGGTGTTTTTATAACCATAAACATAATACCTAAATAAAAACAAGCTGTTGCCAACAAGCAAAGAATAATCAATTCTATTTTTTTTTATCATTTGATACCTGTTTTCATCATTGAAAGATAAAATATGTGTTTTGCCCTCTATTTCATTAATTACAATAACACTTTTATTGAAAATGAAGTTTACAACATTCTCAACTTTGATTTTTTTAATCTTTTTTTTATCAAAATTCATTTTAATTTCTTGGTAATTGTCTAAATTAAAGAAACTTATTTTAAGGCCTTTTTTGTTTTGAAAAAGAACAGCCAAAACATTTTCGTTAACAAAAAATTTGGCATTGTCCCCAACTTGAGAGCTATTGATTTTAGCTTTATTGAAGTTTAGAACTTTGTTTAATTTGTAGTTCATGGAAACAGTGCTGGTTTGACAGTAGCTTTTAGTAATAAAAAACACACATACTATTACTAGGGTTATTTTTTTCATTTTGTAATTGTTTAAATAGTTTGCTTGTTTTAATTGTGTGATGGGTTCAAATTAAATTATCGCAATAAATAAAAGCTTCCTTTTTTAACTTGGATAACTTTGTTGTAATCGGATTGAAATTTGGAGTAAAAGAAATAGACATCTTGCATAACATCAATTTCTTTGCTATCTTTTCCATCCCAAGCGTTTAAGGGTTCTTTACTTGTAAAAATGATTTCTCCCCATTTGTTAAAAATCAATAGTTCATATTTAAACAAATCACATTTTGTTACAGGCTGAAAGTATTCATTAAGTCCATTATTATTAGGCGAAAAAGCCTCAGGGAAAAATAAAATGCATTCACAATCTTTTAATGATACATTGAAAGAATCGGTTACAACGCAATTGTTTTGTTTTGCGGTGGCAACATATTGTCCTTCGTTTTCAATTTTTCTAATTAAAGTGTTTCTTCCATCATTCCATACAACTGAATTAAATTCATTTTTGCCTAAATCAACATAAAACCATCTGTTAGTGCATAATACAGTATCATTATTTAAAAAACTTAATGGCGTTTTTGTTATAGTAATAGAAGTGTCTTTTTCTATTTTCAATCCATTTTTATAAAACACAACTTTAATTTCTATATTGCCTTTGGCTTTAAATTCAAAACTGTAATTTAAAGATTGTGGTGCTAAATATTGGAACTCAGAAGATTGAATTAAAACAGAATCTGTATTATTGGTTTTAGTTTTAAAAGTAGTTGCCAATGGCAAACAAAATTCAGCAATTTCTATACCACAATCAATAAAAAACACCTTGATTGAATCTGTCAAAGAACAAAAGTGATTGCTGGCTTTTAATTTGTAGTTGCCTTCACTCGCGATATTATATTTTGAGTTTTCTATCCTATTGTTCCATTCAAAAATATTGTAAATTGAAGTGTCTAAATCAAGGCTGAGTTTTGTTTGTGAACATAAAAGGGTGTCATTTGGCAAAATTTTAGTCAATGTAGGATGGACAAAAACATATTTAAAAGTTGTGTCCGAAAATTTCCCGCTTTGAGCAGCTGAAACCACTTTAAACCAGCCGCTTTGGTTGTATTTGTGTTTGGCAATATTTCCTGTGAACTTAAATGAATTGCCATCACCAAAATCCCATGTTACACTGTCTGAATAATTATACTTTAGCTCAAACGTGGTTTCTGCATTTTGACAAATTGTATCGTATTCTATGATTTTGTTCATTTCATAAACGGGGATTCTTGGAAGTGAACCTCTATAAAGTAAATAGAACATGTTGAAATCGAAAAAAGGGGTCCCCCATAAAGAAATTGGCGACTCTTTTATTAAAGTGTCTTGTTTTAATAAGCTGTCTTTGTCATTAAAAAAAAGTGCATTAATAGAGTTTCTGTAATTTGTATTAGAATTAAAATATAAAACTCTGTTGTTGGGAATGTCAAGCAGAGGTCTCCAAATATTATGATTGTCAATTATTTTTGTAAAATCAGTATATAATATATTTGATTTGTTTAAATTTAAGTCCAATTTTAAAACAGTACCTTCATTAGATTTATAAAGATTTACGCTACTTAGAATCAATGATTTGGAACTTGAAGTAAATTCTAAATCACGAAAATTAAAACTATCGTTGTAATCGCATTTTGTATTGTTAGAAAATGCGCCATCCTTTTTATTAAAATCTAAGATTTGTAGGAAAACTCGATTGGTTCCCACATTATTTATATTAGAAGTGATGTTGTTATTTTGTATTAATCCGGCTATTTTACTTCCATCCGGAGAAACTTTAAAATAATGATACAAGCTTGTACCATTAATATTGTTATTAATATTTAATTTTATTTTGTTCGAAAAGGCAGCGTTTATGCCATTCGCCTTAATTTCATAGGAATATAAATAGCCGTCAAGATAATTAAAAGCAATTAACCAATATTTGTGATGTTTTTCAGAAGCAAAAATACTTATTGTTCCATAAAAATTATTAGGCACTAGTATTTGAATATTACCTACTGTGCCAATTCCATTATTGGCTGAAACATCAATAGGTATATAACTAATTGAACCATTATAAATAGTAACATTATTAAGATTGTTATAATTGTAATTTAAAGCAAATACGAGAAAATACTCGTCTTTTTTATTATGATTTTTTACAAAAACTGATGAAATGCGAATGGTTGAGGAGAAGGTATATATAATCTGACCGTTTTTATTATATACATTTTGATTGTCGCAATAAAGAATTAGATTGCCCATACTATCTGATATGCAAGACCTATAGTCAGGGGTTTGATTATTTAATTGAGAATTAAAAATTGTTACAGTGTCTTTGTTTTTTAAATTAAAGCCCAGGTGATTGGATGAAATCCAATTTTCATTATATTTTTGCCCATTTAGAATGAATGGTAATAAAAGTAATATGATAAAAATTTTTTTCACTAATGCAAAAATAACTAAAAAAGGGGCTTGAAACAAGCCCCTTTTAAAGATTTATAAAATTCTAATATTAGCAGAGTAGGGTCCAGTTACAGTAATTCTAATTACAAATAAAGTAGGATTGCATTGGGGCCAAATATTTGGTGATCAAAAGTGTATGGAAAAGGTCCATTAATTGGAAAACTTTTAAAAGTTTATAAAAAGGAAGGTATTAATGCAGATGCAATTATTTTTACAGAAAGTGATTTGTGGAAAGCAGACTGCGTCAAAATTAAAAATTAAAATTACAGCATTATTTTCCCAATCTAAACCAAAATAATCAATAAACCAATAAGAAAAACACCTTCTTAATGACAGGTTTTTTTATTGGGGGTGGTTTTGTGAGAAATTAGTTTATATTTGTACCCATTGTTGTCCGATAAAAAAGTAGCCTAAATAAGGCTACTTTTTATTTTTGTAATTTTGTAGTTCTTAAGCAACAAAATTAACATGAGCAAAAGTAACTATTTTTCATCAAAATCGGTTTTCGGACA
>Ga0209702_10006187_pt1 | contig 15603 bp, 27 predicted proteins | sample FRY01_FD_187210 | JGI IMG/M metagenome (GOLD analysis project Ga0209702, IMG submission 187210) | Freshwater microbial communities from Lake Fryxell liftoff mats and glacier meltwater in Antarctica - FRY-01 (SPAdes) (version 2) | ecosystem: Environmental > Aquatic > Freshwater > Ice > Glacier... | reverse complement strand
GCAACCATCGCCGGTGCACACAAGGAGGCAGGCACACTGGGGGATGATGACATATTTCTACTCACGCCATTGCCGCGAAAGCGTGCCACGGTTACGATCCGCCAGCGCCGGTGATGGCGCGGGACATTCAGCGGGACACCAGCAGCGACACACGACCATTCCCCACACTCACATGGGACGACCTCGAAATCTTGCACGAGGCCCTTGAGTCATCAGCCGACGCGCACCACCTCGCCGCCGAGGATCGCGCGCGAGCAAACAACTACGAGCACGAAGCCCACCACCTCGAAGCGGCCAAGCGCTGCGAAGAGATGGCAGCGACCGCGCAGCAGTGGATGACGCCCGACCCGGACGAGCGCCCGGACGATTGCACCCACTGTGGCCTTTCGACCGCGCTCGGCGGCGGGCGGTTCGTCAATCGGATACCATCCGACTACGCAGACGGGCGCGAAGGCTACATGTGCCCAGACTGCCAGCAGTGACCACCACGAGCAACCACCACCACGGAGGCAGCGCCATGAGCGCAGACCCAGTTGAGATGGCACAGCACGCGCTATGGGATTCCCAGAGCCTACGCGCGACCGCGCAGCGACAGTATCGGGACGCCAGTGAAATCTACCGGGCGACCGACGAAGACCCCGCCGACACCACCGGCAGGGCAATGGACACGGCACGCGCCCACTACTGGAAGACCTGCGACGTGACGCGGTACTGCCAGCGCCAGTTGGACAAAGCGAACAGGTACGCCATGCAGCACCGCGTCTACGGAGACAGCGGCCCGGCGAGTATGGTCCTCGCCGCCTACTCGCCCGAGGGAGGGAGCGGGCGACGTAGCAACCTCGCGCACTACGGGCGTGCCGGATACAAGATGGCGGTATGGCACCGCACCCGCGCATACGCACCGCGATAGCACGACCCGAGCCCGGTGGGGAGTCGAATCCTCGCCGGTGCCATGCAGGACCCAATACGAACCACCACACAGGAGCAGCAGCCATGAGCAAGCAGCCCGAAACCCTGGACGACAGGAACAAGCGCAGGCAAGACAGCGGAGCCCGCATACTTGGCCGGTACCTCGATGAGCCCGGACACGATGGCAGCGACGACCTCGAAGCCGTCACCGACCTGATCGCCAACCTGCTGCACTACCTCGCAGCGACCGACCCGGACGGCAACAGCGCAGCCTACGTTGCCCACCACGACGCATGGGGACACTATCGCGCGGAAAGGAATGGCACCGATGACCTCGCATAAGCGCACACGGCGCGAGACAGCGCTCCGATACATGCGGGACGACGACTGGGTTGTTCGCAACCCGAGAACCGACCCCGAGCACCCGCACCGCTACATGCTGATTCTAAAGGGCATGGAAGAAGAACAGGCACGATTCTTCGAGACTGACTACGCAGCAGTCGAAGACGCCCGCTACCCAGGCGAGTACGTCAGCGGGGTGGCGATCGTGGACCTCGACACCGATGAGGTATCCGAGGTTCTCTACGAGGTCAAGGTGAAATGCTGGACGACCAAGAGCACCGCCTACTTGTGCGGGCTTGACGTGGAGGAAGACGACGATGACTGACGACACCGACAACAGATGGGATGGAACAACCCCGTCCGACTGGATGGGCACGGAGCCGTTCGAGCAGCGTGGCGTATGGGAATGGTGGAGGTGGGGAGTCATCGAGGGCCGGACCTACGGCCCCGGAGTGACCGAAGCGAACGAAGACCTCTACGAGCACTCGCCACGCAAGGCAGCCGCGTACAACAGCGGCATCGAGCACTCGTACAAGACGCTGGCAGAAGTGAGAGGAACCGCAACATGAACGATGACACACCCGCACTCACGCCCGGCCAGTTGGTGACGTGGTTGGACCCGAGCAACCGGGGACGCCACATCGGGACACTCGTGAGCATTGAGCACCACCGCCCGCCGAAGGCAGGCAAGGCACGCAAGCCCGACCGGGCGACCATCCACACCGGGGGTGCGATAGCACCCGTCGAGGTGCACCGCGTCCCGCTGGATGGCGTCACCGCATACGTCCGGCGCTACTTCCCGGAGATGAACCTACTCACGATCGGAACAGCATGAGCAGCATGACCAAGACCGACTTCGAGCAGATCGCAGGAGTGATCCGCACCGCAATGGATACCGAGGGCACCGAGTACGTCCCGACCATCGTGGATGACATTGCCCGAGGGATCGCAGACCACTGCGCGACCCGTAACCCGATGTTTGACCGCGAGCGCTTCTTCGAGGCTTGCGGCATTGGCGAGACAGGAGACACAGCATGATTACCGAGACGACCAACATCACCCGGCTCCGAACCTACGAGAAGATGATTCTCGACACTGGCGCGGGCAGCGTTGACGACGACGACTTCATTGGATTCACCGAGCACATCCAGCAGTTCGTCTACATCAGCACCGACAACGAGGGCAGGTACGCAGCACAGGGGGCAGATGCCATCGTTGACGTTCTGAACCGGGCGGGTGAAGACGTTGGGCAGACGTGCAAGTACGCATGGTGGCCTATGTGGATTCTCGACCTGGACAAAGCAGAGCGGCATGACATTGCCGTGAGCATTGACGTGAAAGCAGTGGTGACGGCATGAGCACTGACGACAACCACTACACCGTGTACGTCTCGATGCAACTAGATGTGCACGCACCAACGCCCGAGGATGCGGAGGAATGCGCCGACGACGCAATGGACGAGATCGTATTTCGCGGGTCGCCGATCGCTGACGTTCGGTACGCAGTGATCCGATACGGAGAAACCCACCCGACACGAGAGGTGACGGCATGAGCGCGCCCGCCGTCTATGGCACCTACACCGACGACGATTACCCCGGATACCGGGTAGTCATCGAGTACGACGAGTACCCGGAAAACCCCATCGAGGACAGCGACAACTACTTGTCGTGCTTCCCGAACCACAACGCCATCACACTTTGGAACGTCTCACGGAACCACACGCTCCCGACCGCCCACGAATGGCGAGACGCGGCAGACATGGAACCGGATGAGTTGGCCGAGAACCTGCCCAACGACGGCACCGTGATCGGGCTCGAATACTCGGGAGGGGAATACTTGGCAGTCAGCGACAGCCGCTACCCGAGCACATGGGATGGGTACTTCCACATCACCGAAGCCCACTGGCGCGCACTCATGGGCAGCACCGGGCCCGAGGCAACGACCTACACCGCTCGGGAGACATTCTTGCGCGGGGTGCTCGCCAGCGAATGCGCGGGCGTGACCGGGTGGATGCAGGGAGACGTGTTCGGATACCGGGTGGAGCACATCGAGGGCTGGACCAACCGCAAGGGTGAGACGAAGGACGAATGGGAAACGATTGACTCATGCTGCGGATACTTCGGGACTGGGGAAATCCCGTACATGCTCGAAGAAGCTTGGTGGAGCGTGCGGGCAGACGTGAAAGCAGAGCGCGAAGCGAAGGTGGCAGCATAATGGCCGGGGCAGTGTTGGTCATCGGCATCGTGCTATTCGCAGCAGCAATGATCGCTGGAAACGTGCGCGCGAAGTAGCACAAGCGGGAATGCGGTACAACGGGGCTGCTCTCATCCGAGGGTGGCCCCGTTGCATTCCCCCGTTCGACCTGGGTACCATCAGCCGGGCGCGATAGCACCGCGCCGAACCACCACAAGCGAGCAACGGAGCAACGCATGAGGAAGGTCCTCGCGGTATTCGTTTCACTCATCGTCATCGCAGGTACAGCAGGTAGCGCGACCGCAGCCCCATGCGGAGAGCACAAGGGCAAAGCCAAGCAGGAATGCAAGGCAGCCAGAGCGAAGGCAACGTGGCCCCCGAACCCAACGCCCGCAGAAATCAAGAGTCGTATCGGCACAGACCAGTGGCGCAAAGCGGAGCGGATTGCAGTCTGTGAGACGGGCGCGAACTGGCAGCATTACCCGAATGGCAGCTACATTGGAGGCTTGGGCATGTTCCGAACCACCTACGCGGTAGGGCAGCGGGTCACTCGGTATCGCTGGCCTGCGCAGGGAGCGACTAAGGCAGAACAGATTGCGGTTGCCTTCGCTTCCCACTCGGCAACGCGCGGTTGGTCGGGATGGGGATGTGGGAGCGCATGATGACGCGCGATAGCACCGATTACCTGTCGACCATTGCCTACTGGCTCGGCAACGCAGCGTGGATCATTGCCGCGATAGCACTGTTCGTATACACAGTGATCTTCATTGCCGACCGGAGGAAGAAGAAGTGATGGACGAACTCGAGAAGCTGTATACGAAAGCGCAGGAGGCCGGCGAAGCGCACCTCGAGGCAGTGCGCGAGCACCAGCGGGCTATGGACGAGGTGGAGCCCGATGAATGGGATTCACTGCCACCGGACCCGTCCTACGGGGTGACGTGTGAGGGGCCCTGCGATACCTGCATCGTGCGCGAGGTAACGCACGCGGTACAACCGACCCTCGAGGAAATCTTCCGATACGAGCAGGAGCACGGCATCAGCTAGTCGTCCTCGACGACCTCGCCCTCGAGTACGTCTTCATCCCCACCAGCAATGACGTGGCGGAGAGAGGTGGCAAGGGCAGCCATCTTCTCCGACACGTCGTTGTTCGACGACAGCGCACGCAGCTCCGACAGCTTCGCCAGCGACAGGTGCTCGACCGCGATGCCAGCCTTGATCTGCGACAGACCGAGCTTGGCCTGAATCTCGGCAGACTTCACTGCCCGGTCGCTCCACTCGCCCACAGAACGGAGCACTGCGTTGTTTCTTGCGACGCGGGTATTCCGGTCGTAGTCAGTCTCGCCCTCGGCCTGGTCGAAGTCCAGCTCGATGCGGGCCCAGGCGGTGACCGACTCGAGCGTTCCGCGAGTTGCTTGCGCGATACGCGCGATAGCAATGTCGGGCGGATCAGTGTCGAGAGGGCGACCGAGCATCCTGGGGTCAGCGTTCATTTCTTTGATCGCCAATCTGAACTCGCGCTCGAGCTTCTTGTTCTGGATTTCCATACGGCACAGGGTACTAGCATCAGCACCGTGGAACACGACGACGGCGCACACATCGACAACGACCTCCCTATGCCGAAGGTTTCTACTCGACGAGTACGCGGGAACAACGGGGTGCGGATCGAATGGGGAGTAGGCACGAAAGTCCCTGTCGATATGGAAGCGATGGACGAGGCGAACAGGGCGCTCACCTCATTCCAGCGACAGATCGCAAAGCTTTGGGAAGACGGGCACTCTCACAGCTGGCTCGCAAAAACATTCAACATTGTTCCACTGGCAATGAACCAAATGGTCCACGCCGGAATCTCACGGGCACACCCGAACTACCACTGGTATGGTGAGCAAGAACCAGAGGAACACCACACGCCGGCAGGAGACAACCACCATGTACGACAGAACGCAGAACCTCACGACCGGGACAGCGCACCGGGGGGTGACACGTCCAGCGGAGCCGTTCACGGACGACGAGATGAACCTTCTGATGGGCGCGATGAAGGACTCACACGCGACGTACCTCGGGTGCAGGAACGTCGCAGCACTGATGCTCCTATGGCGCGGCGGTATTCGCGTGCAGGAGCTATTGGAGATACGATCCGGTGACGTCAACTGGATCACAGGGAACGTCACCGTCCGTAAGGGCAAGGGCGGCAAGCGCAGGACTACTCGAGTAGATCAGTGGGCACTCGCATACATGCAGGAATGGGAAATGATCCTCCCGGAGAACGCGGAAGTGTTCATCTGCCGGCGCGATGGTAAGCCGATGGCGCAGTCAGCGGTAAGGATGATGCTTGCCCGTGCCGGAGAGAGGGCGGGGATAACGCACCCAGTACGACCGCACGGGTTACGTCACCGTTTCGCGGTCGAGCTCGCACGCGAGAACATCCCACTCCCGTTCATCAGCAAGCTTCTCGGGCACACGAACATTGCGACAACGGCGACGTATCTGCAGACGCTCACGATCGAAGAAGCCCTCGACGCCATCACGAACCGAAAGGTGGCGGCATGAAATGTCTAGAAGCTGGCGACGACTGTGGAGGACAGGTGGAGTACCGCATGGCGCTCTCGGCAAGCGGCAGGCAGTTCCCCCGCTGCGACAATCATTGGCACACACGGCTGGATGAGCAGGAAAAGCAGAACGAGAAGTACCCAACGCACGCACCCTCGGACTTCGACCCTTCATACGCAGGAGAAAGGTGGGATGAGGATGACTGACCTGCTCGACAAGGCAAGGGCGAAGGCCGAGGCTGTCGAGGTCGCATACCAAGCGATCCTCGCCAGCCCGGATGCTCTGGCCGTGTTCTGCGTGATTGACGGTGCAGAGGGGCCGATGCCGCTCGATCTCTGGCCGTGCCAACAGAGAGTGATCCGCAGCGTTCTGACGAGCAAGAGGACGATCACACTCAAGGCACGGCAGGTCGGAATCTCATGGGCATCAGCTCTCATTGCGCTTTGGTGGGCGATGACACACCCTGGTACGACAGTGCTTATGCTGTCGATCGGGGATCGTGAGTCGATCGAGCTGCTGCGCCGCGTACGCAGGCTATGGGATTCAATCCCCGAGGAAATCACCTCGCGGTGGGACAGCGACGCATCCGTTCACCGTCTCGCCATCAAGTCTCCGCACGGAACGTCGTCGATCATCTCGCTGCCATCGAGCTCATCGGCAGGGCGTGGGTACACCGTGTCGCTGTTGGTGATCGACGAGGCCGCGTTCATGCAGAACGGAGAGGAACGTCTGGCCGCGCTTCTCCCCACCATCGGGGATCAGGGGCGGGTGCTCATGCTCTCGACAGCGAACGGCGCGACCGGGCTATTCCACGACGCATGGCGCGGGGCAGTAGCAAAGACGAACGACTGGCAACCAATCTTCATCCGTGCCGACGAGAGGCCCGGACGTGGCACCGACTGGATCGACCGCGAACGCGCAGCGCTAGGGGAGCTCGCCGGACAGGAGCTCCCGATGAACGCTGCAGAAGCATTCATCAGCTCTGGTTCTGGCGTGTTCGACACCAAGACATTGCACAATCTGCTCGAGCATTGCAGCGACCCTGTATGGCGAGGGTCAATCACCCGCGACGCAGCCGGCGTCAACGCACAGAAGAACGAGCATGGGCTATGGCGAATCTGGCAGTGGCCGCAGAAGGGACGCAAGTACGTCATCGTCGCTGACGTGTGCGCCGGGCAGGGAGCACGAGACTACGCACACGCGGTCATCTACGACCTGGCATCCTGGGATCAGATCGGGTACCTGCATGGGAAGCCTTCCCCCGGTGCCCTAGCTGTCGAGTTGATGAACGCCGGCTGGCTGTACCAGAACGATGGCAGACCGGCGATGCTGTGCCCGGAGGCGAACGGTTACGGGCAGGCAACGATCGTGACTCTCACCGATGGCGGGTACCCAAACCTGTACCACCACAACCGGATGGATCAGGAGCAGCCGAACGAGACGCGGCTTGTCGGGTTCTACACATCGCAGAAGTCGAAGGCACTTGCGATCGGTGCACTACAGACAGGGTTACGCGAGCACACGATCGGGGTACGCGACCCAGAGTTCGTCACCGAAGCGCTCGGATACATCCTCAACGACAGCGGGAAGATGACTGCTGGCCCCGGCCTCCACGACGACCGCGTTATGGCGACCGCCATCGCTTCTCTCATCCTGCAGTGGTCTGGCGTGTCAGATGCGATAGTGTCTGGATTGACCGGGCCGGAGAACTTGCCACGCGCAAGCTTCTATCGGAACGACCGGGAGCACAGGCGCGACCGTATCCAGACAGGGACGGTCGGATAGGGAGGGCACCGATGGACCCACGAATGCTGGCTCTACTGCAGGGCAAGTACGGCGGAGTTGCGCCGGAGATGGGTCCAGGTGGCGGTCTGCCTCCCGAGCTTATGGGTGGTGGGCCTCTGCCCCCAGAGATGATGGGTGGCGTTATGCCCCAGGGGGGTATGCCACAGGAGATGATGGGTATGTCTCCGGAGCAGCACCAACAGATGATGGGCGGTGTGCCACCGCAAGAGATGATGGGCGGGCCTCTGCCGCCAGAGATGATGATGAGTGGAATGCCACCGCAGGGCGGGCCCGGTGGTATCCCTGTGGATATGGCGACAGGTGGCCCGATGGCTGCCTCACCGCTTGCAACCACTGACCCCGGCCAGATGATGGCGCTCATCAGTCAGATGGCGAGCGCTGACCAGCAGAAGGCCGTGATGGAGGCTCTTGCCAACACCAAGCTTGCGCAGGCGCAGGCCATCCAGCCGGTCGCAGCACAGATGATGCAGATGGCAATGGCTCAGGGCGCGACGATGGACGTCGGCGGCGGGCCAGTCGGAGGCTTCTGATGGCAGGTGAAGGCCCGGCACTCGTATCGGGGCTGTCCGATGAGGACGTTCTCGAGCAAGCGTTCAACGACTGGACTGCTGCGAAGGACGCACGCCTGCCGATTGAGGATCGCAAGCGTCAGGCTTACCGTGATTACCGAGGATGGCGCGAGGAAATCGTTGACGGTGGCAAGACGCCAGCCGGCGCAGGACCGTTCGGGTGGTCGAAGACGACAGTGCCGATCATCTACTGGACCGTTGAGACGATTCTCCCACGGCTCGGAACGCAGACCCCGACAGTAATCGCAAAGGCGAACACACCAGAAGCAGTCGCGTACGCGCACGCGAAGTCAATGCGCATCCAGTACGACCTGAAAACGTCGAAGGCTGACGAGCAGATTCAGCTCGCGCTGCGCACCGGCATGATTATGGGCGACGGCGTGATGAAGATTCCATTTGACGTCTCGATCGGCGGGCCCACGATCCTCGCGCTGGACTGGTGGGATACGTTCATCAGCCCCGAGGCGACGAACTGGAAGAACGCGGAGGTCATCTACCACCGCTCATGGCAGAGCGCTCGTGACCTGCAGCGGCTTGCGGCCCGTGAGGATCAGGACGGGAAGCCGCTCTACGACCGTGAGGCGATCGACAAGCTGCGGGGGATGCTTTCCGACCGCTCGACGCACGACAACTCGTGGTCAGAGCGCAGGGAAATCTCTGGCATTGGCACTGGTCAATACTCGCAAGCGACGGGGACGGTTCCGGTCGTCGAGCTCTGGTACCGCGAGGGTGCCCGTGTTGTGATCGCCGGCAACAACAGCCCGTTGCTGCTTTCGGTCCAGCAGGAGGCCGATTACATCTGGCGTGGTCCGAAGGGCTTTCCATTCCGCCCGTTCGCAGTGTTCACACCGACACCAGACTTGTTCTCTCCGTACGGAATCAGCGTTGCCGAAATGCTTTCAGGGCACCAGCACGAGCTCTCGACGCTGCGGAACCAGTACGTCGACCAGCTCTCGGCAAGCATCTTCGCGCCGCTCGGCTACGACGCACGCAAGGTCAACGGCGCAGACGTGATGCAAGCATGGTCGTCTCCGGGAGGGATGTTCGCCACCGAGGGCCCACCGTCCGACGCAGTTGCACGCTTCCAGCCGGGGTCACTCACCCGAGACTTCTCGACCGTGTACGACCAGATCAGGTCAGAGGCGCAGATCATCGGCGGGACGTCAGACTACGGCGCAGGGCAGACGCAGGCAGCTGGCATCTCGAACCAGACCGCGACCGGCATCTCGATGATCGTGTCCGAGGGCAACAAGCGCTACGAGCAGCTTCGCCGGCAGCACGAGCTTGCGATGCAGGATGTTGCCTGCCACTTCGACTACATCGACAGACTGCTCGGGACCTTCTCGAAGTTCGTCCCGCTCGAGCCGGGCTACGCAGCGCCAGAGAATGCTGCCGGGATCACGATGACCGGGGACCTGGCAGAGATTGGCGCGGAGGTGAACACGCCCGATAAGCTCTACGACGTGACGATCGACGTCGGCGCGATGAGCCCACCGCAGGATCAGCAGCAGGCGCAGAACGTCACCTCACTTATCCAGGCGCTCGGTATGCTCCCGCCCCCGGTGCAGGAGAGTGTGAACTGGCAGCAGCTTCTTCGGATGCTCATGCAGTCATTGGGGCAGAACCCGAACACGCTCATCAGCCCGATGCCAGCGCCGCAGGAGCAGGTGCCTCCGGGCGCTCCAGGAGGGGAGGTCCCAGTAGGGCCCCCGCAGCCCATTGGGTAGGGGAGACGACCCGCGATTCATCGTCGACGCAATGGCGACGTTACTGGCAAACCCAGGCTGGCAAATCATCAACGATGAAGCCAGAACACGCATGGACCGCTGCGTAGCGGCTATGGTCCAGGAAGACGTGCAAGCAGAAACGCGAGCTCTCATCGCTGCCGAGTACCGTACGCTCGAGACAATCGTGCTCTTGCCAGGCGTACTCTCCGCTCGCGCTCAAACCCACCTCGAGTAAGGAACGAAATGTCAGATGAGACTGTCAATGTGGATGATGGGATGGGCGGTTCAATCGCGGCGGAGACGGGTTCTAGCCTTGACCCTTTCGCGGAGTGGGCGTCGGGGCAGTCTACGGACGTAAGGGAACGGCTCGAGAACGCAGGGGTAAAGGACTTCGACCACCTCGCACGCACATGGAGCGGCGCGGAGGACTCACGCCAGCGCATGCAGTCAGAGCGCGACCGCCTTATGTCACAGGCCGCCGAGGAACCACAGTACGAGCAGCAGTACGAGCAGATGCAGAACCAGCAGCAGGCTCCCGACGCGATGCAGATTCCAGGGATGGACGAGCTGATGCCGCTGTTCGGGCACGACGAGGCCCGCGTTATGGACTTCATCACGCAGCAGCGCGTCAGCGAGTCGGAGAGCCGTATCTCGCAGATGCTCGACGAGCGCTTGCAGGAGTATCTGGGCCCGATCCAGAAGCAGCAGGGTGAGTCGCAGCTCAACGACTCGATCACAGAGGCGCGGGCGACATACGGAGAGGACTTCGACGAGTTGGCACCTGACGTTGTGGCACTCATCAACCAGTACCCAGACCAGTTCAACTCGCCGCAGGGCGTGTGGGCAGCGTTCGGGCTCGCGCACGCGACTCGTAACCGTGAGACGGCGATGCAGAACTCGATGCGCGGGCAGGCCGATACGATCGAAGGCCGGTCGGGTGGGATGCCGCAGGCGCAGTCTGCTGCCGACGCGATCCTCGCACGCATTGAGGGCGCAAAGCCGATGCAGAACGACGGGCTTTCCTAAGCTTCGCTTGCAGTGCCGGCTGGCAGCGGTGTAGCATCACAAGCAATAGCGGTCCATCGTTGGGGGGTAAGGCGCTAGCCGCCCCTGGATAGGCGAACGGATCACGCTCCCATACACACAGAAACCTTGCGTGAAAGGAGTGTCATCACATGGCACCTGTCCAGACCCCTCCGGTCCAGAGCATTGTGGCCGGTCAGCAGCGCACCAACCTCGAGCTTGGCGCATCACAGGTAATCGACATGGGAAGCCGCGTCTTCTCGTACGACCCTCCCGGTTCGCCCATAATGAGGATCGTCACCGAGCGCGCGCAGTCAGTGCCCGCTAAGAACACGACCGTACGGTGGATGGAAGACGCCCCCGTTCCGGTTTGGTTCAAGGTCAACGCCGACGTAACCGACGTCGCAACCACGATCGTTACGACCGAGAGTTCTGCCGGCATCATCGTCGGCGATCTGTTGAAGGTCGTGCAGACTGGTGAGGTCGTTCGCGTAACCGCGATCAACAACGGCACCAACACCCTCACCGTCACCCGCGCCTTCGGTGGCACCGCCGCTGCCATTTCTGCGACTACCTACCTGCTCAACATCCGTGGCGGTCAGCCAGAAGGTGACACTTCGGTTGACTCTCGTGCCACGGTGAAGCTCGAGCGCACCAACTACACGGAGATTTTCAAGACCTCCGTTGAGGTGTCTCGTACGATCACCGAGGTTGACCATTACTTCGGCAACGTGCGCGACTACGAGCGCCGCAAGGCTGGCGAGGCTCACGCCCTGTCGATCGAGCGCACGCTTCTGTTCGGGGCCAAGAAGGAAGACCTCTCTGGGGCCCGCCCGATTCGCTCCGCAGGAGGCTTGGACGAGTTCATCACGACCAACCGCTTCGCCTGCGGTGGCACAATGTCGGAGAACGACCTCATCGACTTCACGGCTACCTGCTTCCGGTACGCAGTCAATCCCGGTCGCAACCGCAAGCTTCTCATCTGCTCGCGCGAGATTAGCGCCGCTATCAGCAGCTTCGGATTGAACAAGCTGCGCATCAACGATCAGGCGACGAAGGCATACGGCATGGCCGTCACTTCGTACATCACCCCGCACGGAACGCTGGACATTATCCAGCACCGGCTGATGGAGAATGGGTACAGCGGCATGGGCATGGTGATTGACCCGGACGGCATCTTCTACCGCCCGCTCCACAACACGCAGCTCCGTACCAACATCCACGCTCCCGATCAGGACGGGTTCAAGGATGAGTACCTGACCGAAGCTTCGCACCAGTTCGTCATGGAGCAGGCTCACGGCATCATCACCGGAGTTACCAACCTCGGTAACTGGACCGATCCGACCAACCCGACCGCTTAGGTCGAAAGGGAACCCACCTCATGTCTGTCAACCTCATTTCTCCTTCCGCATCACTCGTGGTGCTCATCGAATCTGCGAAGGTCGATTACGACCCCATCGCTGGTGCCCGCGTCGTCGAACCGGCGAAGCGGCTGCAGTTTTCTGCGGGGCGCTGTTCTTGCCCCGATGAGCTCTGGCCCCAGTTGGAGCGCCACGGCGCGTACACCGGGCTCAACCAGACACGGATTGTGTGGCGGGAGGATGAGGATGCCAGGCCCGAGGCGGGTAAGAGCGACCTCGACAACATCCAGGTCATTTCAGGAATGCAGACTGCTCGGGGGCAGCAGCAGAACAAGTCCCCGATGCAGGATTGGGACAAGCTCTCCGTCCAGGAGATTGGGAAGCGCGTCAAGCGGGGCGAGGTAAAGGACCTCTCTGGCGCGATTGCTTACGAAGCTGCCAACCGCAAGCGCCGTATGGTGATGCGGGCTCTCGCAGAGGGCATGGCCGAGTCCGTTCCACGGAAAGAGAGCCACGTTGAGCCGGTTGCGGAAGACGTTGAGTCGGGCATTTCCGACACGTTCTCCGCAGGGGTATCGACTGACAAGTGATTGTCACCAACCTCACCGGCTGGCGGCATCCGGCACAGGAGCGATCTGGGAACCACGGGAGTCAGTATTTCGACCTCTCGCGGGCCCGAGTGCTTCTTGACGAGCCGTACATGCCGGGGGGGTGGGTCATCAGCACGGACTCTCCTGGGGACCCGTGGGAAGTAGTGATCGTGGAGGCGAGCCCTGCCGTTGTTAGAGGTGGTGGCTTGACCTGGCTGCTCTCATGGGATGGGTCGCAGACCAACCCCCGTCTCGTGGCATACAGCCTCGACGACGGCGATGAGTTGGGGGCCGAGGCTCGTCTCGACCCGGCACCGACAGTCACGTTGTCGATCACCACGCAGACGGGCTTGCACTCGTGACCCGGCTAGAACTACGGACAATGATCCTGTACCGCCTGGGTGTGAGCGCAGATGACGCACCTGCAGCGACACAGATCAACGACCTGCTCAACATTGAGTACCGCCGTCTCGCTGCGGAGGAAGTCCTGCAGCAGAAGGTGACGACCCTCGCATTGGTCGCCGGCTTCGAGGTCGTTGACCTCCCCGACGACTGCCAGCGGGTGCACCAAATCGTTGACACAGACGGTGGGCAGGCGCTCCGCTCGGTCACGCCCCTCGAGTGGGCGGGCAGCAAGGACTGGTCAGGCCGCATGATCTACATGCCATACGCACCAGACCGCATCCTCGTGCGCCCGGAGCCTTCGACAAGTAGGGCGCAGGGGCTCACGCTGATATATACGGCGCGGCCAGACAAGATGACGCTTGACACACACACGCCGGTCATGCTCCCAGAAGATTTCCACGACCTTCTCGCAGAGCTCGTCCTCATCAGGATGTTCCTTGCGGAAGAAAGCCCCGACCTCGCCAGCGCTGCGCAGGCGCAGGCACAGGGGCTCCTGGACCGTCTGCGTGCGCACCGTAAGGTACGTGACGGGGAGTTCATCGGCAAGATGGTTCTTCCCCCGGTGCAGGCCAAGTACGGGACGCGCTGGAAGTGAGCACCTACGGGGAAATCGCGCAGCAGCTTGTCGCAGTTGCGACACCGCTCGCGGAGCGTGCAGAAGCAATCGTGTGGCCCGATCCTTCGGATGGGCTTACAATCACAAATGCCCTCGAGCATTCTGCTCAACGGGCGAAGAACGCGGTCGATGACTTCGTGATCGAGGGAGGCTGAAATGGCAAGCACTGCCAAGTGGTACGGATCGGCTATCGCTTACCAATACGGGGCCACTGCTGCGAACCGTGTTGACTGGGTGACGGACACGATCAAGGTCGCGCTCGTGGGCGCTGCTTACGTTCCGAATCAGGACACCCACGACTACTGGGATGACGTCGTTGCCAACGAGGTCACTGGGGCCGGCTACACCGCTGGCGGGGTAACACTTGCGACCAAGACGGTGAACTACGACGCCGCTACGAACGTAGCTTCTCTCCGAGCTGCCACATCAGCCTGGACAAACCTGACGGCGACCACGAGCTACGCGGTCATCTACAAGTCGACAGGGGTGAACGGAACGTCCGTGCTCATCGGGTATGTAGACTTGGGCGGGTCGCAGTCAGTGGTCGGGGCAGACTTCTCGCTCGTGTGGGACACCACCAATGGTGTCCTAAAGATCACTGCAAGCTAGGAGCGTCTGGTGGCCGATAACGTCACTCTCAATGTCATGGCTGGCGGTCCTACCGTCGCTGCCGATGAGGTAACAGACGGCGTTCTCGGGGCCGTCAAGGTCCAATACGTCAAGCTGATGGACGGCACGCTCGACGGGACTGGCAAGGTCGCCGGCGACGCAACGTACGGCCTGGCAGTTGACATAAAGCGCACTGTGAACGTGGTGCTCGGGACCGGCGCGAACGTCGTCGGCGCAGTCACACAGAGCGGAACGTGGAACGTCGGCACGATCACCACCCTCCCGGCAGTAGAGCAGGGGACTAGCCCGTGGATAGTCAAGCCGTACCGTGGTCTGACAATCGGGCACGGCTCTTTTCAGGCGACAACCGTTGCAGCGGAGGCGATAGGTATGGACATATACTACGAGCGCCGCTCGGTGACGATCCAGAACCTCGGGACCGATTACGTCTGGTTCGGGGCAAACGGGATCACCGTGAACAACGGGATTAGACTCGCTCCCGGTCAGTCATTGACGATTGACAAGTCACCAGCAGCCGAGATCTGGGCAGTCGCCTCTACCGGCACCCAGACCTGCTCGTACCTCACGGAGAGCGACTGATGGCTGTTGGCGCACTCTTTACCAACGCGGTTTCCCCGAACCCCGTGGGGTCGTTGCAGGCGTACGCTGGCGCGAGCGCACCGAACGGTTGGCTGCTGTGTGACGGTACTGCTGTCTCGCGCTCTCTCTACGCGGAACTGTTCTCGGTGGTGTCCACGACATACGGAGCGGGTGACGCTTCGACGACGTTCAACGTACCGGACCTGCGTGGCCGGATGCCGATGGGTGCTGGGACCGGGAAAGGACTCAACGCGACGGGGGCAACGGGGACGGCCCCTTCTGGCACAGATCAGACCGCTCGAATCC
>Ga0209702_10006186_pt1 | contig 15606 bp, 10 predicted proteins | sample FRY01_FD_187210 | JGI IMG/M metagenome (GOLD analysis project Ga0209702, IMG submission 187210) | Freshwater microbial communities from Lake Fryxell liftoff mats and glacier meltwater in Antarctica - FRY-01 (SPAdes) (version 2) | ecosystem: Environmental > Aquatic > Freshwater > Ice > Glacier... | reverse complement strand
AGGCGAAGACCGATTTATAGTTCGAAAGAAAATAGTAAAAGATTTAGCTGAGGTTGGACAACTTCTTAAAACAGAAGAAATAATTAACAAAGTTGGATATTCTGAAAGAACCGATGCCGTTATTGAACCACGTCTTTCTCTTCAATGGTTTGTAAATACGCAAGAATTGGCTGGCCCAGCTCTTGAGGTTGTGCTGAATGGTAAAGTGCAGTTGCATCCTTCAAAGTTTGTGAATACCTACAAGCACTGGATGGAAAATGTAAAAGATTGGTGTATTTCCCGCCAGCTTTGGTGGGGACAACAAATTCCGGCTTGGTATAATGAAGAAGGTGATTTTGTTGTTGCGCGAACTGCAGATGAAGCGGTTGTTGAGTTTGGAAAGCAAGGAAAGCTGGTTACTTCTTCACGTATAAAGCAAGATGAAGATGTACTCGACACGTGGTTTTCGAGTTGGTTGTGGCCAATCACAGTATTTGACGCCGAGGCGATTAGAAAACCAAAAAGCGAATGGAATGAGGATTTAAAATACTATTACCCTACAAATGATTTAGTAACAGCTCCAGAAATTTTATTTTTTTGGGTTGCTAGAATGATCATGGCTGGAATGATTTATTGCGATGAAGTGCCATTTACAAATGTGTATTTGACCGGAATTGTTCGTGATAAATTGGGACGAAAAATGTCCAAATCTTTGGGGAATTCACCAGACCCAATTGAATTAATGAAAAAATACGGTGCGGATGGTGTGAGAATTGGAATGCTTTTAACCTCACCTGCAGGAAATGACTTGCCGTTTGACGAAAGTTTATGTGAGCAGGGCCGTAATTTCAATAATAAATTATGGAATGCCTTTCGATTAATTAGTGGTTGGGAAACGAACAATTCTCCTCAACCCGATGCAGCCATAGAATCAATTGAATGGTTTGAGTCTAAAATGCAATTCGAAAGAAATAAAATCGAAGAATTATTTAGTCGATATAAAATTTCTGAAGCATTAATGGCTTTATACAAATTGGTTTGGGATGATTACTGCGCTTGGTTTTTAGAAGCTATCAAACCACCTTATCAGCAAACAATTGATTTAAAAACAAAAGAAACAGCAATTGAATATTTAAAAGAATTGCTAAAAATAACGCACCCCTTCGCTCCATTTATTACGGAAGAAATCTGGTCATTCATTAAAGTTTCAGGTGATTCTGAATTTATTATACAGGAAATTCAAAATTCAACTATTCAAATAGATGAATTAGGCATCACTAATTTTGAGCTTATTCGTGAAGTTGTCGCTTCTATTAGAAATTTTAGAAATGAAAAAGGGATTTCTCCAAAGGAATCATTGAAATTATATTGCCGAAGCCGCAATCATGATTCACCGCTGCCCTTTGCCTCAACATTAATAAAATTGGCAAACGTAGATGAAATCCTTTATACCAATGAAAAGCCAGAACAGAGTTTCATGATCGTAATTCGAACAGACGAATTCTTTATCCCTGCGGGTGAAACTTTAGATTTAGAAGCCGAACGAGAAAAACTAGAAAAGGAATTGATTTATCTAAAGGGATTTCTTGTTTCAGTAAGGAAGAAGCTGGAAAATGAGAGATTTATGGCAAATGCAAAGGAAGATATTATTCTCAACGAGCGCAACAAGGAAACTGATGCTATGCAAAAGATCAAACTTATTGAAAGTCAGTTAAAAGATTTGTAAGTGCAAAAAATACTTGGATAGGATGTAACGATATATTTCGTATTTTCATGAAATGATTCGAATAATAACTTTATGTTTTTGCCTACTATTAAATAGCTTATATGGACAAATAATAATCGATCAGAATGATTATTTTAAGTTTGACAATAAATATTTTAGAGGAAGACTTGGCCAAGGTCTAGATACGATTGATCTAAATCAAAGTATTGGTCCTAATCAAGTATGGGATTTTACCTGGTTAGAAGATAATTTCACCGACACTTTAAATATTGTTAAGGCTGACTTAACGCCATTTTTCTCAGAATTTCCTACAGCAGATTTTGGAATATCCTCAAATCTAAATAATTATTTCTATGAAGATATTTCACCTGATGGAGTAACCATTCTTGGCCGCGTAAATTTTGATCCTATATTTTCTGCTAACACTGTATATAGATTTAATTCAACAGCTGCGGCATTTCAGTTTCCATTAATTTATAACAATACGTATACTTTCGAATACAATTATCGTGTAAAATATGCCGCATTTTTGCCTGGCACCGATTCAATTAGGCAGTTTAATTCTAGTTCTTTTGAAATTCTTGCAGATGCTTGGGGTCAACTTCAACTACCGATAGGGAATTTCGATGTTTTGAGAATAAAACAAACAGCTTTTCTAGTGGATACTGTATCAGTTTACGATAGTCCGGGAGGCTGGGGAGGAACAACCATTAGTCATGATACCACATTAACTTGGCTTTATTACGCAAAAGAAATTGGCTATCGTTTATTGTCCTTTAATCAACGAATAAATAATACTGGTAAAAATGTAAATTGGCTCAAAGGTTTTACTATCGCTAGTCAAGAAACTATCGACCAGCCTAAAGTTTCAATTTTTCCGCAGCCAGCAACTGACTTACTAACTATTAATATTGAAGATGATTTTGCTTATACAATATATGATATCGCCGGCAAACTTTTATTGAACGGGAATTTACAAAAAGGTAGCAATAGCATTACGATTTCAACCTTAAGTCCTGGAATTTATATCTTAACCCTAAAAGACAATACTAAATACAACAATTTCTCAAAAAGACTTGTTATTTCTAGCAAATAACGAACGCAATGCTAACTCTAGGATTCTCAACTTGTCCGAACGATACGTTCATTTTTGATGCTTGGGTGAACCAACGACTTGAACGAGCAGATACCAAGCCAAAAGTACATCTTGGAGATGTGGATGAATTAAATATCAATTCACAAAGTGCCTTATTTGACATCACTAAATTGTCATTTGGAGCCATTTCAAGTGTTTCAGATAAATATCAAATTTTAGATTCGGGAAGCGCGTTGGGTTTTGGATGTGGTCCACTTTTAATTTCTAAAGAATTATTTGAAGTTAACAATCCTGCATTTAATAGTATAAAAGTCGCAATACCTGGCGAGAAAACTACTGCAAATTTATTGCTATCAATGGCATTTCCACAATTAAGAAATAAAGTGGTTATGCTATTCTCAGAAATTGAACAAGCCATCTTAGATGGAACAGTTGACGCTGGACTGATCATTCACGAAAACAGATTTACGTATGAATCTTTAGGGTTGAAGAAAATTATTGATTTAGGAGAGCATTGGGAGCAAACAACTGGACTTCCAATTCCTTTGGGATGTATTGCTGTGCGTAGAGACTTACCTCAGAACGAGAAATTAGAAATCCAATCTATAATTCGTAAAAGTGTCGAGTTTGCATTTAAACATCCTGATATCTCATCTGAGTATGTTGCTCAACATGCACAGAGTATGAAGCCCGAAGTGATGAAACAACATATTGATTTATATGTCAACGATTTCAGCATTTCACTCGGAAATCGAGGAAAAGAGGCTATAAATCGATTATTCGAGGAAGGTAAAAAAGCAGGATTAATTGGGGAAATAATTCAGCCTATATTTCTTTAGAAATTAATAAGTCATCAAAAGGGAATTGATATATTTCAATTATTGATGATTTGTTGATTGGTCCGAATGCATGCGGGAAAAACCCCGATCCATCCGAAGATGCCTCATAAATTAATGAGGAGGCTAAGCGTTTTGTGTCTATTTTAAATATGAGTATATCTTCATGCTCTGCAAAGAACCTCTTCAAAGTGGCTGGTATTTGTTCAAATTTGGAACAATGTATAAAGCCTTCTACATCTAATGATTTTAATGAATATTCAATAGAGTCAGCCTGTGAATCCCAATCTGACTGGTTGGAAATATGGTAAATATGTTGAGGTGCAGCCATTATAACTTCAAAGGTAACACTTGAATTTAAGGCATACAATGAATCCTATAGAAATCTTCAAAAGCTAGATTTTATTGTTAATCGAACAAGCCTACCAGATGCACTTATTCCGCTTGAAAATGTCCTGTAATTTGTATCCATGAGGTTCTCAATACTCAATTCACAGGAAGAAAGCCTACTAATAGTATAATTCATACTTATATTAAATGTTTGCCAAGCAGGCATCCCAGTTAAGGTTGCGTATTGTAAATTATCTTCACCTCCAGGGGAATAACGATTGAGTGTTTTTGAAGCATTATATATTACCCAAATTGAGCTTGAAATTTTACTAGTAACTTTTCTATTTAATTGAAACTTACCAAATAAAGGAGGGATATGATCTTGAGGAGCCTTTATTGAATTTGAAATCACATCTCCATAGGTAAATGTTGAATTTAATTTAAATTCAGTTTTAGAATTAATTTTCCAGTTTAATCGCATACTTCCTCCAAAAATCTGAGCTTTATCAGCATTAACATTCGAATAAACGGCAGAAAGAACTCCATCGTAAGCTAATGAATCTGCCCCATTGAAAATGCTAGGTCGAGTTACAATTGCATCGTCCAAAATTGTTGCGAATGCCCCAAATTCAATATTAAAATCACCTTCTGGGTTTATAAGCATAGCTAGGTCAAAACTATTACTTCTTTCAGCCTTTAAATTGGTGTTTGGAACGATCAACAACCCCGGAGTTGAATCAAATACTTTTGCTAAATCATCCACATTTGCCGATCTAAACCCCTGTGACCATTGAGTTCTCAGCCTTGCTCGACCATTTAAGTTATAAACTAACCCAAATTGCCCGCAAGCAACAGAATTAATTTGCCTTACATCATTAAATGGAAAAGGGTAAAACTGCTGATTACCAAAATTAGATTCTAAAGAATTATATGTGTATCGTATACCAGCAGTACCTATTAGCTTCTTATTTTTAATGAATTCACGTTGAACAGTAACGTATACAGAGCCATTGTCAACAACGCTGCCTCCAGCAGGATACCTTGTCGCTAAAGCTGATTGATTGCCAGTTGTAATGTCCGTCGAATTAGCAGTTGAGTTTACTTCATGATGATAAAGTTCAAGACCATAATAGAAAGTATTTGAACGATACATTTTTTTAAAATCGGCATTTATGCTGTACGAATTTACTTCCTCAAAACGTGAATTTAAACTCGGATTTTGAAATCTGCGCGTATTTCGACTTTCTTTATTTAATTGCCAAGCAGCAATAATTTTTCCTTCCGAATAAAAGGAGGTCGGACGGTTAAGCTTCAATTGGTATGATACCAATGCTCTTTGCTCTGGACCATAATACCATTCACTAAATAATGGAATATTATTTTTTAATTCTGAAAGTCTATCGTAGCGACTCACATCAGAGCTTTTGGTAAATTGTAAATTTAAATGATGTTGATTTCCTCTGCTTGTAACATATATCCCGCGCTGGCTCAAATCAAATTGCTCATAACCCGACCTCTTTTGAAGAAGTGGATCTTTATTTACAAGAGCAGAATCCTTCCCTTGAAATGTTTGAGAATACACCGAGTTTTTCCACAAAGGCTCTATTCCATTGCTTCCCTGCCTTAAATCTCCAAATGAATTAGCGGTAAAAGATGTTCTAAAAGCAAGTTTTTTAAATCCTACATTAAACCATGCATGAGCGGCTCTTTCTTGGTCCCAGTATTGAAGATTCCCACTCGACAAACGCAATTGAGTTCCGCCTGTAATTTGGATTTTATCTATTGTTGAGAATCTCGGTTGAATGGTAGATACAGAAATAACACCTCCAATGGCATCGCTCCCATAAAAAGGAGATGCCGAACCTTGAATTATTTCTATGTTACTGCTTACGTTAGGGTCTAGGCGTAGAATATTCTGTAAATGTCCAGCTCTAAATATGGGAGTATTCAGTCGCACCCCATCTAAAACAAGTAAAATTCGATTTGCTTCCATACCTCTAAGAACTGGACTTCCGCCTCCTAACTGGCTTTTTTGAACAAATACTTCTCCCGACTTTTCTAGAGCATCTGCCATATTTAAGGGATTATTTAGGAAAGCCTTATCCAAATGAATCACGTCTATGGGTAACGACTTTGCAGGCGCTAAAATCCTTGTACTTAATACTTCAAAGGTCGTAAAAACTATATTTCTTGGCTGCAATTGTACCTTTAATTTATTCCAAGACCAATCGGCAGGTGTTTTTAATTGGGTAGTAAATCCAACTGCAGTGATAGCAATAACCTCCTTCTTCCAGGCTGTAGGTAACGGTGCAGATCCATCTACTCCAGTATGAAACTCGAGTTTTTCATTGTTGCCCTTGTTAAGCTGAATAATAGCGTTAGCAATTGGTAAACCATCAACTGAATTCAACACGATAATTTTTTGACCAAAAACTAAAGCGTGGAATGTTATAAAACAGAATGCTAATAAGTATTTCAAAAACTCAGATGATACGTTTATTCAAAAGTAATGAAGTTTCCCTCTGTCTGATTTTTCATTTTGAATTATTTACACGTAAGTTTAAGTTAAAATTTGGACAAACTAAACTACCGAAGGCGACGTAAACTGCATCATAATTATAAAACTCATGAGTAAATTCGTTACGCGCATATTTGTAGTTGAAGACAATGATTTCTTCGCACAATTAATTAAGCAGAAGCTTGAAACAAATGACCAAAATGAGGTTACACTTTACAACAATGGTGAAGACTTCAAGGCTGCTTTATATCAAAATCCTGATATAGTTGTACTTGATTATAATTTACCCAACACCAACGGTATCGATATTTTAAAGGAAATAAAAAACTTTAATGATCAAATAAAAACAATCCTTCTATCTGGACAAGAAAAGGTAGATGTTGTTTTGGAAGCCTTCGAATATGGGGCAGAAGAATATATTAAAAAGGATGATAATGCTTTAACGATGCTCGATTTGAAAGTTCAAAAACACTCGAAAAGCGTTAATCTATTGAAGGAAGTTGATATACTTCGTGATCAAATTATTGATCGCCACAGATACGATAGAATCATAGGTGAAAGTCCTGCATTATTGAAGGTTTTGAGGCTTATTCAGAAAGTCGAAAAAACAAATATGCTTGCGTTAATTACTGGCGAAAGTGGAACAGGAAAGGAATTAGTAGCCTCAGCCATTCACTATAATTCGGCAAGGAAAAGTCGCGCTTTTGTTGCAGTGAATGTGGCTGCGATACCTGAAGATTTGATGGAAAGTGAGTTATTTGGACACGAACGTGGCGCTTTTACTGGCGCCGATAGCAAACGGATTGGAAAATTTGAAGAGGCGAACGATGGAACAATTTTCTTAGATGAAATAGGAGAAATGGATATCCACATGCAAACGAAATTACTTCGCGTTTTGCAAGAAAGTAAAATCACTCGTTTAGGCTCAAATAAAGAAATCCCATTAAATGTTCGAATAATTGCTGCAACGAATAAAAATCTCGCTCAACGAGTTAAAGACGGTAAAATGCGTGAGGATTTATATTATCGTTTGCAAGGATTTTTAATTCATCTACCGCCACTTCGTGAGCGTGGAAACGACATTTTAATTCTTGCCAAAAGTATGCTTAAATCATTCTGCGAAAGCAATCGCTTACCAACAAAATCGTTCTCAAGCGAGGCGCTGAAAGATATGATGAAGCATCCATGGAGCGGAAATGTACGTGAGTTAAAGGCGTTTGTTGAACGTGCAGTTTTAATTTCAGATACAGATTTAATTGAAACGGAGGATTTAATTTTCTCTCAAGACATTTAAATTAAACGTTTAAAAGCTAAAATGACAGGAGGAGTAATTTCCTCCTTTTTTCGTTAATATTCTTATCAAACGCACTAAAGGCTTTTTCCTTATCTTCGCGCCCATTTTCAGATATTATGGCACTAAAATGCGGCATCGTAGGACTTCCAAATGTTGGCAAGTCGACACTATTTAATTGCTTAAGTAACGCGAAAGCTCAGGCAGCGAACTTTCCATTTTGCACGATTGAGCCCAACGTTGGAGTTATTACAGTGCCCGACGAGCGACTGACAGAGTTATCAAAATTTGTCAATCCAGAGAGAATTGTTCCAACCACCGTTGAGATTGTAGACATTGCAGGATTGGTAAAAGGCGCAAGTAAAGGTGAAGGTTTAGGAAATCAATTCTTGGGAAACATCCGCGAATGCGATGCTATTCTTCATGTTCTTCGTTGTTTTGACGATGAAAATGTTGTGCACGTAGATGGTCGCGTGAATCCAGTTAGTGATAAAGAAGTGATTGATTTAGAACTTCAGTTAAAAGACCTTGAAACCGTTGAAAAACGTATTCAGAAGGTTGAGAAGCTTGCAAAATCTGGTGATAAGGAAGCAAAACGTGCTCACGATATTTTGACAACTTTCCGTGATGTGCTAAATCAAGGAAAATCGGCACGCAGTGTAACGTTTGAAAAGATTGATGATATTGAATTTGTGAACGATTTATATCTTCTTACAAATAAACCAGTCATGTATATCTGTAATGTGGATGAAGCATCTGCAAAATCAGGGAATGCATACGTTGAGGCTGTAAAAGCGTCTGTTGCTGAAGAAAATGCTGAGATTTTAATTATCACAGCGGCCATGGAGGCTGAAATTGCTGAACTTGAATCCTATGAAGATAAAGTAGCATTCTTGAGCGAAATTGGACTAGAAGAGCCTGGTGTTAATAAACTTATCAAGAAAGCCTATCATTTACTCGACTTGCAAACTTATTTCACTGCTGGTGTTAAAGAAGTTAGAGCTTGGACAATTACCAAAGGGATGAAAGCACCGAAAGCTGCAGCGGTAATTCATACTGATTTTGAGAAAGGATTTATTAGAGCAGAAGTAATTAAATACGACGACTATATTAAATACGGTTCTGAAGCTGCTTGTCGCGAAGCTGGTAAATTATCTGTTGAAGGCAAAGAATATGTTACACAAGATGGTGACATAATGCATTTTAGATTTAACGTCTAAAAGCAATAAATTAATCGAGGTTCTTCACAGCATGATATTTACCTGAGTGTAAATTTAATGCTACTAAATAACCTAAACCGGGCCTATACTTAAACACGCAACCTCCATCTAAATTGATGAGCGGTCCCTTCTGTTTTTGAATTTCTGAGTATGCCTCAGGTGTATGACCATGAATAACCATGTTATCTTTCAACCAAGCTCGATTTACTTGCATCTTTCTAATCCAAAGCATCGCTTCAAGACCTACCAAAGGATCTGGGATTGAGAAATCAAATCCTGCATGCACAAAATAAAATGGTTGATGAAACAGTACTAAAATACTTTGTTGAATAAATTGAATGTATTCTTCAGGTATTTCAGTAATGTGGTCTACCTCAAAGCTTTGCAGAACTTCAGCTCCTCCGCATTCTAACCAGAATATATGTGAGCGCTCGCTGGTAAGAGCCTTCAGCATTATTTCTTCATGATTACCTCTCAAAACGTGTACTTCAACGCCTCGATTCCTCAAAGAGAATACTTCATCAATAACCGATTTAGTATCAGGTCCGCGATCAATTAAATCGCCCAATAAATAAAGTCTCTCTCCATTAGCAATTTTCAATTCATCGTTTACCAATGCCTTGAAAGTTATGGCACAACCATGGATATCGCCAATGGCAAAACTTCTCATTAGCTATATTATCTTTAAAACTATTCTGAAGCAGCTATAACAAATGGTTTCGTGATGGATGTTTTGTTATTTACAATTTGAATAAAATATAAACCATCAGCTAAGTCATTAAACTGAATAACTCCATCTGCTGAGAAACTCTGTTTAATTAATTGTCCATTACTTGAGAATACACTAAAATTAAAATTAGTTACGCCTTTAATGGAGAATACGCCTGAATTTGGGTTTGGTAAAAGATCAATACTTAGGATGCTTACGTCTTGAATTCCAACTTCAAATTCATAAACTGCTGAATTAGAAAAACTTGAGCATCCAATTTCATTGGTAATCCGCACCTTGTAATTTCCATTTGCACTTGGCTGGTATGTTTGCTGATTTGCACCAATGATTAATACGTCATTTAAATACCACTGATAATTTAGCGCTTCCGATGAGCTGAGCAGACCACCATCAATAGTTTCAATGGTAGGTTGTGTTGGCAGATCGTTCACAATGAGTGTATACTCAATTGTTGAGGAACATCCTGAAGCAGAAGTTCCCGTTAAATTGTAGGTCGTTGTTTGAGGTGGATTTGCTAAAATTGATTCACCTGTGGTGGAAGATATCGCCAAAACGGGAGACCACTCGTATGTTTCAGCTCCAAATCCGGTTAGCGTTGTTGGCGTTCCTTTACATATTTCTGAAGGATTTGCTGAAATACTTAAAGCTGGATTTGCTTCAATGGTGATATATGAAACTTTCGTCTCGATATCTGTTCCGAAGGTATTCGTCGCTTGTAAAGAAACTTGATAAACTCCTGGTTGATTATAAGTTATTGTAGGATTTGTCTCCGATGAACTTGAAGGACTTCCACCAGGAAATGTCCATTGATAATTGTTAGGCTGATTTGCGCTCAAATTAGTAAATAGAACCTCATTTTCAGCGCAGACAGTTGTATTACCAGCTACTACAAAATCAGCGATTGCTGCGGCTCCAGAGATTACACCATTAATATTGATATTATCGATGTAAAGATTATTTCCATAATTATTAAAACCCTCGAATTTAATCCGAACACCTGAAGAGCCTGAAAAAGTGTTTAAATTTAATTGAATGCAATCTGAACCAATAGGACCATAGCACCAATCGTTAGAAGTAGCGGGTATGAAATCTGTAGTGGATATTGAGGCTGTAGCAAAAGATCCTTGTCCGTTCTCTCCTCCGATCAAAATCCGAGTTGGATATGTTTCTCCGCAATCTGTTGAAATACTTACAATAAGTGAATCTGTTGATCCGCTGTTATATCTTCGGTAAGCATGATCAAAGCTTAAAGAAATATTTGAATATTGCGCAAAATTTAAGGTTGGAGTGATAATTCCGTCTCTTGCGCCAACAGCAGAATAACTATAGAAAGGAATTCTTGCAGATCTAGTTCCGGGAACTGTTCCTGCGGAGGTGATGATTTCCCAACCCAAACCATTATCTGGATTGCTAACAGTCCAACCATTTGTTGCAAAACTTCCCGATTCAAATGTTTCGATAAAGGGTAAATTGATGCCGATTGGCGATACTATTGAGAAGGGAATAGTTTTACAGTTATTACCAGTAAATCCGTCAGTTTGAGAACCATTAATGGTTGAAGAACAAATCGTTAATGTATGATTTCCAATAGTGCTTGTTAGTGTTGGTAAAGTAACCACACTTGTTGATTGGGAGCTCAAATTGCCGGTCCAGGTAAAGTTCGTTGTTGTTTGATTATCTATTTGAATTGTAAGAGCCAAGCTTGTGATAGTCGATTGTCCAGTATTTCTTATTGAAATTTGAGGTGAAAAAGACGTGCTACAAGAAGATCCTGATGGTGACAAAATACTTATAACCGATGCATCAAAGGCGACTGCACTTGCGCTTGCACATTGCATGGCAGATTCTGCATTAATTCTGCCAGCACCTAATTGTCCAATAAAACTTCCGTTTTGAGCATTAATATTATCGGCACTTAATTGAAGGCATTCTAAAACATCTTGCGGACTTAACAATGGGTTTGAAGAAAGCATTAATCCGCATAACCCGGCAACGAGTGGTGAAGCCATTGATGTACCGCTTTTAGAGGAATATCCTGTTGTTGGAACGGTGCTTCGAATTGAGGAACCTGGGGCTGAAATATCAATCCAAGAACCGAAGTTCGAGAATGAAGACTTCGCATCCGAGGTAGATGTAGATGCAACAGAAATTACAAAATTAAAACCTGCAGGAAAAAACGTGGTGCTAACGTTATCATTACCAGCAGCAGCCACTAAAACCACACCTGCGTTATTACCATTGTTCATGATATTTTGTCCTGTCTGACTTCCACCAGATCCGCCCCAAGACATATTTATAACATCAGCTCCATTGTTTATTGCCCAAACAACACCTTCATATCCATCGGTAATGAATTCTGGATCATTAGTAGCTTTAATGGGAATAATACTAATTCCAAAGCCAATTGAGGCGATTCCAGTTCCATTATTTGTTTGCGCTCCAACAATGCCTGCAACGTGAGTTCCGTGATCATAGGTTGTGTTTGGTGGATTTGGATTGTTATCATTGTCGGAAACATCCCTACCTGCAACACAAACATTGGTTAAATCGGGATGTGTTGTTTGAACTGCATCATCAACAACAGCAACTTTTATAGCGTTATTTCCTAATGAAATATCCCAAGCAAATTGAGCGCGTATTTTATGCAATGCCCATTGACCTGAACTTCCCGTATTGTTTGCACCTAAATCATTAGGAGTAAGCGATTTCCTGTGCAAAGGAACTGGTTCGGCGTACTCAACTTCTGGTTGCGCTTTTAAATAATTAATGAGCACTTGAATTTCTTCAGCACGACTAAAATAAACCCTAAAGATTCTGCGAATACTAGGGTCTTTAGCGAAATAAAATGAGGCTCTTATTTGCGTGACTCCAAATTGCTTTATCGTTTCACGCATGAAATTAAAGTCATTTACACTGGCTTTATCATCAAGATATTTTCTGGGTAATTCAACCCCGTCTTTTAGTTTAAAATAGATCTGACCATCAAAATAACTTTCTGAAACATTTTGGCAATTCAAGCTGGAAAGACTCCCAAGCATGATAAATAAAAAAGAAAAGAAATACCTCATCGTACTATAAATTTCAAACGTTTAATGCTAAACCACACCTCACGTAATTTTGTTCAGATGTAAATCTATAGAAATTAAAATTTTGTTAAAACTTGTTGTGTAATTTCTGTGTCATTATTTTAAACTAAATCTCACAGACTAGCCAATGCAGCGATTTCAATTCTTAAATCCTTGCCTGAATTCTTGTTATACCAATTCTGAAGTTGAATCGACATTTCTTCATAAGGTAGATTCTCCTCTTTCATCTGTAAATATAGCTCTTGCGCAGCTTTCGGCCGTGGTCCCCAATCTGAAATAACTTCATTTGTTTCTGGGTTAAGCCGTATTAATTTGGGAATTGACCTTCCGCCATTGGTAAGAAACTGGTCCATGACTTCAAGATTATCATCGCGCAGCAAAATATCGAGCTTTATTGCTGGATTCAGCTTAGCTAGTTCAATAATTACAGGAACTGATTGAGATGCATCGCCACACCAAGGCTCAGAAATCAGAATCCACTTCTGAGCTGGAGCTTTAGAGATTGAATTCTTAATTGAATCTTCAATTCCCGTCGTCTTCATCGTCTTCAACACTCTTTTGGTTCTTTGCCAGTTTAGCATGGTATAATGAACCATCGCTTCACTTTTGTTTTCACCAGTTGTAGTTTTAGCTGCTACAAGATGCTCGTGTAATTTCAAATAATCGCTTCCGCTAAGAGTAGGATTGTTGATTGCAAGAACTTTTTTACTTGGTTTTTCTAACATGGTATGCTGATTACTTTTTGCATTTGGTGGATAATTCACATGCATCCTTACATGATTATGCAAAACAAGCACGTATTTTTGTGACATGGCAGAAAATCCAGAAAATAATTACGGCGAAGATTCCATTAAGTCACTCGATTGGAAAGAACATATTCGTTTACGTCCAGGAATGTACATTGGTAAACTGGGCGATGGTTCATCGATGGATGATGGTGTTTACGTGCTTTTGAAAGAGGTGCTCGATAACTGTATCGATGAGTTTGTGATGGGATTTGGCAAGCGGATTGAGATTTCCATTAAAGAAAAGATGGTTCGTGTTCGTGATTATGGGCGTGGAATCCCTTTGGGGAAAGTGGTAGATGTGGTATCCAAGATAAATACAGGAGCTAAGTACGATTCAGTTGCCTTTAAGAAATCAGTGGGACTTAACGGTGTAGGAACTAAGGCTGTCAACGCTTTGAGCGGATATTTCAAGGTCCAATCGGTGCGTGATGGAGTTTTGAAGCGTGCTGAGTTCGAAAAAGGTGTTCTTATTAGTGATGATCCGCAGGAAGAGACAAAGGAAAGCCGCGGTACGATGGTGCAATTCCTTCCAGATGAACAAGTATTCGGGAATTTTAAATACATCAACGAATACATAGAAAAGATGCTTTGGAATTATGCATACCTAAATACAGGTTTGAGCATACATTTCAATGGAAACGTTTACAAATCCGAGCGCGGTCTTTTCGACTTGTTGGAGCAAAATTTAACTGGCGAACCACTTTATCCAATCGTCCACCTGAAAGGTGAGGATATTGAATTTGCCATGACGCATGGAACTCAATACAGCGAGGAATATTATTCGTTTGTCAACGGGCAGCATACTACACAAGGAGGAACACATCAAACGGCAGTTCGCGAGGCTGTTGTAAAAACCGTTCGTGACTTTTATAAGAAAGACTTTGATGCCAATGATATTCGCCAGTCAATTATTATTGCTTTAAGCATCAAGGTTATTGAGCCTATATTTGAAAGTCAAACGAAAACAAAATTAGGTTCTCAAAATATGGAACCAAAAGGGCCTGCAGTAAGAACCTTTATCATAGACTTTCTAAAAACAGCATTAGACAATTACTTGCATAAGCATAGCGATGTTGCTGATGTTTTATTGCACAAGATTATTCAAAGTGAAAAGGAGAGAAAAGAACTAAGTGGCATTCGAAAACTTGCTCGAGAACGTGCTAAAAAAGTGAGCTTACATAATAAGAAGCTTCGCGATTGCAGGGTGCATTATAATTCGAATCATGCGGATAGATTAAACGCGACCTTATTTATTACCGAAGGAGATTCTGCATCGGGTTCAATCACCAAAAGTCGCGATGTAAATACGCAAGCAGTTTTCTCATTGAAGGGAAAGCCGTTGAATTGTTATGGTTTAACCAAGAAAATCGTTTATGAAAATGAAGAATTTAACCTTCTTCAAAGCGCTCTAAATATTGAAGATGGCTTGGATGATTTACGTTATAATAATATCGTAATTGCCACCGATGCCGACGTTGATGGTATGCACATTCGCTTATTAATGATTACGTTTTTTCTTCAATTTTTCCCTGATTTAGTGAAGAATGGTCACTTGTATATTCTGCAAACTCCTTTATTTAGGGTCAGAAATAAAAAGGATACATATTATTGTTATTCGGAGGATGAGCGAAGAGAGGCGATTCAGAAGGTTGGAAAAAACCCAGAAATAACACGATTTAAGGGATTGGGTGAGATCTCACCTGACGAATTCAAACATTTTATTGGAAAAGATATTCGCCTTGAACCAGTCATGTTTAAGCGCGAAGAGAATTTGCCACAATTACTTGAATTCTATATGGGTAAAAATACTCCAGATAGGCAGTTATTCATTATTGATCATTTGAAAGTCGAAAAAGATTTACCTGAAACCTTAATTGGTGATGCAGAAAGTGTTGAATTAGAAGCATAATTCATTTCTATCAGTAACGATTTGGCGCATAAGCAGTATTCAATTATTGCTTATGGGTAAAAATACTCAGATAGGCAGTTATTCATTATTGATCATT
>Ga0209702_10006183_pt1 | contig 15608 bp, 10 predicted proteins | sample FRY01_FD_187210 | JGI IMG/M metagenome (GOLD analysis project Ga0209702, IMG submission 187210) | Freshwater microbial communities from Lake Fryxell liftoff mats and glacier meltwater in Antarctica - FRY-01 (SPAdes) (version 2) | ecosystem: Environmental > Aquatic > Freshwater > Ice > Glacier... | reverse complement strand
CGTGCCTTCCCCTGGCGTGCCTTCCCCTGGCGTGCCTTCCCCTGGCGGCCACCCTTGCGCCTGATCCTGCGCGCCCGTTTCTCCCATCCCAGCGTTGACGAAACCGCCGATCCGGCCTTAGCCATCAGCGGCACAGCGGGCTTTGGCTTCTGGAACGATCCCTTTGGCATGACTGGTCGACGACTGCCTGCATTACCCCAAGCCGTTTGGTTTTTCTACACAGCGCCGCCGTCTAATTTGAAGCTGGCGCACGACGCGCGGGGTTGGGGCTGGAAGGCTGCCACAATCGACGCTCGCCGCTGGCAATTTGCGGCCCTTGCCCCTACGATTCCCCTGGCAGTGCCGCTGATGAATGTGGACGCATTCTATCGCCGACTCTGGCCCATCGGTCAACGAGCTATCGGTGTGGCCGAGCGCACCGTCCCGGTTTCGATGACCGACTGGCATATCTACGCCATCGACTGGCATCGGAAGTCTGTCCGATTCTCCGTGGACGGTCAACCGCTTTTGGAAACTCAACACGCACCGGCTGGCCCGTTGGGGCTGGTCATCTGGCTGGACAATCAGTATATGCAAGTGACGCCGTGGGGTCAGTTTGCGTGGGGAACAGTGGCGAAGGAAAAGGAGGAGTGGCTTGAGTTGGACTGGATTGTTGTTGAGCGCTCTCTCCGCCTATTTCTTTGACATTTTCCTGATGACTGTGCTACGATCGTTCTGCCATTTGTGTTGTGGTCGAGTCTTCTACGTGTATTCGGATATGAAAGCACAAGTGTCGTTAATTTCAGACAAAAATGGGACCGTATGGCGACAACGTTTTGCGTTGTTCGGTCCAGGCTTCGATACGATCGGTTGGGGTTTGACGCCGATATATAAGATGAGATATAAAACGATGACGATTACCTGAAAGAGGCACGGGGAAGGCTACCGTGTCTCTTTCGTTGTTGTGGTACAATAAAACCGCAACTTTCAACCGGGGCGTTTGACAATGACGACCAAATATATTTTTGTGACCGGTGGCGTTGTTTCCGGTCTGGGCAAAGGGGTGACAGTCGCCTCCATTGGGCGGATTTTGAAAGCCCGGGGTATCCGGGTGGCGGCTATGAAACTGGACCCCTACCTGAATGTGGACCCCGGCACAATGTCCCCCTATCAGCATGGGGAAGTCTTTGTCACCGAAGACGGGGCTGAGACTGACCTGGACCTGGGCCATTATGAACGTTTTATCGACGAAAACCTGAACAAGCTGAGCAATGTCACCAGCGGCCAGATTTATCACGACGTGATCAGCAAAGAGCGGCGGGGGGACTATCTGGGCGGGACGATACAGACGATCCCTCATATGACCAACGAAATCAAGCGGCACATCGGCCAAATGGGGCGGGTGAGCAAAGCGGATGTGGTGCTTGTGGAGATCGGCGGCACAGTCGGTGACATCGAGGGCCAGCCCTTTCTGGAGGCCATCCGCCAGATGCGCAAGGATGTGGGGTACGAGAATTCAGTCTACGTCCACCTCACTTGGCTGGTCTATCTGGGGGCCAGCAAAGAGCTGAAGACCAAACCCACCCAACACAGTGTGCGGGAATTGCGGGGCATTGGCATTCAGCCCGACGCCATTATTCTGCGTTCGGACTACCCGGTAGACGGGGGCGTATTGAATAAGATTGCCCTCTTTTGTGATGTAGACCGCCAGGCTGTCATCCCCATGGAGACGGTTGATACCATCTACCGGGTTCCCCTCAAAATGGAAGAAGCGGGGATGGGGGACTATTTGGTCCAGCGGCTCAACCTCACCCCGTCCATGGCCCACGCGCCGGGGATGGGCGATTGGCAGGCTTTTGTCGATGAAATCGACCACGCCAAGGAGAGCTTGCGGATTGGGATTGTGGGCAAGTATGTGGAGTTGGAAGATGCCTATTTGAGCGTGAAAGAGGCGCTCTTCCACGCCGGGCTGACTGAAGGCTGGGACCTGCAAATCGAATGGATCAGTTCCGAGTCATTGGAAAAAGGACGGGAACTGGACAGACTGCACAGTTTGGATGGAATTGTCGTGCCTGGCGGTTTTGGCTATCGGGGTATTGAAGGCAAAATTGTGGCTGCCCGCTATGCCAGGGAAGAGAAAGTGCCCTATCTGGGCCTTTGCCTGGGCATGCAGGTGATGACGATTGAATTTGCCCGCCATCTGCTGGGGAGTGACGAGCCGAACAGCACGGAGTTTGACATCAACACCAAGCATCCGGTTATCGATCTCATGCCCGATCAGCGGGACCTGGCCGATATGGGCGGCACAATGCGTCTGGGCAGCTACCCCTGTGAATTGAAGCCAGCCAGTCGGGCCGAACGGGCGTATTTCGATTGCGATTTTGTCAGCCCGGTCTACGAACGCCATCGCCATCGCTTCGAATTTAACAACGCCTATCGTGAGCAATTGCAGGCGGCGGGGCTGCTGATCAGCGGCCACTCGCCGGATGGCCGTCTGGTGGAGATTGTCGAGTTGGCAGATCACCCTTTTATGCTGGGGAGCCAATTTCACCCGGAGTTGAAGAGCCGCCCCACCAAACCCCACCCGCTCTTTCGGGGATTTATCCAGGCTGCGGCTACTTTGCATAGGAACGCACAAAAAGACGAGGATGTTCAGGCTGTCAGAAACAGTGTTCAAGCCTGAATTTTCTATCGAAAGTAACTACACGGGCTTTGGGTGTGTCGCACCAGAGTAATCACAATCGAAACATTTTTTTGAGATAGCGAAACGCAGGAGTAACCGGTATGTCAGGTCATTCAAAATGGGCTACAATCAAGCGACGTAAGGGGGCAAATGATGTAGCCCGGGGTAAGGTTTTTACTCGCATGGCGCGGGAGATTCAGGTGGCGGCCAAAGAGGGCGGCCCGGATGTCAATGCTAATGTTCGGTTGCGTCTGGCTATTGACAAGGCCCGGTCCGAGAATATGCCCAAAGACAACATCGAGCGGGCTGTTCGGCGGGGCGCGGGTTTGGAGAAAGACGCGGCCGAGATCGAAGAGATCACCTATGAGGGTTATGGACCCAACGGGGTGGCGCTGCTGGTGGAGTGTTTGAGCGACAACCGCAACCGTACGATATCCGAAGTGCGCCGCTGTTTTTCCAGGGCCGGGGGCGGTCTGGGCGAGCCGGGTTCGGTTGCCTGGCAGTTCACCTCCAAGGGGTACATTGCGGTCAACCGCCAGGACGATGACGGCAGCGACCGAGGCATTGACCCGGAAGAAGTCTTTATGGCAGCGTTGGAAGCCGGGGCCGAGGATGTGGTGGTGACTTCGGAAACCATTGAAATTTATACCGAACGCACCGCTTTGGCGCTGGTCTCTCAGGGCTTGGAAGAGGCGGGTTTCCCCGGTGATGAATCGGAATTGGTGATGGAAGCCAATACGCCCCTGGCCCTGGACACGGACGCCGGGCTGAGTGTGCTGACATTGATTGAGAATCTGGAAGAGTTGGACGACGTAAATAAGGTCTACCACAACCTGGAATTGACCGATGAAATGATGGCACAGGTGGCGTGAAAAAACGCCAATCTTGGCGGAGGAGCGGGATGCAGGCCGACCTGGAACAACGCAAACAGACAGGCGCATGGACGGCGTTGGGGATCGATCCCGGCACAGCCACAACCGGCTATGGCATTGTGGGCCAGCGTGTGGATGGTAGTTTCTATCTGGTGGCCTGTGGGGTAATCCGCACCGAGCCAGACCAGTTGATGCACTTGCGTCTACGCGAGATTTTTGAGGATTTGCAAAGTCTGATCCGGCAGTTCGAGCCTGACGAAGTGGCGGTTGAGGAGCTTTTCTTTGGCCGCAACGTCACGACAGCCATTAGCGTTGGGCAGGCCAGGGGCGCGGCGCTGCTGGCGGCTGCGCTCAATGACCTCCCCGTGGCCGAATATACGCCAGCCACTGTGAAACAGGCCCTGACTGGCTATGGCAACGCGGATAAACTTCAGATGCAGACAATGGTGCAGAGCCTTCTGGAGTTGGAGGAGGTTCCACGTCCCGACGATGCGGCCGATGGGGTAGCCGTTGCGCTCTGCCATTTGCAAACGGCCCGTTATCAGTCTCTCGTCCGTGGTTGAGTTTTATCTGTCCTTCGAATCTTCGCACTATTCTGGGGTAAACACGAGACCTGTCAGGTGCGCCAACAGGCTTGTCTGGTTGACAAAAGGTCTCAACTGGCGCACCTGACAGGTCTTTCCCTCTGAATATTGAGAAGATACCTTTAGCAGTAGACACATCCACAGACCCAAGCCACAAGTGAATGTCTATGACGACGCCAAATGCATTGGGAAAACCACATATTCTCGTAGCGGAAGATGAAGAGTTCTTGCGCAATCTTCTGTTGATTTCATTGGAACGAGAGGGCTTCTCTGTTGTCGTCGCCCGTGATGGGGTTGAGGCGCTGGATAGCTTTGCCAGCAAGCAATTCGATCTGGTTTTGCTTGATGTGATGATGCCCCGTGTGGATGGTTTTGAAGTCTGTGCCGAGATTCGCAAACGCTCCGATGTGCCGGTGATTATGCTGACCGCGCTGAACAGCCCGGACGATGTGGTGCAGGGCTTTGAATTGGGCGCGGATGATTTTATCAGCAAACCCTTCACATTTCGCGAAGTTAATGCGCGTATCCAGGCCATTCTGCGGCGTATCGGCTGGTCCAAGGAGCGCCCCTCCTTTCTGATTATGCAGTACGGGGATGTCGTGCTGAATGACGAGGAGCATACGGTCTTTGTGCGAGACGAGCAAGTGCACCTCACGCCCATCGAATATCAGCTTCTCCACTACCTGATGAGCAATGTCAACCGCCCCATCTCCAAGGATATGTTATTCCAGGAAGTCTGGGGCTACGACTTTACTGGCAGCACAAATCTGGTGGAGGTTGCTATGCGCCGCCTGCGCGAGAAGATTGAGGCGCAGCCCTCTACACCGGAATATCTTCTCACTGTGCGGGGCGCGGGCTACAAATTCGCCAGCCCTGAGAAAGAGCCTTCCTAACCCCTATGATTCGACAGGTGCGCGGCACTGTGGCCGCTGTTGGCAAGAGCTATTTTGTGATCGACATGGGCGGCAGTAGTGGCGGCATCGGTCTGCGCGTCTTTGTGCCAGACCCCACATTGGCCCGCTTTCGTGTAGATAGCCATTTGACTTTGCACACCTTTTTGCAGGTGCGTGAAAGCGAATTGAGCTTGTATGGATTTGAGAATGCCGAGGAACTGGCTGTCTTCGAACTGCTATTGGGGGTGAGTGGTGTGGGGCCGAAGGTGGCGTTGGCGACTCTGAGCACGTTGACGCCGGATACCCTGCGGCTGGCTGTTGCCAACAAAGAGCCGGGAATTGTGGCTCGTGCGCCGGGGGTTGGCAAACGCACCGCGGAGAAGATTGTCCTGGAATTGCAGGGCAAATTGACACCCGCCAGCGATGACCTTTCTGGGCTGGCTTCGGCCATGGATACGGACAGCGAGGTGATCGAGGCGCTCACCGGGCTGGGCTACAGCGTTGTTCAGGCCCAGCGGGCAGTGCAGCAGATTCCCGCTGATGTGGTTAGTGTGGAGGAGCGTCTGCGGGTGGCCCTCAGCCGTTTCGCTGAATAGGTCGCTGCAACGACTTCGTGCGATCCTTTCCTGTCCGGCTTTGACACGCCTCACTGCAATCCTCTATAATTGTTCGGTGTCGTTTTCGATTAGGTTTTTATTTGGGTACAAAACCAGACTCCACACGCTCTCTGTCCGTACACTTTTTTGTTCGAGACGGGAAGTTGCTGTGGGGTCTTTTGCAGAAGGAAGAAACTCTGATGGCAGAAATACAACAACTCCGCAAGGGCAACATTTTCCAGGACGACGGCCAACTTTGGCGTGTCTTGGAGTATCAGCACATCAAAGTGGCCCGGGGTGGTGCGACAATTCGTCTGAAGCTGCGCAACCTGCGCACCGGCTCCACAGTGGAAAAGACCTATAACAACGGCTCGCGGGTAGATGATGTCCGCCTGGACAGCCGTACAGTCCAGTTTCTTTACAACGACGGTCACCTTTCCCACTTTATGGACACCGAGACCTACGAGCAAATTGCTCTCTCCCCAGAGACACTGGAAGGCGTCATCGATTTCATCAAAGACGATACGATGGTGGAACTCGAGTCTTTTGACGGGGAACCGCTGAATGTCAGCCTGCCCACGACCGTCGATCTGACTGTGACCTGGGCCGAGATGGCTATCGCCGGTGACACCGCCAATAGCCCCACAAAGCAGGTGGAACTGGAGACCGGCTATAAAATGTCGGTTCCCATGTTTGTTAAAGAGGGTGACACAATCCGGGTGGATACACGCACGGGTGAGTATGTGACCCGCGTGCAATAGAGAAGGATTGGGGGATTAGAAATTGAGGATTGCCTCGTCCCAATCCCTATCATTTTCCGCTCCACTGCGTTGATTACACATTCAGATAGTTTCCTGTTTTTTGCGATCCGGCAGGTTTCAGAAAACCTGCCGGATCGGTTTTTCAGTAGGCGAGACACCCAAAAACCGCCCGCGATTTGACGGTTTCCCTCTGCGTCAAGTATAATTTTACCGTTCGCCGTTGTAGCTCAGTTGGTAGAGCAGCTCACTCGTAATGAGCAGGTCGTCGGTTCGAGTCCGACCAACGGCTCACAGAAAAGACCTTTTCCAATGTGGAAGGGGTCTTTTCTGTTAAAGCGCACCAAAGAATTCCAGTGACTGCTCAGGCATTGGGGGCTTATTGACCACTGAAAACACAGAATACACAGAATACACAGAAAAAGGAGAAGAACTTCCGTCTATTTCGTGTTTTCAGTGGTAGTATCCGAACGTCGGCTGAGCAGTTACTTGCATTCAGCGGCTTTGCAATGTTGCGCATCCCGCTATACACTGGGAATCTCTTTCCATTCTGAGCGCCTGCTATGGGCAGCGCCTCGACACCAAACCAAAGGACGGCCCACAATGAATCTTTCCTGCTGCATCTGGGCGTTGACTGGCCCGGAAAATGACAATCTTACACAGATGGCCGCATTGGGCTTTGATTGGATTGATATCCAACCGCAAATGCTGGCGACGGCCCAGCACCAAAGCCTGGCGCGGGAATTGGGCTTGCAGGTCCAATGCGTGGGCGTATCCTTTGGGATGCCCGACGGCGCGGCCCTGGACAGCCCCAACGGGGATGAACGGGCTGCGGCTCTGGCTCATATGGAAAGCTCACTGGCCCACGCCGCGTCTCTGGGCGCAACGGCTGCCTATGTAATTCCGGGTTTGGATGCCAGTGCGGAGGCACTGCGCCATTACGGGGATTCAGTGGCGACAACCGCAGAAATTGCCCAGCGCCACGGATTGACGCTGGGGATCGAGCATTTTCCGGGGCGTGCTTTGCCCACGGCTGCCGCCACGCTGGATTTTGTACGGGGCATCGGCCACCCGAATCTCTATCTGCTCTTCGACAGCGGCCACATTCAGATGAGTGGGGAAGACCCCGTGGCTGTCATTGAGGCTGCCGGGTCGCGTTTGGGCTATGTCCATTTGGACGACAACGACGGTCAGGGCGATTTTCATTGGGGGCTGTTGGACGGGGTGATGACGGAAGAGTCCTTGCGCCGGACCTTTGCCAGCCTGGACGAAATCGGGTATACCCGCGCTGTCAGTTTAGAGATCAGCCCGAAGCTGCCTGACCCCTTCGCTGCCCTGAAATCCAGCCGGGAAATCGTAGCGCGTGTTTGCAATCTTTCCCGCCACACTTAAATGGCAGTCAGTCCCCCATCCACGGGGAAGAAGCCGCCGGTGCAATAGGCCGATTCATCCGAGGCCAGGAAGATCGCCAGACCGACCACATCCTCGGCTTGGCCCAGGCGGCCCAGGGGCGTGGCTGCGATCAGCGAATTGCGGGTGGCGTCGTCGGCAAAGAGTTCACGGGTCAGGGGCGTCTCAGTCGCGCCGGGGACCAGCGCGTTTACCCGGATATTATCCCGCGCGTAGTCCGCAGCCATTACCCGTGTCAACCCGTATACCGCGCCTTTGGTCGAGCTATAGGCAGTGAAGCCTGGCGCACAGCCCAGAAGCCCGGTAGGGGAAGCCACGTTGACAATCGAACCACCGCCCCGGGCCAGCAGCGCGGGGATGACATATTTGGCGCAGAGCCAGAGACCCCGGATGTTAATGCTGTACGTGCGATCCCAGGCTTCCTCGCTGAGTTCGTGGGCGCGGGCGTCCTGGCCCACCAGTTGCACAGCGGCATTGGCATAGAGAATGTCCACACCGCCGAACGTATCGACCGCCGCATCCACCATTGCCGCCACCTGCGCGCTGTCAGCCACGTCGGTCTGTACGAAGATGGCCTGACAGCCTGCCTCCCGGACGGCCTGCACCGCGGCCTCGCCGTTGGCCCGGTTGATCTCCGCCACCACCACTTGCGCGCCTTCCCGCGCATAGGCCAGGGAGACAGCCAACCCCATCCCCGCGCCGCCGCCGGTGACAATCGCTACTTTGTTTTTCAATCGCATAGAGCAGACTCCTGTCAGTTGTGGGCAAAAAAAGGGGCGCTGCTTGGCAAAGCAGCGCCCCTTTCGTACCGTTCGTAATTCAACACATCGAGAAAAACAAGCGCTCGACTAGCGCATATCCACGTCCAACTCTTCCGTGTCTTCGTCTTTCAGGTTGTCAAAGTCGATGTCGATGTCGTCGTCATCGTCGTCCGACCCGCCACCAAAGCTACCCAGCATACCCAGCGGCCCGATGCCCATCTCGGCCAGACCCGCCAGATCGGTCATGTCCAGGTCGGTGTCGTCAAAGTCCATCATCTCCAACTCGTCCAACTCGCCATCCGGATCGTCTTCCCGTTGGCGAGCCGCCAGGTCGAGGGCTTCCTGCTTCTCCTCGGCCCACAGCCGCCGCGCCCGGAAGCCTGTACCCACCGGAATCAACTTACCGATGATCACATTCTCCTTCAGACCGCGCAGTTCATCCCGCTGGCCGCGAATGGCAGCCTCGGTCAGTACACGGGTGGTCTCCTGGAAGCTGGCAGCAGCCAGGAAGCTTTCCGTATTCAGGGCCGCTTTTGTCAGCCCCAAAACCACCGACTCGGCCTTGGCCGGACGTCCGTTCTGTTGGACCACAGCGTCGTTCATGTCGTCGAACTCGAAGCGGTCGACCAACTCGCCGGGCAGGAACTCCGTGTCGCCTGTGGCCCGGATCATCACCCGGCGCAGAAGCTGACGCAGAATCACTTCGATGTGCTTGTCATGAATCGCCACACCCTGGCTGCGATAGACTAACTGCACCTGATCCAGCAGATACAACTGGCAGGCTTCCCGGCCCTGGATGCGCAGAATCTCTTTGGGATTCTTCGAGCCTTCGGTCAACTGCTCACCGGCACGCACTTCGTCGCCGTTGTCCACCCGCAGACGGGCGTTGGCGGGAATGTCGGACTCCCACACATTCGTATCTTCGCGGCGGATGATGACTTGTCCATTTTCCACAAAGACAATGCCGTCCATACCCGCTGCGATAATCTGTTCTTCCTCCGACGATGGATGACGAGCCACTGGTGTGTCTTCCTGCACCCGGTCATCGTTGTCCACTACGATCTCATAGCCATCGGGAATCGAGACTTCCCGGCGCTTGAGTTCCGTGCGGCTCACCTTCAGCATCCGCTGGTCGCCTTCCCAGTAGATTTCCAACTTGCCGTCGATCTCGCTGATGACCGCTTCACCCTTGGGGTTGCGGACTTCAAACAGCTCTTCGACACGGGGCAGACCCTGGGTAATGTCATCGCTGCCCGCCACACCACCGGTGTGAAAGGTGCGCAGGGTAAGCTGTGTGCCCGGCTCGCCGATGGACTGGGCCGCAATAATACCCACGGCCTCGCCCTGCTTGACAGTGCCGCCACGGGCCAGGTCCAGCCCATAGCACTTTTCACAGATGCCAAAGCGGGTCTCACAGGTCAACGGGCTGCGTACAAAGGCATCCTGAATCTCATAACGATCCAGTGCGTTGAGAGCCGCATCGTCCAACACCGCGCCTCTTTCCAGCACCACTTCGCCATTTTCCGGGTCGCTCACATCCGCGGCCAGGACACGGGTGGCTACCCGCTCCAGGAAGGATTCGCCCAGCCCCTTGGACTCGGATGTGCGCACCCAAATGCCCGTATTCGTACCGCAATCCACTTCGGTGACAATCACATCCTGGGCCACGTCCACCAGACGCCGGGTCAGATAGCCCGCATCCGCTGTGCGCAACGCTGTGTCGGCCAGGCCCTTGCGGGAGCCGTGGGTACTCAGGAAGTATTCCAGGGCTGTCAACCCTTCGCGGAAGTTGGAACGGATGGGCAGGGGGATAATCCGACCGTTCGGATCGGCCATCAACCCACGCATACCGGCCAACTGGCGCACGGTATTGACGCCACCCTTTGTCGCACCAGAGCGGGCCATCGCGCCCAGACCCTCCACCGGGCTGAGCAGTTCGCGCACCGCTTCGGTCACTTCGTCTGTGGCCCGTGTCCACAGTTCCACAGTCTTTTCGTATAGTTCTTCTTCGGTGATCAGACCCCGGCGGTATTGGCGCTCGGCTTCGGTCACTTCGCCCGTCGTCCGCTCCAGAATCGCACCCTTGCTCGTGGGCACCTGAATATCGCTGATAGCGATGGTAATGCCTGATTTGGTCGCATACAAGAAGCCGATCTCTTTGATGTTGTCCACGACCTCGGCGGTCACCGCCTGGCCGAGATGCTTGTAGCAAAGCTCGACGACATCACTCACGCCCTTTTTGTCGAGCAGATCGTTGACAAACCAGAGTTCTTCGGGCAGGGCACGGTTGAAGATAATGCGCCCCACTGTCGTGCGGAAAATACGTTCCTTTGGCCACGCTGCGCCCAACAGCCGGCGCAGGCGCAATGCGTCGCGCACTTCGTTCATGGCCGCCTGACCAAAGGCGGGAATCTCCTGCACCATATGGCGCTCGCCCTGGCTGTGGGCGTCCATCAATTGGCCCACAGTCAGAATGCCATAATCGGCCAAAGCACTCTGCACACGTTCGCTCAACTCCATCCCATCGAGGGATTCCAGATCGAGCTTTGTGGTAAAACGCACACGGATAGGCTGGCGCAGACGTAATTTGCCCAGGCTATGCAGATATTCTGCTTCTTCCATATCGCTGAAGATCGGCAATTCTGCATCAGGTCGCTCTTGATTCTCCTCCACCGTCATATAATAGACGCCCATTACCATATCTTTGGACGGGCCGACAACGGGTTCGCCGCTGCTGGGCTTGAGCAGATTGTGGCTGGCCAGCATCAGTGTGCGGGCCTCTTCCACCGCCGGCGCGCTCAGGGGCACGTGAACCGCCATCTGGTCGCCGTCAAAGTCAGCGTTGAAGGCGGTGCAGACCAGCGGGTGCAGGTTGATGGCGCTGCCTTCAACCAGTGTCACCTCAAAGGCCTGAATGCCCAGCCGGTGCAGGGTGGGCGCACGGTTGAGCAGCACAGGCCGCTCTTTACAAATCTCTTCCAGCACGTCCCAGACTTCGGCGCTCTGGCGATCGACCATTCGCTTGGCGCTTTTGATATTGTGGGCAAAATTCTGCTCCACCAACTGGCGCATAACGAAAGGTTTGAACAGTTCCAGGGCCATCTTTTTGGGCAGGCCGCACTGATGCAATTTCAGCGTCGGACCCACCACAATCACCGAACGACCGGAGTAGTCGACGCGCTTGCCCAGCAGGTTGCGCCGGAAGCGCCCCTGCTTGCCTTTCAGCATATCGCTCAGGCTCTTCAGTTTGCGCTTGCCGCTGCGGCTGACCGCCCGGCCACGACGTCCGTTGTCCACCAGACTGTCCACGGCCTCCTGCAACATACGCTTTTCGTTGCGCACAATCACATCCGGCGCGCCCAGTTCCAGCAGTCGGCGCAGACGGTTGTTGCGGTTGATCACCCGGCGGTAGAGATCGTTCAGATCGCTGGTGGCAAAACGTCCGCCATCCAATTGCACCATCGGGCGCAGTTCCGGGGGAATCACAGGCAGGGAAGTCAGAATCATCCATTCGGGCCGGTTGCCGCTCTTGCGGAAGTTCTCCACCACCCGCAAGCGCTTGGCCGCCTTGCGCCGCCGCTGCTTGCTGCGTGTGGTACGAATCTCCCGGCGCAGTTCACGGGCCAGTTTGTCCAAGTTGATTTTGGAGACAATGTCGCGCACAGCCTCGGCGCCCATTCCGGCTTTGAAGACGCTGCCCCATCGGTCGGCCAGCTCCCGGTAACGGGTTTCGGTCAGCAACTGCTGCTCGGCCAACCCCTTCAGTTCGCCAAGATCGCTTTCCATGGCTGCTTCCAAGCGTCCCTGGCGGTCTGCCAGGTCGTCGCGCAGCTTGCCAACCACTGCTTCCAGTTCAGCGTTGAAGTGATCCCGCTTGGCCTGGGCAATCTCCCGGATGTCGCTCTTTTCCTCGTCGGATTCCGAGGCGAGGGAGTCGAGTCGGGTCTGTACAAAGTCATTGATCATCCGGTCGTGATCCGCAGTCACAACCTCGCCTGCGCCAATCACGGCATCATCCACCCAATCCAGCTTCTGGTCCTCGCCGGCCTTTTTGCCGGTCATGCGCTGAACCCAGGATTGCAGCGTCTGGGCCTGACTGATGGCATTGGAAGAGAGCTCGTTGATGCGGGCATCCAGTGTGGTGATTTCTTTCTCTTCTTCCGCTGCCACATCGCCCAGGCCAGCCTCGGCCTGGCTCTCCAGAATGTCAATCTGGGACTGAATTTCGGCTTCCATGCGGGTCACCCGCATCTGAAGCTCTTTTTCGTGGCGTTGAATCGCCCGGCTGCGCGCGTCTTCGCTCACCTCTGTCACAATGAACTGGGCAAAGTAGAGCACCCGTTCCAGATAGCGGGGGCTGATGTTGAGCAGCAGACCCAGACGGCTGGGCACACCCTTTACATACCAGATGTGGCTGACGGGCGAGGCCAACTCGATGTGGCCCATGCGCTCCCGGCGCACCCGGCTGGGCGCAACCTCCACGCCGCACTTGTCACAGACAATGCCTTTGTAGCGCACACGCTTGTATTTGCCACAGGAGCATTCCCAATCTTTGGTCGGGCCAAAGATGCGCTCGCAAAAGAGGCCGTCCCGCTCCGGGCGCAGGGTACGGTAGTTGATCGTCTCTGGCTTGGTTACTTCGCCGTAGCTCCATTCGCGGATCTGTTCGGGCGAAGCCAGGGAAATGCGGATTGCATCGAAATCGCGTACTTCCATTCGTGTTCTCCTATTAGAAGTGGCAGGCGGCAGGTGGCAAGTTGCAGGTGATGAGACGTATCGTCATTACTTGCAACTTGCCACCCACAACCCCCCAACTTTATTCGCTGCTGCGGCTCATCGGGCTGGGAATGTTCAGGCTAAAGCCCAGTCTTGGCAATCGTTCGGTCTCTTCGTCCTTGCCAAACTGGATGACTTCGTTCTTGTCGTTGATCACTTCCACCGATAGTGCGAGACTCTGCAATTCCTTCACCAACACACGGAAGCTGGCCGGCACGCCGGGGCTTTGAATCTGTTCGCCCTTGACAATGGCCTCGTATGTCTTCACACGGCCTGTTGTATCGTCCGACTTGATGGTCAACATCTCCTGCAATGTGTAGGCCGCGCCATAGGCTTCCAGCGCCCACACTTCCATTTCGCCAAAGCGTTGGCCACCGAACTGGGCCTTGCCGCCCAAAGGCTGCTGGGTGACGAGGCTGTACGGGCCTGTGCTGCGGGCGTGGACTTTATCTTCCACCAGGTGATGCAGTTTGATCATCTGCACAATCCCGACGGTTACAGGGGAATCGTAGGCGTCACCGGTCTTGCCGTCGTAGAGCTTCTGCTTGCCGGTAATGGGCAAGGGCCAATCGATCTTCCGGCTCCAGGCATCGGCGGCGGCTTCCAACTCGGCACCGGTGAGCTTACCCGGATCGGCTTCGTGGTAGATCATCCATTCCCGAATAGAGACTTCCTTCGCCATCAGATCGCTCCCATCGGTCGTGCGCGACGTGTGGTGCAAAGGCGGAATCACACCATCCGGCTCGTAGCCCTGTTCCCGCAACCACTCGCGCAGGACAGCCTGGCGTGCATAGGTCTGCTCGTAATAGAGTTTCTCCGGATCATAGCTCAGGGGTTCCAGCCAATGCAGCAGGTAAACCCGCCGAGCATCCGCGTCGTCCATTAACTCGTCCGGGTCCATCCCCTGCTCGTGGACATACGTCCACGCCCGTTGCGAGGCAACTTGCCAGGCCCGGTCGATCAGCCAGGCACGACCCAACTCAGCAAAGATTTCGTCTTCGCTTGCGCCGTCAAAAACCGGCGTCTCGGCCAGAAATCCCAGCCGCCCCGCGGCCCAGCCCAAGTGGGTTTCCAGAATCTGACCGATGTTCATACGACCGGGCACACCCAGCGGATTCAAAATGATGTCCACAGGGGTTCCGTCGGCCATGAAAGGCATATCCTCGACCGGCACAACCTTCGAGATAACGCCTTTGTTGCCGTGACGACCGGCCATTTTGTCGCCTTCGGTCAGGCGGCGGCGCTGGGCAATGCTCACCCGCACCATCATTTCCACACCGGCGGCCATGTCCTGATGATCTTCACGGGTAAAGACCCGTACATCCACAATCTTCCCACGCGATCCGTGGGGCAGACGCAGGGAGCTATCCTTGACTTCGCGTGCCTTCTCGCCAAAGATGGCCCGCAACAGCTTCTCTTCGGGCGTCAGTTCCGTCTCACCCTTGGGGGTAATCTTACCCACCAGAATGTCGCCCGGTGTCACCTCGGCCCCGATGCGGATGATGCCCACTTCGTCCAGGTCTTTCAGCGCATCCTCGCCCACGTTGGGGATGTCCCGGGTGATCTCTTCCGGTCCCAGCTTTGTCTCGCGGGCCTCAATCTCGTACTTTTCAATGTGAATCGAAGTGTATTTGTCGTCCTGCACCAGCCGCTCACTGATCAGAATGGCGTCTTCGTAGTTGCCGCCTTCCCAACTCATATAGGCGACCATCACATTCTGGCCCAGCGCCAGCTCACCGTTTTCTGTGCTGGAACTGTCGGCCAGGACTGCGGTCTTCTCTACATAATCGCCCTTGAAAACTGTCGGGCGTTGATCGATGCAGGTGCTCTGGTTGCTGCGGTTGTATTTGCGCAGGGAATAGGTGCGGAGGGTTCCGTCATTCTCCTGCACAATCACCTCGCCGCCGGTGACACTGATAACCTCACCCGCGTTCTTGGCAATCACAACCTGGCCCGAATCCACCGCCGCCTGGTATTCCATGCCCGTGCCCACAATGGGCGCTTCCGGGCGTACCAGCGGCACAGCCTGACGCTGCATATTCGACCCCATCAGCGAGCGGTTGGCGTCGTCGTGTTCCAGGAATGGAATCAACGCAGCCGAGACACCCACAATCTGCTTGGGCGAAACATCCATATACTCAATGCGATCCTGATCCTCGAAGCGAGAATCCTCGGCCCGACGAGCCAGGGGGCGATCGTTCAAAAACTGACCCACTTTGTCCAGGATTGAGGATGCCTGGGCAATAGAAGATCGTTCCTCAGAATCAGCGTTCAGGTAGACAAATTCAGAGCTGAC
>Ga0209702_10006182_pt1 | contig 15612 bp, 10 predicted proteins | sample FRY01_FD_187210 | JGI IMG/M metagenome (GOLD analysis project Ga0209702, IMG submission 187210) | Freshwater microbial communities from Lake Fryxell liftoff mats and glacier meltwater in Antarctica - FRY-01 (SPAdes) (version 2) | ecosystem: Environmental > Aquatic > Freshwater > Ice > Glacier... | reverse complement strand
CGCCACAAAGACGGGGCTGACGGTGTCGACGACCATAAACGCCAAGACTTACGCCACCAAGAGGCCGCTTGACCACAACTTCAAAAACGACATGGGTCGCTACATCACTTTTGATGAGAAAATACCCAAATGGAATTACCTGATCAAGCCCGGAAATTGACCATCTTATTTTTTAATCATTCCTAAGTACTTATTCCGGTCATTTTCGCTATTTCCTTGAAGCTTCGGTCTTCCAGTTCGTGCCACACAAAAACATCCTTTTGTTCTGGTGGTAGTTCACCCAGGGCTTCTGATAAAGCATCCAATATTACTTCCCGCATCATCTCATCCTCCGCCGAGATGGCATCCCCGGCTAGTAGATCCGTAAGCAAATAAGTGCCTTCTTCATCGCTCTTGGAGTGTTGGGTTGTTACTTGCAGCGGTTGGGCCGATTTCTTCCGGTACCGGTCCGTAATCTTGTTGCGAGCTACTTTAAAGAGCCAGGCGGTCAGTTTTTCAATGGGCTTCATAATTCGATAGGCCTCAATCAAATCATAAAACACATCTTGCACTATATCCTCGGCTTCTTCTTCCGACGGAACCCGCCGGATAAAATCCAACAGACGGCTGCGTTCACTTTGAACGGCATCCCTGATCTGTCGATCCTATTCCTGGGCGAGGCTTACGTCAGCCTTGTGTAGCGTGCTTTCTTCCATATAATAGGGTAGTCGGATTGGCCGGAATTATATTGTAAGATAATTCTTAGTTCGGGATAAAAGGTGCATTGGGTGGATGAAAGGTTGTCGAAGGAGGACTGGTAATGAGACATGTATTTACCGTTCAATAAATTCCGGTCAGATTCGCCAGCTTTGAAGAAGGTATGATCAAAATAATATGTCTATTTTTGAATTAAAAGATTCACAAATGAATAGAAGTATACAAGTCGCCTTACTACTGGTTTTTATAACATCAGGTCTTGCCTCATTTGCTCAGAATATGATTGGGGTTGGTTTGACCAATCACAGTGGTGTTCACGGAGTATATCTCAACCCAGCCCGGCTTGCTTCCCACCCGCAGCGATTTAGTTTTAGTGTGGGAGCATTGGCTCATCTCAACAACTCTTACGCCGAATATAAAGCACCTTTTTCGTTTCTGGCTCTGGGCCTTGGTAAAGTGCCACAGGAGTTCAAGAACGCTGAGGGAGTAGTAGACTTTTTACCGGAGTACCTGGGAGTACTACCCGGTGAGGAAAAGAAATCGGGTAGCCTGTGGGGCGAGATCCGTGGGCCATCCCTACTCATCTCATCACGTTATGGCGGGGGAATTTCCATCAGTACGCGAGTGCGTTCAGCTTTTCAGTTTAGTAATGCGTCTCCACAGTTTTTATCACTCGTCCGTAACGGACTCAATAACCCGCTGGCGTGGGCTTCTGGGGGGGATTTTGATAATCAGTTTGCTGTCAATGCCAATGTTTACGGCGAGGTGGCGGCCGCCTATGGTCGCGAGGTATGGTCGAGCGGGAAGCATTATGTAAGCGCTGGCGGGAGCCTGAAATATATCATGAGTATGTATTCGGCTCATTTGATTAGTGAAACAATGCAGTACCGGGTTACCGGAATAACGGGAAGTACCTCCGGTCAGGTACAGATCGATCAGCTGCGAGGCACCTTAGGGTACACCTCCGAGCTTTCAAATAACAATGGGTTTCGGCCTCAGGGCAGAGGGTTCGGGGCAGACGTGGGTGTTGTGTACGAATACCGACCGGAATACGCAAGTAATAAATATATGATGGATGGTGATGAACGCGATGATCCAGAAAAGAACCTATACCGCCTTCGCGTAAGTGCATCTGTGCTCGATTTGGGTTCTATCCGCTTTAATGATGTAGCTGGGATCAAAAGTTATAATCTCGACGTCAATGGGCAGCAATTAGTCTTTGATGAGTTTAAAAAAAGTAGTCTAGAAGGGTCCTTCAAGCTTGTTGAGCAAAAGTTGGGACTAACGCCTGAGTTGGCTAAACCAAGCTTTAAGTCCGGACTCCCCACGGCTTTTCAGTTCAATGCTGATTGGTACATTGGCAAGCGAGCCTATCTCAACCTTGCTACGATGCAAAACCTTCGGCCTGCCAATGCCATTGCCATGTGGCAGCCTTCGTGGGTGGCGCTCACCCCCCGAGTCGAAGGACCCAATGCCTCACTATCTGTGCCAATAGTAGCAATCAACGGCGTTATTGTGCCGGGAGTGGCCTTTCGGGTCGGGCCTTTTACAATTGGAACGGACAATTTGACCGGACTTCTCGGTAGCGAGTCGGGATTGAATCCCCGGGGTGCCGATATTTATGTAGGATTCTCGATTTCGGGCCGTAAGAAAAAACCAAAGGATCGGGATAATGATGGCGTTTCTGACCGGGAGGATGCGTGCCCCGATACTCCCGGTTTGTGGGCCTTCAAGGGGTGCCCCGACACGGATGCAGATGGTATAAAAGATGGACTGGACGAATGCCCCACCGCGGCTGGCCCGGCGGCGCTGAACGGCTGTCCGGATACTGATGGAGATGGCATTTTGGATAAAAACGATCAGTGTCCTTTGCTGCCGGGTTCTTCAAAACTAAATGGCTGTCCTGATCGCGACGATGACGGTATTACTGATGCCGATGATGCCTGTCCGGATACGGCAGGACTACCTGAATTTGACGGCTGCCCCGACCCTGCTACAGATTCAAGTATAATCAATAAAAGGGTTGAACCAACTACGCTGGGCGCTTTGTCGGGTGAAGAATTAACCATTGCTATTGCCAAAGTATTGACTTCTTCCGACAACGGTGAAGGTTGGATAACTCCGGCGCAAAGCTACCTGGATGAGCTCAGCAACCGCTTGAAAGCTAATCAGGGTAGCCGGGTCATCTTTGAGTTTTTCGTGGATGATACCCCCTTTGAGCTATTGGAAGAGCGCCAACAGCTACTGATGAAGTACCTTGCGGAACAGAACGTACCCGAAAATCAACGTATCTTAGCCCCTTTAACCGGGAAAGAGCCTGCTTATCCGTATTTCCTCCGGGTAATCCTGGAACCCTAAACAGTTATGATTAAAAAGATATTTCTTCTTATCGGTGTAGTACTTAGTCTTCCGAACCTGGCTTCGGCGCAGGTAAAGCGACTATTGCCCGGGGCTGTCAATACGGTAAAGTTTACCGAATATGCCCCATCCCTTAGCGCTGACGGGCAAACGTTGGTGTACGAAACCGACCGGGCAGCGGGTAAGGGCGGATGGGAACTGTACCAGGCAGATCTGCTTCAAAATGGCAGTTGGTCCATTCCCAAAGCGCTATCATCCATCAATTCATTTGGCAACGGCAAAGACCTGATCGGAGGCCCAAGTATCAGCTACGATGGCAATACCCTTTTCTACTTTGCTTTTTTGGAAGATTCACCCGTCAAAAGCTACGGTCGGGAGGATATTTATTATTCGGTTCGGGAGAAAAATGGATGGAGTAAACCGATTAACCTCGGTTCAGTGGTCAATACTCCGGGCTACGAAGGATTTCCGTCGATTAGCGCGGACGGAAAAAGGTTATACTTCATGCAAAGTACCGACGACGGGACAGTAAATAAAGAGTACGCCTGCTACAAAATTATGATGTCAGAGCGAGGAAGAGATGGTAACTGGAAACGGGCCATTGAACTACCCGCCCCGATCAATGTGGGTTGTGAGAAAGCGCCCCGTATCATGGCCGATAACCGTACGCTGATGTTCAGCTCGGTAAGGAAAGGAGGAAAGGGTGATTTTGATGTTTATAAAAGCGTTTTGCAAGATAACGGCTCGTGGTCAGAGCCCGTTAATCTCAGCTTTATCAATACCAAAGGGTTGGATCAGTTTGTGTCCATTCCGCCCTGCGGCGATATGATGTACTTTACCAGTGGTGGTGATATCTATACCGTACCGGTTCCCGAAGACCTACGCCCAAGGCAGATGGCGGCTGTTCAAGGGTTCGTGACTGACTCGCTCACGGGTAGGCCGGTGGTAGCCAAAGTGGTGGCCTTGAACGAAGAAGGGAAGAAGACTATTTCGGAAATGGACAACAATGCCTCGGATGGTCGTTATACCGTTATTCTTGAAACTGGAAAAGAGTATACTTTGCAAATACTGGCTCCTGGCTACTACCGAAAAACGGTGGCACTACCCACAGGAGCACTTAATCAATGCGGTACCCTTACCCAGAATATCCAACTAATACCACCTCCTCGTTCGGAAAGTCCTTTGGTAGCTTCAACGGCCCCAAAGTTGATTGTTGTTGATGCTCCCTTGGTAGCCCCCCACGAAGAGGTGACTGTAAAAAAAGAGGCAGGCAAGGCAATAGTCACCTTAGAAGCCTTTGACAAGCAGACCCAAAAACCGCTGGCAGCCGTCTTCCAGATAGTAGGCAGTAAAACCGGCCGAAAGCTAAACCTAGCTACTACTCCACAGCGGCTTTCCTTAACCCTCACTTTTACCGAATCAGATAACCTGATGATCAAGGTAATGTCGGAAGGCTATGTTGATGTTAGTGAACCGTTGAAGATTGCCGTGGAGTCTACCGGCGATACCCGATACAATTACCAAGCATTTTTGCCATCCTTACTTGGCTCTACATTAATCATTAACGTAGTTGACGCAGAGATCAGGCAACCAGTACCGGGTCTAAAAATTGTATTGCAGGATGAAACTGCCGGGACGAGCGAGGTACTGAGCTATGATCTCACGACGATGAAAGCTCGTGCGCTGGTTGATCCAACCCATCGGTACACCGTAGACATCGATGCCCCCGGCTACACGCCCTATCGTAAGTATATTGCCAAGCTGGAAACAGAAAATGAAATTGGTGTTCAGCTACCTAAAAAAGTACGGTCGCGTCTCCTATTGGCCGGGCTGGATCAGCGAACAGGGGAACCCATTACGGCCAGATTCCGAATAACCATCAAAGGAAGTACGCAAGGAGAGGTGATCAATGTGCCAGCTGGTACCGAATCAACGTACGTATTTGATGGCTCGGGTACTTACGTGGTAGAAGTAACGGCCGAAGGATATCGGCCGTTTAGTAAGGAGTTTGTGGTGGCCGCCAATGAGCCCCCCGAAGCCACGGATTTCAAGCCCCGGCTCGAACCCGCCCTGACCGAGTATACCATTTTGGTTATTGATAAAGAGCAGAATTCGGTAATTCCGGAGCCGATCGTAAAAATACTCGACCAGGAAAAGAAGGCATTGAAGGTAAGTAGTACTACCGGTAATGAATTTACGGTGTGGCTACCCGACACGGGCGAATTTACGTACGAGGTGTCCGCCGCTAAGTATAATTCTGTTAAGGAAATCCTGGCACGTAGTCCTTCCCGGATCGTGCAGGTACTGCTTACAAAACAGGAAGATCTGACCAGAACGGTCGCTTTTATGGCGCAGGATGCCTTTACCAAAGAAAATATTGGTGGGCGGTTTCGACTGATGGACTATCCTTTAACTACCACCGGGTCGAGTCCTACGGCTACTGTCACTACCGCCGGCTATCCTGAATTTGGGACTGAGCTTAAAATGAAGCAGACCTACACGCTTGAAGTGAATGCTGAGGGATACAACGGATATTCAAAGCAATTCACCTTGACGGAAAAAGAAGCGGAATCAGTGGCGGTCCGGATCATAGCCTTGCAACCTCAGTCCTATCAAGTTGGATTTACGGTGCTAGATGCCGTTACAATGCAGGCTATTACTGCTTCGGTTTTTCAGGTTAGGGAAGAGGGGCAGATCATTCCGGTACGGGCGGAGGGAGCCATATCTCAGGTTCGGTTAAAGCCCGGCCTTCGCTATGAAGTGCGGGTGGAGAGTTCGGGTTATGAGCCTTTTGAAAGAACATTAGCTTTTGATGTTCCTCAATCCTTACAGGATTTAAAAAAATCAGTATTGTTAACTCCGGTGGTGAAAGTCGTTACCCCGGTACCGACAGCTACCACAACCATAGAAGCTCCTAAACCCCCGATAAAAGTGATTGTTGAGACTAAGGATGATTCTGTGTTTGCCGACCTTAAAGTAGGAGTGGCGGTACGCCTCGATAATGTTTACTTTGATCAGAGTAGTTATATTCTACGTCCGGAATCCTATCCGCAATTGGACAAGTTGGTCAAAACGCTGAAACTTAATCGAAGGCTGAAAATTGAAATTGGTGGGCATACCGATAATGTAGGGAAAGCCCGGCTCAATCAATACTTATCCGAAAATCGAGCCAAGGTGATTTCTAGTTATTTGACTAATAATGGGATACTGGAGAATCGGCTGGTTTGGAAAGGATATGGACAAACGAAGCCGGTAGCGGTGAATGATACGGAGGGAAACAAGGCTCAAAATCGGCGCGTGGAGTTTATTGTGCTTGAAAACTAGAATATTGTACGGTGGCACGATTTTTTTTAGATTTTTACCAAAAAGAGAAAACATTCAAAATAAACATGGGGTTTGAGTGTGTAGTAAAATTTTGTGATGGTAGTCATCATCAGATGAGCAGACATAGTTTTTGAGAGAGAGAACTTACGATGAGAAGCAAATAACAAAATTTTACGATGTACCCTTCACAAAAAAATACGTATGAGTATACTATCCATCAAACCATATACTGACACCTTTGTTGACACTAATTTTGCAACCCCACTACTGCTGGGAATGGAGTTTTCTACGAAGATTATTGCCTTGGAAAATGAATTGGAGCAGTTAGAAAATATTCACGTACAAAACGATTGGTCATTTGATTTAGGCCTAGTCAAGTCCTACCTGGTAGGAAGAAAAAAGGCTATCGTTCTTACGGATACCAATCAGCACATTACGTGGACTAGTCGTGGTTTCGTACGAATGACGGGCTACTCTTATTGCGAAGCATTCAACAAAAGACCAACGTTTTTGCAAGGTCCCAAGACTTTGGATTCAACTCGGGTTAAGATCCGTGAGAGTCTTTCAAAGCAGCAACCATTCGAGGGAAGCATTGTGAACTACCGGAAATCAGGTTCCGTTTACGCTTGCAACGTGACCATCATTCCTATTCTGAACACAAGCAAGAAGCTTGTCAACTACATTGCGTTGGAGGAAGAAAACTAATTTCTTCCTCATTCCTCATTTTTCCAGACATTTCCTGATTTCTTCCCCGGTGAGCTCATGGGTTTCACCAGATCCTATTCTTTCTGCCGTGAAAGTACCGATGGCCCAGCGGGCAAGGCGTAGGGTAGGAAACCCTACCGCAGCAGTCATGCGGCGTACCTGACGATTTTTCCCTTCGTGAAGTGAAACAGATAACCAAGAGGTAGGTACACTTTTTCGAAAACGAATGGGTGGGTTACGTTCGGGTAGCTCCGGATCATCCATTCTGATAATTCGGGCGGGCAATGTATTATGTTTCTTCCCATTAATAGAAATAACTACCCCCGTCGATAACGCTTCTGTGGCTTCTTTTGTGGTTTCTCCCTCAACTTGCACGTAATACGTTCTGAAATGCCGTTGTTTAGGATCCAAGAGTCGGGTCTTGAAGTAATTGTCGTTGGTTAGCAGCAGCAACCCCTCGCTGTCGGCGTCGAGCCGTCCTACGGGATAAGCATCTTTCGGGAATTTAAAGTCGAGATCAGCCAGGGTCGGATGATCTCCCTCCCGACTAAACTGCGAGAGCATGCCAAAAGGCTTATAAATAGCAAAGTAACGCATCAATACTAATAACTTTTTGTGAAAGAACAACTGATTTTTGATTGTCCCAAACTAAATATTAATCGTTCTTCAACTCCAACCAAACCCCGCAGTGGTCAGAATGTACGGCCTCGGTCATGTGCCGACACGAAATTAGTCTGTCGCGTAGAGTATCCGATACCGAGTGGTAGTCAATACGCCATCCCTTGTTGTTAGCCCGTGCTCCGGCCCGGTAGCTCCACCAGCTATATTCGGTTAGCTCGGGATTCAGGTAGCGGAAAGCATCCGTAAAACCATCGTCAAACCAGTTCGTCATCCATTCCCGCTCTTCGGGAAGGAAACCGGTGGTATTTTTATTACGGACCGGGTCGTGAATATCGTTGGCGGTATGCGCAATATTGTAATCTCCACAGATAATCAGATGAGGACGTTCTTTTCGAAGCTCTGAAACATATTCCTTAAAATCGTCCAGAAATTGCATTTTTACTCCCTGTCGAGTTTCTCCGCTCGTTCCGGAAGGGAAATAGCAATTGAGCAGCGTAATATCGCCAAAGTCGGCTCGTAGGATACGCCCTTCACTGTCATAAACCGGTATTCCGCAACCAACCACTACTTTATCAGCTGCTATCCTGGAAAGGATAGCTACTCCGCTATACCCCTTTTTCTCGGCGGAATGCCACCCTACGAGTTTATAACCCAAGGCCTCAAATCCGGAGAGATCCACCTGATCGGGAGTTGCCTTTACTTCCTGAAAGCAGAGGATATCGTACTCCTTATCCGATAGCCAGTCAATAATTCCGTTTTTAATGGCGGCACGAATGCCGTTGACATTATAGGAGAGAAATTGCATATAAATAATTAGTAGTGGTCAGTTTCTGGTAGATATTAAAGTATAGTACAAAGATAACAACAGCTACTTGTTAAAAAAGTAAACCTGATAGTGAAGATTACGCCACCGTCAGGTTTACATTCCAATAGATTTAAACCCTAAGTGATAACTACCTCGCCCTGAGCGACGGCAGCTTCTGCTTTGCGGTCATTGAAGAAGAGCAGGAATAAAACTAGCACTACTGAGGCGATCCCGGCCGGTACCATCCAGATTGAAGTCCAGTTTTTTACACCTTCCACGGTGTACATGTCTGTAACGATGCCCGACAGCTTCGAGCCAATGCCCATACCAATTCCGTAGGTAGCTAGGGTAATAAGCCCCTGCGCCTGCGATTTGATGCGGGGGCCGGCCTTCATATCGGTATAAATCTGCCCGGTGACGAAGAAGAAATCGAAACATACGCCGTGCAAGAGAATCGCCGCGTAGAGCATCCATTCTCCCGAACCACCATCACCGTAGCCAAAAAATATAAACCGGACGATCCAGGCGATAAGTCCGGCCGCGAGCATCCATTTTACCCCCAGACGACTAAACGCCAGCGGGATCAATAGCATAAAGATAACCTCAGACGCCTGCCCGAGTGACATTTTGTTTTCGACGTTGGTCATACCAGAATCCGTGAGGGAAGGGTTGGCCATGGTGTAGTAAAATGACAAAGGAATACAGATAGCAACCGATGCGATAAAGAAAATCAGGAAGGAACGATCTTTAAATAACACGAAGGAATCAGCCCCGAGGATTTGCGCAAAACTGGCTTTTTCGGTAGCGGTGGGAGGGGTATCAGGTAGAGTAAAGGAAAATATACCTAGTACCACTGCGGAGACCATGGAAATCTCGAAAATAGTAGCCTCTCCCCCCACATCCCAGAACCCAACCAGGTTGGTCACGACAATCCACGAAACGGTACCCATCACCCGAATCCCGGGAAAGTCTTTCCCGGGATTCGTCATTTGGCGCATCGCAATAGAGCTGGTCAAAGCAATGCAGGGCGTAAAGGTGAGACAGTAGACGAGCATTACCCAGAAAAATGTATCGGCATCCTGAACTTGGATAAGATAAAAAAGAATAGCGGCTCCGACCAGGTTGAGAACGCCCAGTACCTTTTGGGCGGCAAAGTATCGATCGGCGATCATCCCTACAAAAAATGGAGCGATGATCATGGCAAGTGAGAAAGCCAGATAGGCATTTCCTACCTGATCGCCCGTGGCATCCAATTGGGTAAATAAATATTTACTCATTTGGCCGTACCATGCACCCCACACAAAGAATTGCATGAACATCATGGCCATTAATTGAAATCGAACGTTACTCTTCATTGAATAAAAATTTTTAGAAGTAGCTAAGGTTTGGAGGGTACCTACCAGAAAGTAAGCACACTTTTTAAATGTAAAGGAAACTCCCCGTTTTTTTTAACCTTGATATTAGTATTTTCCTCTTTGAAAGGATAGTTGGTGGCTTTTTCAAGAATAAAATGGAAGCATTACGATGCGCCATCAAAGGGAACCGGAGTCGCGATGATTTTTGGTACTCCATGAAATTATTGAATTTTATCCCCTTATTTTACATAAAAAACTCCTCAACCACTAATTACTCTTTCCTGGTTTATGCGAATTGTAAAGAAATTTTTAATCGTTCTGTTATTTCTGGTAGTAACCATAGGTTTGGGTTCATGGTACTGGCTTCGAAGCCTGGTCCCTAATTTCACCGCCGACCTGCAACTTCAGGGTCTGCAAGCTCCGGTAGAAGTGTTATACGATGACTTTGGAGTACCCCACATTTATGCCGGGAACGAAGAAGATATGTATCAGGCATTTGGATACGTCCATGCTCAGGATCGGCTTTTTCAGATGGAAGTACTACGTCGTTTAGCCGATGGCCGTCTTTCGGAAGTATTTGGTGAGAAGGCCCTGGCGAGTGATCGTTTTTTTAGAACGCTCAGTCTCCGGAAGCACGCTCAGTGGACTATTGACTCCACGTACACCAATAACTCCAATGCCCCATTTGTAAAGGCCGCCAACGCTTATCTGAGGGGAGTCAATCAATACATTCAGCAAGGTAAAACTCCCATTGAGTTTACCCTCGCCGGAATTCCTAAAACCGAATTTACCCTGGCTGATATGGAAATCATTGTCGGCTACATGGGGTATACTTTCGTGGATGCATTCCGGTCGGAAGCTATCGCTACCATGATTCAATCGAAATATGGTGCCGACTACCTGAACGATGTGATGAATAATTGGCCGGAGAGTGAACTACGCATTGCCACGCAGGCACAGGAGCAAACCCAATCGGCTTTGGCGCTGGCCCGCATGGCCAACCAACTGACGGCGATTGAGCAAGCAGCCGTTGCGTCGCCTTTCCACGGTTCCAACGGATGGGTTATCTCCGGGTCTAAAACCAAGTCGGGCAAGCCCATCCTGTCCAACGATACGCATATTGCCTTTTCGCAGCCTTCGGTATGGTACGAAGCGCATCTGGAATGCCCCGGCCTTCGGTTGTACGGAAGTTTTTTGGCTGGTACACCTACCGCTGCCATGGGGCATTCACAGCATGGTGGCTGGGGGCTTACCATGTTTGAAAATGACGATGCAGATTTTTTTCGCGAGAAAATCAACCCTGACAATTCAAATCAGGTGTGGAGCAAAGGGCAATGGGTAGACTTGCAGGTACGGGAGGAAATTATTAAAGTGAAAGATCAGCCCGATGTAAAGTTGCTGGTAAAGCGCTCGCCCCACGGATACCTGATGAACGGAGCCTTAGATAATATGGCTGATCAAAAAGATCCCATCGCCCTGTGGTGGGTATACCATCAGTTTCCGAGTCACCACCTGGAAACCTTTTATGGTCTTGCCCACGCCCGGGAAGCTATGGAAGCCCGTGAGGCGGTGTCTAAATTAACCTCACCGGGACTGAATATCATGTGGGGCGACACAGCCGGTAACATTGCCTGGTGGGCAGCGGGTAAAATACCGCGCCGGCCGGCGCACGTTAACCCCATGGTGATTTTGGACGGATCATCGGGAGAAGACGATCCGCAGGGATGGCTTGACTTCGCCCAAAATCCCCAGATTCTGAACCCAAAGAGCGGAGTACTATTTACGGCTAATAATCAACCGGACGATATGGGTACCGGATTAGTAGCGGGCTATTACGTGCCGGGCAACCGCGCCAACCGGATTGGGCAACTGTTACAGACGGATAAGAATGATTGGACCGAAGCCGAGGTACGGAAGGTCATCAATGATATTACTTCACCTACCTACGTGGAGACACTCCGGGCGATTTTGCCGGTCATTCAGCAGGATAAACTGACCCCGGCTGCCCAAAAGGCGGTACTTAGCCTGGGAGCCTGGGATGGTTCCCACGGACTGGATGCCACCGAGCCTATCCTGTATTACCGGTTTATGTATCACATTATGGCTAACCTGATGCGGGATGAACTGGGTCAGGAGGCATTCACTGCCTTCGAGCATAACACGAACTTCAAGCGGAATCTAGCCTCCTTACTAAAAAATGATGCATCGCCTTGGTGGGATAATGTTAATACACCGGCCCGTAAAGAAACCCGTAAGGAGGTACTCACGCAGTCACTCAACGAGGCAATGGCTAGTCTGGATGCACAGCTAGGAAGTGATCAGTCGAAGTGGCGGTGGTCACAAGTACATACCCTCGAACACAAGCATCCGCTTGGTATTCTTCCAGTAGTGGGGAAATTCTTCAATGTGGGCCCATTCCCCGTGCCGGGTGGACGGGAGACAATTAATAACCTTGACTTTACCGTTGATTCTACGGGGAATTACAAAGTCACTTACGGTCCGGCACTTCGACGAATTGTGGACTTCGGTGACCTCCAAAACGCTCGTTCGGTACTACCCACGGGGCAGTCGGGTTACTTCCTGAGCAAGCACTACGCTGATCAGGCGCGCATTTTTGCCGAAGGCGGCTCACGACCAGAACGGATGAATCGGGCCGATATTGAAAAAGTAATGACGGGGAAAACGACCATGAAACCCACTAATAAATAGAAAAATGGATATAATATTTAAATTGAATGGGTTAGACCATAAGCTTGACGTTGACCCGGATATGCCGTTACTGTGGGTCCTCCGCGATGTACTCAATTTGAAAGGAACCAAGTTTGGCTGTGGTCGGGCGGCGTGTGGTGCCTGCACGGTTCAGCTCGACGGAGCGGCTTTGCGCTCCTGTTCCTTACCGGTACAGTACGCCGCCGGAAAGAGTATCCGGACCATTGAAGGTTTAGGCGGCACAGACGACTCACTCCACCCCATTCAGCAGGCCTGGATCGACGAGCAGGTACCGCAGTGCGGCTATTGCCAATCAGGCTTTATGATGGCTACCGCGGCTTTGTTGGAAAGTAACCCCGATCCATCGGACGAAGAAATAGACAATGCCCTGACCAATATTTGTCGATGCGGTACTTACCACCGGATTCGAAAAGCGATCCATAAGGCGGTAAGCCTATCCAAATAATTGATCAGATTGTCATACTGAAAAATCGAGACGAAAATGAGCGATATAGATAAGAAATCAGGGGCATGGCGGCAAAACCGACGTGGATTCTTAGTGAAAACAGGTATTGGATTGGGTGTGTTGGGGCTGGGTGCTTATCTAAGCAAAGGGCTGGTACGCCTTAAAATTGCCGAAATGGTCGATAATGCGTCCGCGTCCTATAACAATGATCAAGGACCAACGGTATGGTTTGAAATTAAGGAAGACAACACCGTCATATTTCATAACTCCAAAGTTGAAATGGGGCAGGGGATTCATACTGCTCTCGGACAGATTGTGGTCGAAGAACTGGGTATCCAATGGAATCAACTACGCGTAGTGGCCGCTTCTACTGACCATGGACCAACCGACCCCCGCGCCACGGGAGGAAGTGATTCTGTTTCGTCTCTTTGGGAACCTCTGCGTGAGCTAGCCGCCGAAATGCGCGAGATGCTGGTCAATTCAGCGGCGACGCTTTTGAAGGTCGCTCCTAGCTCACTATCGGTAACAAACGGAGTAGTAAAAGCAGCCAATGGTAAGTCGATGACTTTTGGCGAAATCGTGAAGCAAACCACTACCTGGGAATCACCCAAAGAAAAACCCACTTTACGAACCAAGGATAGCTTTCAATTTATTGGTAAGTCGATGCCTCGGGTCGATATTGAAGATAAGGTAAAAGGTAGACCCATATACGGTATTGATGGCATGTTCCCGAATATGCTGTACGGAGCCATTGCGTTCCCAACGGTGGTGGGTGCTCGTTTCAAAAGCGCAAAACCGGGCAAAGCGGGGGAAGTACCCGGAGTAGTAAAGGTGGTTATTGAAGATGACTTTGCCGCCGTAATCGCCCGAAACCGTACCGCCGCTGAGAAAGGGAAAGAAGCCCTGGAAGTAGAATGGGATATACCCAAGCGCTGGACACAACGGGAACTTACGGCTATGCTGAAAGTAGGTGAGGGCGACGATGTTGTTATTCAGGACGAAGGAAGCGCCGAATCGCTGCTCGACTCCCCCGAAATCATTCGTAGTGAGTACAGCACGCCCATGGCAGCCCACGCCCAACTTGAACCAAACGGCGCCGTGGTTTGGGTGCAACCCAACCGGGTAGATGTCCTGATTTCGACGCAGGTTGCCAAAATCACCCGAAGCGAAGTGGCCAAGGCCCTCGGCATGGAGGAGGAGCAGGTTAATATTCAGCCCATGTACGTGGGAGGAGGTTTTGGCCGTCGGCTTCATTCTCCCCATGCCGTACAGGTAGCCCGGCTTTCCCAGGCGGTGGGCCGTCCGGTCCATTGTTTTTTTGAACGGAAAGAAGAGTTCCAAAACGGGTACCTCCGACCGCCAACCAATCATCTGTTAAAAGCCCGCCTGACCGACGGAAAAGTGGAGGCCTTTGAACATAATGTTTCTAGTGGCGATGTGGCTTTTCCTTCCCCGATGTTTCCGTCCTGGGTAGTACCCATTGTGGGTGCTGACTTTGGAGCCTGGCGCGGGGGGCGAATCTTTTATGACATAGCTAACAAACGTACCGTTTCGTGGCGGGCGCAGATTCCGGTGTATACCAGTTGGTGGCGGGGGCTTGGGCTATTGGCCAATAGCTTTGCGCTCGAAAGTTTTATGGACGAGCTGGCTCATCATGAGCAGCAGGACTCTTTCAGTTTTCGGGTAAACCACTTGGGAGATAGCGAAGCAAGTACGCGGATGAAAGGTGTATTGCAGGCAGTGGCCGACGCAACGGGTTGGTCTACCTACGCAGTGCCGGGCAGAGCGCTGGGGATCGCCTGCTCCACCGATGTAAGAACTCCGGTAGCACAGGTGGCTGAGGTTTCGGTCGTGGATGGTGCCATAAAAGTCCATAAAATCACTTGCGCCATTGATGTCGGATTGGCCATCAACCCCGATGGGATCAGGGCCCAGTGCGAAGGTGCCATTATGATGGCGCTGAGTTCCGCATTAAAAGAAGGGTTGTACGTCGACGAGAACGGTGAACTAGGCCCCACCATGTACGGAAGCTATCCAATGCTGACCTTGCGCGAAGCCCCCGTGGTGGAAGTCATTATCCTGGAAACGGGTAACAGCCCGCGCGGTGTGGGTGAACCACCGATGGGCCCGGTAGCTCCGGCGGTTTCGAACGCGGTTTATAAGCTCACCGGAAAGCGCTTGCGTGATCTTCCTTTAAAGTTGGTGTAGGCGAAATAAACCTACTTTTTTTGCAAAAAAGCGGAGTGGATGCTATTATTATATTTGTAAATAAATGAGTACGTATTCAGGTAATAGTAACTATTGACGTATAAGTAGGGAATTGAAATTAGTTTGCATTAATCTATCTTCGTTCGATGGGACGAAAAAACACACCCTTTCTCAGCGAGGTGCAACGCGCTGAACTGATGCAGGGATTCAAAACGAGCCTGAGCCACGCCTTTCGCTTTCGCTGCCAGACCATCCTGATGAAGGCCGAGGGCCGCACCTCGAAGGACGTGGGCAAGATTGTAAGCATGTGCCACGTGAGCGTCAACAGTTGGCTGAGACGGTACAACGAGGAGGGCATTGAGGGC
>Ga0209702_10006181_pt1 | contig 15612 bp, 5 predicted proteins | sample FRY01_FD_187210 | JGI IMG/M metagenome (GOLD analysis project Ga0209702, IMG submission 187210) | Freshwater microbial communities from Lake Fryxell liftoff mats and glacier meltwater in Antarctica - FRY-01 (SPAdes) (version 2) | ecosystem: Environmental > Aquatic > Freshwater > Ice > Glacier... | reverse complement strand
CCCTTCTTGCAGGCATCGCCCAGTTCGAACGTGACCTGATCAGCGAGCGGGTGAAATCCGGGCTGGCCGCCGCCCGGGCCCGTGGCAAAAAGCTCGGACATCAGCCAGGGCAGCGCCCCACGGCCGACAAATTTGCGCCTAAGGTCATCGAGGCCGTCGGAGCAGGCCGAAGCTATCGCTGGATCGCATATGACCTTGCCATCAGCAAAAATACCGTCATGGACATTGTTAAAGGGGTCGCTTCAGGCTCAGTGCAGAATGACACCTTAAGGACTTCTAGTGCCAATCCAGACTACCCGTTTCCCTTACTTTGATTGAGGAACGGGTTAAGCGTCAAGATAGGGGCATTCTGCCGCCAACTTTCAGTGAATTTCTCAAACGCTCGTTTGAGATACACTGACAACAACTGCACGGGCATTTTCATTATGAATCAATGCCTTATTCAGAATAGGTCGATGTTAGGGTGTCATTCTGCACTCTCCGGTATCAGACCCCTTAAACGCTACAGAGAAAATCCCTTAGCGTAGGATTCCGCCCCCACCCGGAACGGACCCCGATGATGTCAGTTTCACGCCACACGATTTCTGCAGTTTATTCCGCGATTTCTTGGCCAGCACCGAAGATGTTTCTGCGATGATGGTCCATGCGAACTTTTTGCGGGGTAGACATGGCCAAAGGCGAGGTGTGAAACAACTGTGCGCGGGCGGCGGGCGACAGGGTTTCACCAAACAGCGGTGTTCCGTCATCGGTAAAGCTGACAATGCCATGATCGAAGGCGGCATCCCATAGCGCAGAAAGCAGCAACCCATTGTCGGGGTTCAGCCGCTCGGCGTCACTGTCGCAGGCAGCCCATGGGATGATGTGGCTGGCGCGCAGCAGGGCGGCGTCTGTAATGCCGGTCAGGGGGCAGGTGTGGTTCCAGACCTGCAAAAGGTGGGAACGGAAAAGGTCCTGGCCGATCCGTTCCACGCGCATGCGCTCGGCTTCGGTTTCGCGGGGCAGGGTGGCGGTGGCGGTTTGAAAGGTTTGGAGCAGCGATGTGGGCGATAGCGCTTGATGGTAGATTTGATCCAAGGTCGTATGCAGCTGACCAAGGGTTGCAACACTCAGCCGGGCGGCACCCGGGCCAGCGATATCGGACGGCGGCATGGGCAGCTGTGCTGCGTCAGACAGGGCCACGATCCACGGGCCATCCACATGGGCGGCCGCCAGATACAGCGTGCCCGGAATGGTGTGCGAGGTGAAGGGCAGCCACGCGCCTTGCACCTCGCCCGGAATGCGCCATCCCATGCGATGTGCGGCCCGGGTGGCTTCGGTTTCGATCAGAAAGCCGGGGGGACTGGCGGGGGTCATTTACCCTCCCCTGCCTTTGCCAGTTGCGCCGCTGAAATCCCCATCGCCGTCTCGACCGCATTCGCGGCCCGCAGGATGGTGCCGACCTCCAGCCCCTTGAACGCGGCCTTGTAGCGATCCAGATAGGCCTCGCTTTTCGGCTTCAGCCCGTTGCGATGCGCGACCACCCAGGCAACAGTTTCGGCCTCCACCTCTTCCAGATCATGGCCAAGGCCCCGGCGCGACTTGATACTGGGGTTATCATCGCCGCCCATATGGCCAAGGAACATATGGGCCAACTCATGCGCCAAGGTTACGAACTGCGTCTGGGGGGCGTGGTTCTGGTTCACGCGCACCGTCCAATGCGCTCGGGCTTTGCCCTTCACAACCATCTCGCCGCGCGTCATCGACCCCGCCGCTCCATCGCCCTTGTCGACCCAGAGGATCTCGATCTTGGCACGCGCGACGGCTGTAAGCATTTCCTGCCACCGCGCCTTTGACAGGTTGCCGAATGTCGGAAAGGCAAACGCCTCGGGCGGCAGCGGCGCGCCTTCCGTATCCAGCACGTCGAACACGAATCCAACCGGCCCCATCGCCTGCATCACGATCAACGGGCGCGCATCTTGCGTTGGCCTGCGGTTGAACCGCTTTTGCCAGTCGGCGGCGCTGGCGGCATGGGTAATCCCCGGTTTTTGCGCATGTAACAGCATGGCGTTGAACGGGGCAAAGGCGCGCATCCGGGCGACAAACGCCAGAAGGCTGACGAACGACTCCGATGTGCTGTAAAGGTTTGTCTGCTGGATAAGCTGGTCGATAACCGACCGCTCATTGCGCTGTTCGGCCTGCCAGCCAAACAGGGTTTCTGGTGGCGGCTTCTTTTCCAGCTTGATCCAATTCACCACTGAACTTAGGCCATCCAGTGCCGGCGTTGGCGGGGGCGGCGCGTAAGGGTCGATCCGCCCGGCGCGCACATCGTCAAGATAGGCCATCAGATAAGGCGTCAACTGAGACCGGGTCATCTCCGGGATGCGGCTGCTATGGGTGAACCGGATCAACGCTTTGGCAAGAACGGTATAGCCTTCTTCGGGACGCACCTCGAACTGGACGACATCGCTAAACACCTGCACCAGTTCGTCATACAAGGTCGGTGCAAGCGTCATCGCTACATCCCCATCGCTTTGAAGGTGCCGTCTTCGGCCATCGCGTCCCATGCGGCCAGGACGAGGCGGCGGGTGCGGTATTCGCCGTGGGCTTTGGTTTCTTTGTCTTTCAGCACGCGGAAGGTTTCCGATGGGTAGTCGGCGCCCATCACGTCGGCGGGGTCGAGGATGTAGCGTAGGTCGTCGCGCGACAGGCGGTAGGCGCGGGCGTAAAAGGCGTCGAGGTCTGCGCGCAGTTGGGCGCGGCGGGGTTCGTCCCACGCAAAGGGCGGGCCGGTGTGGCCCAGATCGCGGGCGAAGGGGGCGAGAGCGTGGGAGGTGTAGGTGAGTTCAAGGACTCGGAGGGTGAGGAAAGCAAGCCGCTCGGGGGTGTAGTAGGTGGGGGGGAGGATGGGGAGTTGGTTGAGGTAGCCAAGCGTTAGGTGTGTTCCACCCACGGATTGCCGCGCTGCATAGTCCAAAGTCAGGGAGCTTAGATTCGCTATCAGCGCGGAAAAAGCGCCGTTCTCAACCTGCGGAAAAAATAGTGGGCTTGTGTGGCCAACTGCAGTTTTTGGCATGATCGAAAAAATTACGGTGCGCTCATTTGTTGCGTTGGTGATATCGCGCCAGCCCATCAGCCAATCCTGTGTCCAGCCTTTGCTAGTAAGGCGGTCGGTGACTTCGTCCTCAGGGACGAAATAGCGGGGCTCGGGTTCAAAGTCGGGACTCTGCTTTTCAAGCAGAGAAACGTCAGAGGCATTTGTGCCGTCCTCATTATAGCTGGCCCAGCGATGATCGAAATGGTGGATCATCTTGGCTTCGTAAACAGGAACATACCGGCGCGGCGCAGATGGGCCAGAGCGCTCTCGCACCAAGGGCGGCCCGATCCCAATCTGGGGCGGATCTACCAGTTTTGGCTGCTCTGGGCCAAGCGCCGCCCAGTCGGTGTGTCGGCGCATGAATTCCGAAGCCAGAAGAGTTTCGTTCGTGCAAAACCAATTGGAATCTTCGGTCATGTGCCAGATGCGGGTGTGGACGCTTACGCCCCACGGGTTACCTTTGGCCTCCTTGGCCTCATCAATCAGCACGGGGGCAGCTTCGTAGATTTTCGCGGTCAGTTCGGCGTCTTTGCGCGACCGGAACACAGGCGCGGTGCGGGTGTTGGGATTCAGGCGGGCGATCTGACCGGGGGTCAGGGTAAAGTTACGCTCGGGTTCGGCCAATTGCGCGGGGTCGGTCAGGAAAAACGCAAAGCGGGCGGCGCCTTCGTTATGGCCAATGGTCAGCAGGGCGAATTTGAAGCTGCGGTGAACCGAGGGGAAGATCGGTGCGGAGTTTTCAAAATCCACCAGTTGCGACAGGCGTTTGGTCGCCACCAGCGACGCAAAGAACGGCGCTGTAGTGGCATCGGTGGCAATGCCCGTGGGCACGATGATGCCCGCGCGCCCCTTGGGGCCAGTCAGATTGGCGAAGTGTTCGGCAAACAGCGCATAGGTGTTCACATCGCCGCGCCCGGTCAGCGCAAAGCGGCCGCCGACAAAGCGCTGGACCACCTTACGCTCGCGCGTTGTGAACTCCTCATAGGCAGGGGTGCGGGCGAATTCGCTGCTGGCCTCGGCAATGCGCTTGGCGGTCTGAAACTCGGCAAACAGCGCGCGTTCAGGGGTGCCGTCACCCGCTGCGGCCAGCGCGCGGATCAGGGTTTCACGAGCGGATTTGTTGGCGGCATTGGCAATGTCGGGGGACCGGGCGGCGAAAAACTCCTGCTCTTGCAGCTTGATCCGCTCCCACGGGGGGTTGCCGATGACGACATCAAAGCCGCCTTTGGCCATGATATCGGGAAACTCCAGCGGCCAATGCAGGGCGCGGGCGGTGCGGGCCACGGTGGCGCGGCCAATCAGCGGGCCCCAGACTTGGCCGTTATCCAACGCTTGCCAGACATCCTCGGTCGTCGGGACCATGCGCGCGCCGCGAGACGCGGGCGCGCCGCCGGTTTTGGGTAAAAGGTAGGCGGCGGTGTAAAGATCGCAGGCCATTTCGTATTTGTGAAAGGTCTGGCCATCCCGGATGGCGGCAAAGCGGCGGGATTTGGCGTTGATATCGTCAAGGCTGTCTTCGGACAGCGTGCGAAAGCCGGTAAACTCGGTCGCCAGCGGGCGCATGGCGGGCAGGCGGGATTTGCCGCCGGTAAAGTCAAAGCTGCCCTCGCCGGATTTCGCGGTCTTGTTGGCGGTGGCGTAGCATTTCGCGGTGGGTTTGTCATCTCCGGTCAGGGGTTTATAGGCGGCGTCGGGGATGCCGGCCTCTAGCGCCTTGAGGTCAAAGATACCAAGCAGCGCGTCACCACAGCGGATTTGCGCGTCGAAAAAGCCTAAGGGAAGGCCGGGATCGACGGTTTCGATCCAAAGCGCCACCTTGGTCAGTTCAACCGCCATCGGGTTGCGGTCAACGCCGTGCAGGCAGCGCCGGGCGGTATCGCGCAGCGCATGGCGGAAGTCGGTGTTTGAGGGCGTGCCTTGCGCGCGGTGTTTGGCGACACGGGTGGCAATGCGGCGGGCGGCGGCCAGCAGGAAGTGACCCGAGCCACAGGCGGGGTCGATGACCGACAGGTTCAGCAGGGCCTGTTCGGGGTCATCGGCGCCTTCGCATTGGTCCAGCACGGGGTTGAGGGCGGTATCGAGGAGGGCTTGGACCAGTGAGTCGGGGGTGTAGTAGCTGCCGGTGGTTTTGCGCTGATTGCCTTTGGTTTCCACGGCGTCGGTGGCAAAGATCAGCAGGTTGCCGTCAAGCTGCGGTTGCAGTTCCAGAAGGGATTCGTAGACCGAGCCGAGTTCCTCGGTTTCCATCGCGCGCCAGTTGACGGGGTGGATAGCGGTGGCGGATTTCAGGTAGGAGAGTTGGTAGATCGCCTGCATCAGGTTGCGGTTGGGCAGGCGGGCGCGGTCCAGATCGGGGATTTGGGTGGCGGTGAATAGGCCGCCGAGGGCAGGCAGGGCAAGGCGGGGTTCGCCGGTGGCCAGCGCGCGGAAGGTGACTTTGACGCCTTCAAAGCGGTCATGGTGGCGGTCCCACGCGGCGCGGCGCAGGGATTGGGTGCGCAGATGGCCAAGGCTGTAGCCATCGCGATACAGGCGCTGGGCGTCGTCATCCGATTGCGGTGCATGCAGCAGCGCGCGGTCTTCGGCGACCATCAGGAAGATCAGGCGGTAAACGAGGCGGAGGAGTTCGTTGAACCAGTCGGTGATGGTTAGTTCGCCCGATTGCAGGCGGGCGCGCAGGTCGGAGTTAGCGGCCAGAAAACCGGTGCCAAGGGTTTTGAGCGCCTCTTCGACCTGTTTGGCCAGCTTGTCGCGGGCAACATCACCTTCCTTTGCGCCGGTGTCGCGCCAGCGTTCCAGCGCGCAATCGGTGGCAGGCGCGCCGGATTGGCCAAAGCGCGAGCGGTGGATCAGCAGCCAAAGTGCCGAGAACGAGGCCATGTCTTCGGTGGCGAAAATTTGGGCGAGGTTGGCCTCTATATAGGCGGGGCGGGTGAGCGAGGCGTTGTCGCGCATCAGCCGAATTAGGTGGCCGTTGGTGGCAAGGCCCCAGAGCGCATCGTCGCGGGCATTCAGGTGGTCTTGCAGCGCGAAGGCGGCAGAGCGGGGGCGTTCGGTGGAAAGGCAGGCAGCACGTTTGTCGATGGCATCAGAAGGCGGGACGATGACCAAGGGAACGCGGCCTGCGCCAGCCGATAGCGCGACGGGGGCGTCGCCTGGGGCGAGGTCCGTAAACCCGAAGGTCTCGGTCAACATGGCCTGCAGATAGCGCGTGGTGGCAGCAAGGCTGGGGCTGTCGATCTTGGCAAATGCGTCGAAATGCGCTTGGCCCACGCGGAAGGCCAGAGAGATTTCATCGCGTAGGGTCAGGCCTTTGCGCAGGCCATAGCTTGCATCGTCACGGTCGGTGGGGCGGGCCGCGACCACGGCGGTGACCATGGCGGGGGCGATCAGATTGCCTTCGAGGGTGAGCGAAGGCCAAGCCGCGAAATCGGCGCTGAGTTTGCGGGCCATGCGTTACACCTGCGCCGGGAGAAGAACGAAAAGCCCGATGACATCAGGCGGCAAGGCGGGTTCGACCGACACGCGGGTGGCGGAGCCTGCGGCGGCGCGCAGGCGGGCGTGGTCGGCCAACAGCTCATCGGCACGGGCGCGGGCGTGAGCTGCAAAGGGGCCGGTGAGCAAGGCGGGTAGTTCACCTTGGGCGGCGGCGCAGAACCGATCACGGGCGGGTTGGGCCAGATCATGGGTGGCGCTGGCTTGCAGCAAAGCGCGGGCCTCTGCCCCCGAGGCGATGATTTGTCCGTTCTGCAAGGCGACAAGAGCTGCCTCTTCTGCCAGAAGCAGGCGCTCTTTGCGGCCATGCAGGGTCAGTTTCATCCGCAGCCGCAACAAGGCGACGGTGGTTTTCTGGCTAACGGCGGCTGTTGGCCAAGCGCCGATGCGGCCAATGCCAAGCTCTTGCAGGGTGATTGGATCAAGCGCGCCCTCGACCAAGGCTTCGGCCAATGTTGTCGTGAGCGGATGGGTGCGGTTCAAAAGCGAGGCACCGTTGGGCACAGGGTCCGTCGTCACCACGCGGATGCTGCCCGAGAGATCGCGTTCCTCTAGCCGTTCGCGCAGCGCTGGGTTCAAGGCGTAAATATGCGCGGCGAAACCAGTCTTTTTCGCCTCCAAGGGCGCGTTGAACCGCGACATAGCGGCGCTGACAAAGGAGGCGGCGGCGGCGGGGTCCCCCAGAAGATCGCGCGCCTTGGCCCATTCGGGGCCAACCTCGGCGGGTTTCATCGCGTTTTGGGCAAAGCGGGCGCGCGAGCGTTTTTCATTGGCCTCGGCATCGCGCCAACGTGTATCCATCGCTTTGGTGCCGTCTTCTAGGCGCAGATCGAATGCCATTTGCTTGGTCGAACCGCGCCGCAACATCATTGCGGCCATCAGAGCATCGGTCACCGGGCCACGTTCATCGGGCAGCGGCACGGTGATGCCGGTTGCCTTGCGGATCGCCTCGGCCTTGCGCAGGATCACCTCCAGCACCGCGCCGTCGATGGCGCTGTCGGGCGAGAACATCAGGATTGAGCGCACCACTTCTGCGGGCTGGCCAAAACGATCGACGCGGCCTTCGCGTTGCTGGTGGCGGGTGGGGTTCCACGACAGATCGTAGTGGATGACGGTGTCGAACAATTGTTGCAGGTTGATGCCTTCGGACAGACAATCAGTGGCGACAAGAATGCGCTGTTCGTCATCGGCCATAGCGGCCACGCGGTCGCGGCGTTCATCTGGCGTCAGAACACCGGTCACCGCCTCGATGCGTAGTTTTGGGAAGGCTTTTTTCAGGGCGTCTCGCAGGTATTCAGCGGTGCTGATATAGCGGCAAAACACGACCGTGTTGTTCTTGGCTTTGATTGCTGGGGTCAGCACCCCCAAGAGGGCGTCAAGTTTAGGGTCTTTGGTTGTGATCAGGACTTCGGCTTGGGTCAGCAGTTTGGCCAGATCAGGGTCGGCGTCAAATGCGGCGGGTTCCAGATCGACGGCGTCTTCGTCATCACCGTCTTCGTCAAAGATTTGTGGCTCTAGCCGGTCAGCCCCAGTTGCAAGGCGATTGCGCAGCGCAGAAATGGCAGCTGCAGGGGAGGAGCCAATGCAGCGCATCAAGGCGAGCGTGCCCCAAAAAGCCAGACGTTGTTCGCGCTTGCCATCGCCCGCGCGGGCCACCAGACCAAAGCAATAATCAAGCGCCGCTTCTTGGAAATCGAGATGCGCCTGGTTGAGGGGGTATTCTCGGTCAAGCGTTTTATGCGGACGAAAAGCCGACTCCTCTGCCCAATCGCCTGACACAAGGTCAATGCGGCGGCGTTGGACATAATGGCGGGCGAGGGCGACGCGGTAGGGCTCGCTTTCAAAGTTCAGCGTGCCAAATTCCGGGGAAATCAGGGACAGAAGGCGGGCAAAGGCCTCGTCATCGCCGCTATGTGGCGTTGCCGTCAGCATAATCAGCCCACGGTTCGGATCGCGGGCAAGGCCCGAAAGCAAATCGAACCGCTGTTGTTTGCCTTTGTGGGTGCCAACGCAGGCATGCGCCTCATCTACCACCACCATGGCGGGGCAGGCTTTTGCAAAGTGATCGCGGCGCTTTTCGGCTTTGATGTAGTCAAGGCTGACGACGGTGAACGGATGCACGTCAAAAATGGATTGCGAGGGCAAGAGGTCACGCTCCAAGCGTGCCGCAGAGCCTGAGGTGACAGCCACGGCGTCGATGCCAAAGCGGGTGGAAAGCTCTTCGGTCCATTGCTCGACAAGATGAGGAGGGCAGAGAACAGCAAAAGCATCCAGCTCGCCCCGATCCATCAATTCGCGCAAGATCAGGCCGGCTTCAATGGTTTTGCCGATGCCAACATCGTCGGCGATCAGCAAGCGCGGGACGGGCAGGCGCAGGGCCATCAAAAGGGGGACAAGCTGATAAATGCGCGGCTCAAAACTGATTTGGGCTGCGGATCGGAAGGGGCCTGCGCCGCGCCGCAGGGTCAGGCGCAGGGCCTCGGCCAAGAGGGCCGCGTTGGCCTGGACTGTCTGGCGCGCATCGGCGGGCAGATCAAAGCGGGCGGCCACGATTGGTGCCAGCTCCAAGGCGGGATTGAGCAAAACCGTATCGGATTCCGACCCAGTCAAAGGCCGCAGGGCAAGCCAGCCGTCGCGCGGCGTCGGCAGGTTAACCCATTCCCGACCACGGGCACGGACAAGATCGCCGGGGGCAAAGGTCAGGGTCATTGCGTGCCTTTCAGGAGGGTAACCAATAGGGTGGGAACCCCGGCTTCGGGCAGGGCGACAAGAGTCCAACCTGCGTTTTCGGCGGCGGTAAAAATAGGCTGTGGGATTGGGCCGGGGTGGGCCGCAACGTAGTGCGTTGGCCAGCTATAGGCGAAGGTCGTGCCAGAAACGATGGTTTTGGCCAGTTCTGGCGCTGGCAGGCCTACCGCCGCAAAGTGGCCGCACCATGCATCTTCGGGGACCGCCTGCGCCGTCAGGGTGACTTTACCGCGCGCAAGCGCGATCAGCATTGCCTTGGCTGCAGCATCGGTGCGGTCGATCTGTTCATGGTCGGGTTGGTTGAAATAGGACAACAGGCACCGATAGCAGCCCTTGACGCAGGCCTCTGACGCATGGTCGACCAGCAGGCCGGGGTCATTCGCCTGAATTGCCGCATCGACACCGTCGAAATGCATCAAATCGAGCGCGTGACGGGCCACATTGGCCAGAGCCGTGGGATCGGAAATCAGACGGTTCAGCACACCCGCGCCGCCTTCGGTTGCCTCGTAGGTCAGCACGGCGCGACGGTTATCCCGGGCGGGCAGGGGTTCGCTCAGGATCTCGCCCTCCTCCAACTGATAGGCGATTTCGATGCCGCGCAGAAGGGCGTGCTGGACGGTGGTCAGCGTCGTGGGCGCGCAAGCATCGGCATTGGAAAACCTGAGAAGCAGCGCGTTCTTGCTATCTTTGACAATTGGCACGATGCGCACAGACTTCACCTCGTCTGGCGGCGTGCTGTCGTCCAGCTCGTCTTCGGTCTTGTTCCAAAACCCTGACCTTGGGTCGATACCAAAGCCCAGAACCTCTTTATCTTTGCGCCGCTTCAAGCCCTTGTTGAGGCGGCTGATCTCGGCACGGTTGGCATATTGCAGGGTCAGCAGCGGCGCATCGTCGACGCTGATCTTGCCTTCGATGATCTGTGGCACGCCATTTTTGTTCAAGGGCCATGCAAAAACAGTCTGAATGTCAAAACCTTGACGCACGCGTTCTTCGTCGTTGGCGGTGATGCGCTCTGCCGGTGCCGTTTCCACGTTGTCGATCCGCAGGGTTTTGCGAATGGGCACGCAGCCGGCCATCGGGTTGCGGCAGGCATGACAACGCTCAACCTCTGCCTCATGGGCCGCACCGCAGGATTGGCAGATGAAAATCTCCTTAGTGGCCAATCCATCGCCAGTGTCGGATTGTGCGTCAGGTGGCAGTTTGGCTTTGACGACGCGGAAGGCGCGACCCTCGTGATAGATCAGGCTGCGCGGTCCGAATTCTGAGATGGCCAGAAAGCGCGCGCGTGAGAGGAATGCGCCTTGTTTCGATTGCGTGCCGGTTGAGGGCACGAAGGCGTAAAGCGGCAGGCGGGGAAAGTTGTAGCCGGGCAAGAAGCCTTCTGTGGCGAGGTAGCGGTAGCAATAGAAATCGGAGCCGTTGGTGGCACGCCCCTGTTCCAGAATGCTGATCTGTTCATTGGCTTGGGCTTGGCTTTGCTTCACCCGCTGGCGCTCGGCACCGGAAAGACCAGACATTTCGGATTTTGTATTCGCGTCCTGCAATTGTTTGCGCGCGGATTGGTAGAGCTGGCGCCAGCGGTCAAAGGCTTGGTTCAACGCCTCAGGAGCCTCGGCGGCCACTGTTGCGACATAGGTATCGGCATCCTCAAGCCAGATGGGGGGCTCGGGCAGAAACGCCAGCACCTGATCAAGCAGACGGCGCATTGGTGGTGCGGCCCGTGCAGAGAGGTCTGCCTGTTGAATGTCGGACAGGATCGCTGCGGTAAGCGGCAGGCCATCGGTTAACAAATCGAGGCTTTTGGGAATGTCGGGCGAAAGTGCCAATTTTGCTTCGGCCAGCCAGACGGCATGCAGATGCGACCGCACCAGAGCTTCGTTCGAGATATCCAACTCCGGCGGGCGGACCTGGCCTGCGACCATTTCGATCCGGCGGTTGAAGTAATATTGGTCATGCGGGCTTTGCGCGGCGCAGTAGGTGACGATCAACGCGGCTTGGCCCGATCGCCCCGCCCGCCCGGCGCGTTGCGCGTAATTGGCGGGTGTGGGTGGCACGTTGCGCAGATAGACGGCGTTCAGGGCTGAGATGTCGACGCCAAGCTCCATCGTGGGGGAGCAAAAGAGGGCGGGCAGAAAGCTGGCGGGCTCTTGCCCCGCACGCATCTCGGCTTGATTGGCGGCGATATTGGCCAGATCCTCATCTTCGGCGCGGAAACGCCATTCCCGCCATTCCCGCTGCTCTTGTTTGACCTGCGCTGTGTGCTCGCGCCCCTCCAGCCCCATGAAAGCGGCTTTGCCTGTCGCGAGATCGCGCGCGATGCCGGTATACAGCTGGTGGAAATAGGGATTGCCTGCTGCAGATGCGTCCTTAAGTGCCTCTCCAGGGCAAAGCCGCACCGCCGATGGGATCAGCCGCCAACCGGGGCGATCTTGCCATGTGCCAACCGGACGGATCAGCCCTTCTGTGGTCAGCATCGCAAGGACGCTTTCCATGAAGTGCATGTAGTCGTCGCTCTTCAGCTTTTCCCCAAGCACCGATTTGCGGTTGATGATCCGCGCCAGACGCGAGCGAGGGCCGCCGCGAATAAGGGTCAACTCATCCGCAAGGCGGGTGTCTTTCTTCGACGGCGGCGTCAGCATGAAGGCGGTGAAACCGCGGGGCTTTTCGCCCAAATCCATCGCCCATGGGTCACGAAGATGCGAGCGGGAGTTTTGCGAAATGCCTTCAAGGATTGTGGCGTCGAGCGACTCCGTGTCAACCGCCAGCCCTTCGAGGAAGGCATCCAAAATGGCGCGGAGAACCGCTTCACGCTGGGCTGGCTCGAGTTTGCCCAGAAGGGCCGAAGTGTCGGCCATCAGGGCGCCGTCCTGTGCCAGATCGTTCAGGCCGACGTAATCGACACGGATCAGTTTCAGCACAGACAGGCTGGGATTCGTAAATCGCCAACCACGCCGAAGGTCTGTCCAAACCCGGTGGGCAAGAACTTTGGTCAGGGCGGTTTCGGCGTTTTTGCGCTGGACCGTGGCCAAGTCTGCATCGCCCATCCAGAATTTGCGCGCAGCAGGGTTGTCGGCTGTAAAGCCCAAGGCGCGCCCGACGCGCAGGCCGAACTCCTCATCTGACAGCCCCTCATCACCCGCTTTTTGAACGGCCCGCAAAATTGCGCCCCGCAGCAGCCCGATGAACAGAAAATCGTTGAAATGCCCCGCTTGCAGGGCCGCGTCCTGTCGGTTGTCAGTGAAGGCCAAAAGCTTGCGCTTGGTCGCGGGTATGCCGCTACCAGCAAGGTTCATCCATTCCAGCGCGCTGCTGGTGATTAAGGTTGTGGCCGAGCTGCGCCCTTCGGCAGACAGGCCCGCCAGCTTGGTGCGCTCGGATGATTTGCTGGACGGCTGTTCGAGACAGCAGGGGCAGAACCCCATTTTCCCGGGCAGGAACCAGAACGGATTGCCGTCCGACGTGACGCGGCCATCGCGGGCCACTGTCATGGCGCGGGGGACCATCTTCTTGCGGGCCGCGCGTAGACGCTGCCCGCCTTTGTGGTCCTCCAGCCAGTCTTCAGGGTATGACACTTCGGAGCCATCGAATTCGTATTCCGCATTCCCATTGGCCATTGGCGTCAGGTAGCCTGCGACATCATCATCTGGATCGCCTTTGAGGGGGCTGTCGTCGATGCTGCGGGCGATAAACTGCGATTGGCCATCCGTTTCCGTCAGCGTGACGATGTGCATTTCTTGCCCACAGCTGCGGCAGAAGCGGGTTGGATAAAGACGGGTCTGCGGCTCGGCGGGGTCTTCGATCTGGCCATCCAGATAGACGTAGCGAGGACTGGCTTTCAGGGTGGTGAAGGCCTCGCCAGATCCTGCGATGAACCGGTGGAGCTTGAAGGCAAGAAAGGCTTTGTCACCCGCGCCCCCACGTTGGGTTTCGGGCTGGCTTACGCGGGTCAGAAAGGCCTTGAGGGTAGTTTCGCAAACATCACGATCGAGGCCACTATCGGTGGCAAGCAGATCGACGGCATCGCCGAAGGGCTGCGGCCGCTTGCGTTTGCGAAGCTGATCTTCGGTCAGCCCTAGCGAAAGTTCCGCCCAAACCGCAAGCGGGTGTTGGCGCAGATCGGCATCGGTCAAGGTGTCGGGCAGGGGGGCCATCAGGGTTTGGGCCAGGCGCGGGATGACATCTGCAAGCGTCAGGTTGGTGTCTGTCGCGCGGCGCAACGTTTCATCTATGATTGCATCAGGCTCCACCAGCGTGCCGAACAACCGCGAGGCGACATTCGCCACGGTGTCCGCGCGTGAGGCATCGGAACCTTCGCTGACCATCGTAGCCGAAGTGCCGATACACAATGGAGGTTTGTCGCCGCCACAACGATCCCGCAAGCGGCGCACCAGAACGGCGACATCGGCACCCTGTCTGCCGCGATAGGTATGAAGTTCGTCCAGCACAATGAATTGCAAACCATTCGCGTTGCCGATCACTTCCGCATCAAGCCCGTCTTGCCGGGTCAAAAGCAGTTCAAGCATCATAAAATTGGTCAGCAAAATATCAGGAGGATTGGCAGCTACGGCCTTACGTTTTTCTTCATCTTCTTGTCCAGTATAGCGTTTTACGACAGGGCGTAGGGCGTCTGGCAGGCCAGATTGATCGAGGAACTTGTTGATTTCTTTCATCTGGCTGTTGGCCAGCGCATTCATCGGATAGACAATGATCGCCCGTGTGCGGGGTGCCTCACCTGCTTTACGGGCCTTGATGATGGCATCAATGATTGGCACGAAAAAACACAGCGACTTGCCCGATCCGGTGCCAGTTGTGACGACGAAGCTTTTCCCGGAATTTCCCTTGGCGATGGCCTCGGTCTGATGCGCATGGAACTGGATGGCCTGGCCATTCATCCGGAACACCTGTGCGGTCTCCGGTGCTATCAGGCCATCTGACACAAGCTGCGTGGTGGTTTTGCCATGTTCGAAATGTGGGTTGATCGACAAAAGAGCATCAGGCCAGAAGTGCCCGTCTGCATACTGCGCATCGATCGCGGCTTTCATGTCAGGCGCGCGGATCTTGCTGAAAGAGCGCGAAAAGCTGGAATATTTTTCAACCAGAGAGCTGTCGAGATCGAAGGCCTGCATATTGTTTGGTCCCAATTACTCAGAGAATGCTCAGTCTATTTTAAAGCTATTGCAATGGCTTGTAGCTGGCAACAACGCGTTCGGCTTTGGGCGACCACGCTGTCCCGTTCCGGGCGAAAACGGGTTGTTTACAGAAGGCTCGCCGACTGCGAGCTGTCTTGGAGGCGAGGAGTCGGGGCATGTCGTCAGCTCTCGACCTGCTCCTCTGCGGTCGCGGCTGCGCCCAAAAACACCGGATTGATGCGGGCATCCAGTTTCAACCACATTGCGGCACCGCGCTGCTGGAGGAATGCGGCATAGTCGTCGACCTCGATCCCTGCGGCTTTTCGATCAATGAGGTGGGTCCTTAGCGTCGACACCATCGTCGGGTTCGTCTTCTCGAAGCTCGGGATGTAGGCGCTGGGCGCACGGGCAGAGATCATGCGCTTGTTCAGGTCAGCCCCAATCAGAGTGATATTCACGACTGAATTCTCGTTGCCGATACCCTGTGCCTTTAGGAAGTCTTTGGGGAAGAAGTGGTGGTAGTTCTTCGACGATGCGATCTTCAGAAAGCTATTGTCGAGCAGAACCGTCCCGTCGTTATGGAAGTTGCGGGGCTGCTCGTCGGCCAGAAGACAGAGGATCGCCTTGCAGACCGCGTTGCCAGTGGCGAAGTTCATTCCGATCAAGTCGAGGGCACTGACCACGCGGGTCTTCGCGATCAGATCAGACCACGTGCCCGGTTTACCCGCGAGGATTGCGTCGATGGCGCGCTTGTCTGCCGCGAGAGCGGATTCCACCGCCGACGAATAGCGGGAGCTGAGCGCGGCGCGCCAGAAGAACTCACGCATCCGAAGTTGAGCGTCGCCGACCGGCTCGCGTTTGTTTTTATAGAACCAGTACGCGAACGGGACCAATAGCGTGTCGTAAGGCAACAAGGCCGACACCGGGATGCGGTAAGCCGTGCGGAAGTGATCGACGGCGCTCTCCAGCGCATCGACCGCGAGCGGCCAAGTCTTGATGATGGCGTTCTTATCCAGGGACAGGATCGTCGCGCGCTTCGGATCGCCCGTCTCGCTCAGGACGAGGCTGAGAAGCTGGAGCATGATAGACGGTGAAATTCCATCATAACCGCGCTCGGCGAAGTCTTTTGCGACCTCGTGCCATTTGTCCTGCATGTCGAAGCCCTGC
>Ga0209702_10006179_pt1 | contig 15616 bp, 10 predicted proteins | sample FRY01_FD_187210 | JGI IMG/M metagenome (GOLD analysis project Ga0209702, IMG submission 187210) | Freshwater microbial communities from Lake Fryxell liftoff mats and glacier meltwater in Antarctica - FRY-01 (SPAdes) (version 2) | ecosystem: Environmental > Aquatic > Freshwater > Ice > Glacier... | reverse complement strand
TCTGACCTTTGAGCCGCTCGGCCAGTTCGGTGAGCCCCTGCGCGCCTTGCCAGACCACACCCTCGCCCAGCGCCACGCGGGCGCGCAAAGCGTCGATGCGCGACAGGCGCAGGCTGTCGGCGTCGAAGTCTTTGGCGCGGTCGTCAAACAGCTCCAGCAAGCCATCGAGCCAGGGCTTGAGCGGCGCGGTGGCCACGCGGTAAAAGCCCTGGCCGTCGGCGGTGGGCAGGTAAATGTGCTCGGGCCACAGCGGCGCCGGGCCTTCTTCGGTCTGGCGCAGGTCGGCAATGATCTGCGGCAAAACCGGCAGCAGGTTGATGCGCTGCCCGTTCACCTCCAGGCCGAGTGACAGGTCGAACCAGGCCGAGGTCTCACCATCGCCCTGGGGCGTGAGGTCCACCGTGAGTTCGCCCGCCGGACGCACCCAGTGGCGCAGATCGGCATCCATCTCGATCACAAAACCCGCCGCAAGCAGCGGCTGGAATTGCGCGTCGGCCCAGTGCAGCCAGCGCATGGGGCTGACACGGTCGGACAAGACAAAAATACCGTCTTCTTCGTGCGTCAAACCCAGTCCGTGCAGGCGCTCCAGCGCCAAGGCCTCGCTGCTCAGATCGCGCTGCAGCAACACGCTGTCACCGTCCTCATGCTCAAACACCACCGGGTTTTCAGCGTCAGACCACCAGCCTTGACAGCCTTCGTAATCGAAGTCCAGCTGCACACACAGTGCGTGGGGCGCGCTGGGTGCGCTTGTCTCCAGCTCAACCAGTCGGGACAGGTGCAGCCGCCACAGCGGCACGCCGCCGGCACGCCGCAGCGTGGGCAACACAGGCGGCGGCGCGACAGCAGAGCCCAGACGGCGCAGCAAGGCCGCCGGGTGTTTTTGCATCACATGCAGCGGCAACTCAGGCGCTTGCAGCAGCTCGTGTTGGTGCGGGTCGCCGCCGCCTTCGACCGGCCCGCATTCGTGGTGGCCGAGGTGTAGGTAGAGCAGGGGTTTGTTGGCGCACAACATCGCTTCAGGCGGTGTCAGCTGCGGCCGCAGCCGCCACACCGTGTCTGGTTCTTGCGCGCTGACTTTTTCCTCCCAGCGCCAGGCCAGCGCCAGCGCGGGACCCCAGACGATCGGCTCGCCCGCAGCGCCGTTGTCTTCGCGCCACAACAAGCGGCCGGTGGTGCTGGCCCGCGTCAGCACCAGGGCGGCGGCCACTGTGTCCAGGGACCAGTCGCAAACGCTGCCATAGCGACCGGGATCTGTCACCGGTGGCAAGGCGCCCAGCAGCGCCAGGATGTCGTGGTCCAGGTCGGTCAGCTCGACCCCTTGGCCGTGATGTTGGGTGCTGCGAAAATACAGCGGCGTGACGCTGCGCGGCTTGCTCCACCCGCCCTTGACCTTCAGAGAAGACGCACCAAGGCCGATCCGCAAGACCGGCCTTTCGCCCAGCGAATGGTGCAGATGCAGCAAATAAACCGGCAACTGCGTGCTGGGTGCGCGCGACAGCCCAACGGTGGCCAACAAGCGGGTGGCCGGTGCGGGCGTGCTGTCACGGGCCAGCAGCCAGCGCTCGGCCTGCAAGGTTTGCTGCTGGCGCCGATGTTGCTCGGCGGCCTGGTGTTGCTGCAGCACCAACGCAGCCGTCTTTTGTGCCCACTCTTCGGGTGTGAGGCCAGACAGCGCATCCACCATGCGCTCGCCCTCGTAGGCCGCCTTCACCAACAGCGCCACCGCGTGTTTGCACTCAGACCCAACCGGGCAGCTGCAATCGCTGTGCCAAAGCCCAACGCTCAAGCCACCCTGTGGGTTGGGCAGCAGCTGCAGGTCCACCGACAGCTGGTACGGCGCGGGCTCTGTGCCTTGAACCTTGCCGGTCAATTCCCAAAACCCAGCCGCGCCGCTGCGGGCGGGCTTCACCTCAAGTTGCCGCACCTTCTGCCCCAGGTGCAGCTGCAGGCCACGGGCAAAGGTGGGTGGATCGACCTGGGTGGTCAGCGAGGGAAGTTGGAACCACATGGGCAGGGATGCTAGAGGCCAGAAGCCAAGAGCTGGCGAAAAAAGGTGAAATTTTGTGCCGGGAAGGCACGTCAATTTTGTGTTGGACTCAGCCCACAGCCAGCGGTATGACCCGCCGCACCGGCGCTTCGGCCCGCGCCCGCAGCTGCCCGCAGCCGCCCTCCACATCCTGCCCGGCCGACTGGCGCAACTTGGTGAGGATGCCGCGCCGGTGCAAGCGGCGCGCCAGGTCGGCGGCTTTTTCCCAGCTCGGACGGGCAAACGGCAGCTCGGGTACCGCGTTGTAGGGAATCAGGTTGAGGATGGCGTATTTGCCCGAGAGCAGGCGCACCAGGCCTTCCACCTCGTCCTCGCCGTCGTTGATGCCGTCCAGCAGCGTCCACTGGTACTGAATCGGGTAATCGGTGGCGCGGGCGTAGGCCTCGCCGAGCGCCACCAGCTCGTCGGGCGCAATGCGCGGTGCGCGCGGCAGCAGGCGTTCGCGCAACTCGGGCTTGGTGGTGTGCAGCGAAAGCGCCAGCGCGGGCTTCACGCTGGCGCGCGGCAGCGCCTCGAACACGCGTGCATCGCCCACGGTGGAGAACACCAGATTCTTGTGGCCGATGTTGCCCACCGTGCCCAGCAGCTCAATGGCTTCCATCACGTTGCCCAGGTTGTGCGCCGGCTCGCCCATGCCCATGAACACCACCTTGCTCACCGGGCGCCGCGTGCGCGCCAGCACCACCTGGGCCACGATCTCGGCGCTGCCGATCTGGCGAATCAGGCCGGTGGTGCCGGTCATGCAAAACACGCAGCCCACCGCGCAGCCGACCTGGGTGGACACACACAGCCCCGCAATGCGGCCCGGTGGCAGCAGCACGCTCTCAACCAGCTGGCCATCGCCCAGCCGCACCAGCAGCCGCGCCGAGCCGTCTGCGCCGGGGTGCTCACTTTGCACCGTGGCCAGTGCCGCCAGTTCGGCGCTGATCGCTGGCAGCTCGGCCACCAGCGGCGCGGGCAGGAAATGGTGCAGCTGGCGCCGGCCGCTGGTCTGCGCCAGCGCCTGGCTCCACAGACGCAGCACGCGCTGCTCGTGTCGGGGGTTGGCGCCGAGTGCGCGCAGGCGCTGGCGCAGGGTGTCGATTTGCATGGCGGGTATTGTCAAGGTCTACCGCGCTGTGCTGCTTGGCGCTTTCACGCCGGGGCCGAATCCCGATCGCCAGGCAGAGCCAGCCCCACCGCTTGCGCCGGCTGACTTCCTTCCAGGCTGCCCCGTGCGCCGTTCCCAACCGCTTTGCTACCGAATCCCACCGCCATGAAAACCTTGCAATTTATCCAGCGCAACCCGCACCGCCATTGGGTTGGCGATGGCTTTCCTGTGCGCAGCGTGTTCTCGTACAACGACCATGCCGAGCGCTTCTCGCCCTTCCTGTTGCTCGACCATGCCGGGCCGACCCGCTTCGAGCCCACCACCGAGCGGCGCGGTGTGGGCCAGCACCCGCACCGTGGCTTCGAGACGGTGAGCATCGTGTATGACGGTGAGGTCTCGCACCGCGACTCCAGCGGTGGCGGCGGCACCATTGGCCCGGGCGGGGTGCAGTGGATGACGGCAGCCGCTGGCATCGTGCACGAAGAATTCCACAGCGAAGCCTATGCGCGCAGTGGCGGCCCGTTCGAGATGGTGCAGCTGTGGGTCAACCTGCCGGCCAAAGACAAGCTGGCGGCGCCCGGTTACCAGGGCATTACCCGCGCCCAAATTCCCAGCGTGGCCCTGCGCGATGGCACCGAGACCAGCGGCATGGCCCGCCTGATCGCCGGCGAGCTGCTGGGCGAGCGCGGGCCAGCCCGCACCTTCACGCCCATGCAGGTCTGGGACCTGCGGCTGAACAGCGGCCGCAGTGTCACGCTGCCGGCCCCAGCCGGACACACCACCCTGGCGCTGCTGATGCGCGGTCAGGTGCAGGCCGCCACAGCGGCGCTCGACGCCCCGCAGCCGGGGGATTTGATGGTGTTCAGCCGCGAAGGCGAGGGTGTGACGCTGACCGCCATCACCGACACCACCGTGCTCTGGTTGTCGGGCGAGCCGATCGACGAGCCCGTTGTTGGCCATGGGCCGTTCGTGATGAACACCATGGCCGAGATCCACCAGGCGGTGGCGGACTTTCAAGCGGGACGCATGGGCTCGGTGGGCTGACCCCGCTGCAACTGTGGCGTTGGGCGCAGCGCCACTGGTGAGGAGACCCAGGGCTGAGGAATGAGCGGGTTTTCAGCCCGCGGCCAACCGGAGCCGCCCGGCAACAAGCCGCAAACGACCCGCACGACATGCAGGGCAAGAGCTTGCCTGACATCACGGTGTTCATCCAGCCACCGTTCGGATCGGTCTGGCGCTTCAGGCCCCTCTTGAAATGGGTCGCACGCATGGTGCCGTTGCCGAACCGTTGGTGAATCAGCTCCTTCGAGGTTGTGCCGTACAGGCTCACCAGCTCGCAGAGTCGGTAGACCAGCGGATCGATTCGCACAGCGGTGGCCAGCGAGCCTTTGTTGGCGACCCATGCAGCCCCTTTTGCTCCTCGGCGCTGAGCCCGAAGACGTCGCCCAGCACCTGGGCCTGTGCCTGTGCCTGTGCCTGTGCCGCCGTGGCCGTCATCTGGCCCAGATACAAAGCCGTGGTCCCTTCCCTGGACCGGCCCACTGCAAACCCTTGGCGACCTCGGTGCAAATAATTTTTTCGGTGGCGGCGAGTCGGTTCATGAACGCGCCTTGCGAAGGCAGGGGAAACAGATGAGGCTGCCGGCATTTTGATCGGCCTGCGCTGTGTCTACGTCGGCCCGCTTGGGGTCCCAGCGCCTCAGGTGTTCGGTGCCGTCTTGCTGCTCCAAATCACCGTGATCACCAAGATGGACAGCATCACACCAAGCGAGATCGCCACCGGAATTTTGAAGACGTCGATCGGCATCATCTGGCTGCCGATGAACACCAAAATCAGCGCCAGCCCATGGTTCAGCAGGTGGAAGCGGCTGGCGGCGGCTTGCAGCAGGAGAAACATCGCGCGCAGGCCAAGGATGGCGAACACGTTGCTGGGGAGCCCGCTGAACAGGTCTGTGGTGATGGCGGAGATGGCGAAGATGGCCGGGATGGAATCAACCGCGAAGATCACGTCGGTCATTGCAAACCAGCGCCACCACCATCAGCAGCGGTGTGGCAATGCGCTTGACGCTCTCCGCGGTCCAGGACTTTGCGCCGCCGCGATGCTGGCTCAGCGCCGGGCTGTCTTCCAGGTTTTCTTGCTTGCTGGCCGCGCACCACATCTGGAGACCGGTGAGGATGGGGAAAGAGCCGAACACGCAGAGGATGCAGTGAAACTGGTCCAGCAGCCAGGCGCCCAGCAAAATCATGATGGTGCGCAACACGATGGCACCGATGGTGCCGATCATGGGCACCTGCTTCTGGAATGCCGGCGGCACCCCGCGAACGCGAAGTGGGTGAAGATCCACAGGAAGACAAAGATGTTGTCCACCGCCAGGCTCTTCTTAACCAGCTAGCGGGTGAGAAACTCCAGTGCTTTCTCGTTGGCGTTGGCACCCGACCCGGTGGTGTCGCGGATGGTGAACCACAACACCATGTTGAACAGAAAACCCAAGCCGACCCAAGCCAGCGACCTGTTCACCGCATTTTTTCTCGCTCACGCCGTGTGCGCCCGCCTTTTGAGCGCAACGAAGTCGACAAACATCGCCGCGATCGCAAACCCGACGAAGACAACCCAGAGCCACAGGGGCGCGGTGGTTTCCATAAGAACTGCCTTGGTTTGGTGTTGCACACCCACAAGGTCTTGCCGAGGCTGGGCGTGGCGCCCAGCCCGAGGTTTCCGGCCGCGTGCACCGCACGCCGCGCATTCACGAAAACCCCTCTCGTTGCGCCAGACGGTGTGTCAAGCGCCGCTGAAGAAGCGACTGCCCCGGAAGTTAGACCATGATTCCCGGTCGGTTTGGCAAAGCGTCACAAGCCGAAGAGCCGTCAAGCAGAACCTGACGATCAGGCAGCTTCCTTGTAAAACACCCCACGCTTCAGAAGGCGCGGCACCTGTACCGTCATGCTGTCGTGGATGGCGGCGATGTGCTGGGGTGTGGTGCCGCAACAGCCGCCAACGATGTTCACCAGGCCCTCGGCGGCAAACTCGTGCAGCAGGCGGCTGGTGACATCGGGTGTTTCGTCAAAACCGGTGTCGCTCATGGGGTTGGGCAGGCCAGCGTTGGGGTAGCAGCTGATGAAGGTATCGCCCGCCACCTTGGCGAGCTCCTGGATGTAGGGGCGCATCAGGGTGGCGCCAAGCGCGCAGTTCAGGCCCACCGCCAGCGGCTGGATGTGGCGCACGCTGGCCCAGAATGCGGTCACTGTCTGGCCGCTCAGAATACGGCCCGAGGCATCGGTCACGGTGCCGCTGATGATCACCGGCAGGCGCTCGCCGCTGGCCTCGAAAAACTCGTCGATCGCGAACAGCGCGGCCTTGGCGTTGAGCGTGTCGAAGATGGTCTCGACCAAGAGCACATCGGACCCTCCTTCAACCAACGCCTCGATCTGCTCGTAGTAGGCCGCTCGCAGTTGTTCGAAGGTGACATTGCGCGCGCCAGCGTCGTTCACATCGGGGCTGATGCTGGCGGTCTTGGGCGTGGGGCCGAGCGTGCCGCAGACGAAACGCGGTTTGTCGGGCGTCGAGTATTTGTCGCAGGCTTCGCGCGCCAGCCGGGCCGAGGCCAGGTTCATCTCACGCGCCAGGTCGGCCATGTCGTAGTCGGCCTGGGCCACGGTGGTGGCACCAAAGGTGTTGGTCTCGACCAAGTCGGCACCCGCCGCCAGGTAGCTTTCGTGGATGTCGCGGATCACCTCGGGCCGGGTGATGCTCAGCAACTCGTTGTTGCCTTTCACGTCTTTGTGGAAGTCCTTAAAGCGCACGCCGCGGTAGGCTGTTTCATCCAGCTTGAAGCGCTGGATCATGGTGCCCATCGCGCCGTCGAGGATGGCGATGCGCCGTTTGAGGATGTTGGGCAGCGCCTGGGCGCGGGTGTAGATGGGGGTGTTCACAGCGGTCATGCTGGGATTGTAAGAAGCAGCACAAGCAGGCATGGAAATGGGGATTGCCCCCCCGGTCCAGACCCCGCTGGGTGGGCGCGGGTCACAGTGACTGGCACGCCACAGCGCCCGCCAAACACCTGAAAAACACCTGCAAAACACCTACAAAACACGCATCCACCAACCCCTTTCGAGCGCCACCTGGGAGTCCCCATGTCCAGCACCTTGTACACCCACTGCGTCCCCGTTTTCAAGCAAATGCCCACGGCCCTGAAGGCCATGCTTGCGCAGGCAGACGCCCAGGTAGTCGCCGAAGCGATGGAGCCCGATGCCCTGCTGCAAGCGCGCCTGTTTCCCGACATGCTGCCTTTGCTCAAGCAGGTGCAGATTGCCGCCGATTTTTCGCGTGGTGTCTCGGCGCGCCTGGCCGGCGTGGAAGTACCGACCTTTGACAGCCAGGAAAAGACCTTCGCTGACCTGGACGCGCTGTTGACGCAAACCCTGGCCTTTCTGGACCGCCTGGACGCGTCCCTGTTTGAAGGCAGGGAGGGCAGCGAAATCGTCTTGCGCCCCGGCACGCCGAAGGAGAAAAAGCTGAACGGGCTGTCCTACCTGGCAAATTACGGTTTGCCGCAGTTCTTTTTTCACCTAACCACCGCTTACAACATCCTGCGCCACAACGGCCTGGCCATCGGCAAGCGCGATTTTCTGGGCGCTTACTGAACCGGCAGCAATCCAAAATTGCCATTGCGCGCATGGCTGCCACCCAGTGCACCCGCCCCACCAAGACACGGTGGCCGAGCGGCACCGGGCCGGCGCGGTGGCACTGTCGGGCGAACAGCGCCCGGAATTTCTGAGCGGGTGCCAGGTGGCCTGCAGAGACCCGGCAGCCTTGCGATGCAATCCCGCCCCAACCCTGGCGAGGGGCACCGCCCGATCGCCCGATCGCCCGCCACACGCGGGTAAACACCCGATTGACACCGCCACTGTGGCGGCCGATGGTGCTTGCTCATGTCAGGTCCGCAGGAGTCGTCCATGTCTACCCGTCAGCACCAGCACATCGCCACCGTGATGCAAGTGGCCACCGATGGCGCCCATGCGAGCGCCGCAGCCGGGCACGAGCAGGTGATCCGCGATTCGTGGCACCGCTGCGTGCACGAGCACCGCCTGGACCCAAGCCGCATGCAGGAGGCGATTATCTTGCCGCAGGCGCGGCTGCGTGAGCACCAGGACCAGATGCAGGCGCTGCTGCAGATCGCGCGCCACGGGCTGGCGTCGCTCTACAGCAAGGTCGCGGGGCTTGGCTATGTGGCGCTGCTGACGGACGCGCGCGGCATCACCGTGGATTTTCTGGGCGACCTGGTGTTCGAGCCCGGCCTGCGCAAAGCCGGCCTGTATCTCGGCGCTGACTGGAGCGAGCACAGCGCCGGCACCTGCGGCGTGGGCACCTGCATCAGCACGGGCCAGGCGCTGACGGTGCACCTGGACGACCACTTTGACGCCACCCACATTCCACTCACCTGCACAACAGCGCCGGTGTTTGACAGCACGGGCGAGTTGCGCGCGGTGCTGGACATTTCGCAACTGCGTTCGAGCCAGCCCAAGGCAAGCCAGCAGCTGGCGCTGCAGCTGGTGAAGCTGTGTGCCAACGACATCGAGAACGCGGCTTTCCTGCACCGGCATCGCAGCGATTGGGTCCTGCGTTTGTCGGCCGCGCCACAGTTCCTGGACGTGCAGCCCGACTACCTGCTCGCGCTCGGGGCCAGCGGCCGCGTGGTGGGCCACAACCGGCGGGCCCAGCTGGCGTTGTTCGGCCGGCGTCTGCCTGCGCAGCCGCTGCTGGGCAGGGACTTCGAATCGCTGTTCGACTTGCCGTTCAACCAGCTCGGACGCTTTGTGCTGACGCAGCCGTCGGACCAGCGGGCGGTGATGCTCGCAGGAGGACAGCAGCTGTTGTTTCTGTCGGCAATGCCTGCGCCGCCCAAGCCGGTCGCAGCGGTGGCGCGCCAGCACAGCGTGCCTCCGGCACTGGCGGCGTTGTCGGGCGGCGACGCGGCGCTGGACCGGCAAATCGAGCGCTTGGCGCGGCTGGTGAACACGCCGATCAGCCTGCTGATCACAGGTGAGACCGGCTCGGGCAAAGAGGTGTTCGCCAAGGCGGTGCACACAACCAGCGAGCGGCGCACCCGGCCTTTCGTCGCGGTGAACTGCGCGGCGATTCCCGAGCACCTGATCGAGAGCGAGCTGTTTGGCCACCTGCCCGGCAGCTTCTCGGGTGCGTCGCCCAAAGGCAAGCGCGGTCTGATCATGGAGGCCGATGGCGGCACGCTGTTTCTCGACGAAATCGGCGACATGCCGCTGGCGCTACAGGCGCGGCTGCTGCGCGTGCTGTCTGAGCGTGAGGTGTTGCCGGTGGGTGCCACGCGACCGTTGCCGGTGAACATTCGCGTCATCGCAGCGACCCACGCGCCGCTGGAATTGCGTGTGCGGCAAGGGCGTTTCCGCGACGACCTGTACCACCGCATCAAGGGTGCACACATTGAGCTGCCATCGCTGCGCGCGCGCAGCGATGTCGCTGTGATGATCACGCGCATGCTGAACGGACGCACCATCACGCCGGCGGCCCTGCAGCGGCTGCTCGGGCACGCCTGGCCGGGCAATCTGCGCGAACTGCGCAATGTGCTGGACTACGCGACCAGCATTTGCCGCGAGGGCCCAATCGAAATCGACGACATGCCAGAGTTGTCTGCTGGCCACAGGGTGGGCTCTGCCAGCGTGCCTGTGAAGGCCCAAGACAGCGACGGCCCCGAGGCTCTGCTGCAAGCCTTGCGCTCGGCGCACTGGAACGTGAGCGCGGTGGCGCGTGACATGGGTCTGGCGCGTATGACGCTGTACCGGCGCATGAAACGGGCCGGTGTTGTGCCGCCCAACCGGCTGAATTGATCCCCGCGCGCAGCCGGTTCTGCGGCGTTCTGGATTTGGGCAATTCGCGCTGGAACGGGCTGTGACAGCTGTCACTTGAAGCTGTGACAGCTGCCCGGGGTGTGACACCCTGGGCGCGAACGCGAATGCTTTTGAATCAAGGGCTTACAAAGGTTCTTCGCCTGGCATGGGTCTTGAATACAAATCGGTGCCAGCCCCATCGAGGCTGGCATTCACAGGAGGCAACACCCATGACCGACACCACCCCCTTGCAGCGAGCGCAGCGCTGGCTGGACCAGTTCGGGGCCGCACAGACCTCGGACAAAACCGACGCCGCGGTGGCGCTGTTTGCCGCCGATTGTTACTGGCGCGACCTCGTCTCCTTCACCTGGAACATCCGCACGCAAGAGGGCCTGGATGCGGTGCGCGACATGCTTTCTTCGCGCATGACCGAAACCGGCGCCTCGAACTTTCAGCTCGAAGGCGAGCCCACCGAGGCCGACGGTGTGACGGAAGCCTGGTTCACCTTCGAGACGCGCTTGGCGCGCGGGCGCGGCCAGCTGCGACTCAAAGACGACAAAGCCTGGACGCTGCTGACCACCATGACCGAGCTGAAAGGTTTCGAAGAAAAAACCGGCAGCCACCGCATCAAAGGCGCCGAGCACGGAGCGCAGCAGGGCCGCCAAAGCTGGCTGGAGCGGCGCGAAGCGGAAGAGGCGCGTCTGGGTTACGAGGCGCAACCCTATGTGGTGATCATCGGCGGTGGCCAGGGCGGCATTGTTTTGGCCGCCCGACTCAAGCGCCTGGGTGTGCCCACCATCGTGATTGAGAAGAACCCGAAGGCGGGCGACAGCTGGCGCAACCGCTACAAAACCCTGTGTCTGCACGACCCGGTTTGGTACGACCACCTGCCCTACATGCCGTTCCCAGACGACTGGCCCGTGTTCGCGCCCAAAGACAAGCTGGGCGACTGGCTGGAGATGTACACCAAGGTGATGGAGATCAACTACTGGGGCTCCACCCTGGCCAAAAAAGCGAGCTTCGATGAGGCCAAGGGGGAATGGACCGTGGTGGTGGAGCGCGAGGGCAAAGAGGTGCTGCTGCGCCCCAAACAGCTTGTTTTTGCACTCGGTGTCTCGGGCTACCCCAATGTACCCAAGATCGAAGGGGCCGAGACCTTTCTGGGCGAGCAGCACCACTCCAGCAAGCACCCTGGCCCGGAGCACTATGCGGGCAAAAAATGCGTCGTCCTCGGCTCCAACAACTCGGCCCACGACATCTGTGCTGCGCTGTGGGAAAACGGTGTCGACGTCACCATGATCCAGCGCAGCAGCACGCACATTGCGCCTTCTGAGTCGCTGATGGAGCTGGCGCTGGGCGGGCTGTACAGCGAAGAGGCCATCAAGAACGGCATCGATCACCACAAGGGCGATCTGGTGTTTGCCAGCGTGCCGTACAAAATCATGCACACCTTCCAGATTCCCGTGTACGACGAGATGAAGAAGCGCGAAGCCGATCTTTATGGCCGACTGGAGAAGGCAGGTTTCATGCTCGACTTCGGCGACGACGGCTCGGGTCTGTTCATGAAGTACCTGCGCCGTGGTTCGGGCTACTACATCGACGTGGGCGCCAGCGAACTGGTGGCCGACGGCAGCATCAAGCTCAAGAGCGGTGTCGACATCCAGTGCATTCACCCCAAGAGCGTGACCCTGTCCGATGGCACTGAGCTGCCTGCCGACCTGATTGTCTATGCAACCGGCTATGGCTCGATGAACCGCTGGCTGGCCGACCTGGTGTCACCCGAGGTGGCCGACCGGGTGGGCAAGGTCTGGGGCCTGGGCTCCAACACCACCAAAGATCCCGGACCCTGGGAGGGCGAGCTGCGCAACATGTGGAAGCCGACAAACCAGCAGCAGCTGTGGATTCACGGCGGCAACCTGCACCAGAGCCGCCACTACTCGCAGTTTCTTTCGCTGCAATTGAAAGCGCGCTACGAAGAACTGGACACCCCCGTTTACGGGCAGGCAGCGGTGCACCACCTGCGCTGAGCGCCCGCTTGGATCGGGCGCGTTTCGCCCGATCCAAGAAACCATAGGCGCAACACGTCCCGCGAAGACCCAGCAACCTGAACGCAGCCACGAAAGACAGCGCACCGCATCAACCAGCGTCAAATTTTAAAGATCGGCCTCTCAATGAAAGCAGCACGTTTTTACGACAAAGGCGATATCCGTATCGAGGATATTCCCGAACCTGAAGTCACCGCAGGCACCGTTGGCATCCAAGTGGCATGGTGTGGTATCTGCGGTACCGATTTGCATGAATTTATGGACGGGCCTATTTTTATTCCACCGTGCGGCCATCCCCATCCCATTTCAGGTGAATCAGCACCGATTACCATGGGACATGAATTTTCAGGTGTGGTGTATGCCGTGGGAGACGGCGTCGATGACATTCAGGTCGGGCAGCATGTGGTGGTCGAACCGTATATCGTGGCAGACGATGTCCTGACCGGGCCTGGCGAAAACTACCACCTGTCAAAAAACATGAACTTTATTGGACTGGGTGGCCGTGGTGGCGGACTGTCTGAAAAAATTGCGGTGAAGCGGCGTTGGGTTCATCCCATTTCCAATGCCATCCCGCTGGATCAAGCAGCGCTGATTGAGCCGTTGTCGGTCGGCCACCACGCCTTCGTGCGCAGCGGCGCAAAAGCCGGCGATGTCGCCTTGGTGGGCGGTGCCGGACCGATCGGCCTGCTGTTGTCCGCCATCTTGAAGGCCAAGGGACTTACTGTCATCGTCACCGAACTGAGCACCAAACGCAAAGAAAAAGCCAGAGAATCCGGGGTGGCCGATCATGTGCTGGACCCCTTTGAGGTAGATGTGGTGACGGAGGTCATGAAAATCACCCATGGTCGCGGCGTCGATGTGGCTTTTGAATGCAGCAGTGTCAACCAGGTGTTGGACACCTTGGTCGCCGCCATGAAGGCCACTGGGGTGTTGGTGATTGTGTCTATCTGGAGCCACTCTGCCACCGTCAATGTGCACAGTGTGGTGATGAAAGAGCTGGACATTCGCGGCACCATTGCCTATGTCAACGATCACCAAGAAACCATCAAGTTGGTTGAGGCTGGCGAAATCAACTTGGCACCTTTTATTACTCAGAGAATTGCCTTGGATGATTTAATTTCGAAGGGTTTTGAGACCTTGATTCACAACAACGAATCTGCGGTAAAAATTATTGTCCATCCTTGATTTATTCAAGGCAAATAGCTGATCCGTGTGGTCCAGCCCCTTGCACTGGGGCGCTTTTCTGTCAAGCCTGTCAACCGGCTGATTTGAAATACCGATGACGTCGCCGGGTCGGCGCAATCAGCGAATGAATGGCCAATGGCAGTGGCAAGACCTGCCAACGGTGTTGCAGTGCGGTGCCATTGGCGCGAGCGGGCGGCGGCTTTGATGCGCGGCGGAGCCAAACATCAAAGCCGCGCGGCCAGCCGCGCCGCCTGATCGATCGCCCGCTTGGCATCGAGCTCGCCGGCCTCCAACGCGCCACCAATCACATGCACTGTTTCGCCCTGCGCTGTGAGCTCATCGGCCAGCACCCGCAGCGGTATCTGCCCAGCGCAGAGCACGATGTTGTCGCAGGCAATCCAGGTCGGTCTCTCGCGTTGAGGGCCATGCGAAATCAACAGGCCTTCGTCGCTGATGCGTTCGTAGTTCACGCCACCGATCATCTTCACCTGCTTGTGTTTGAGCGCGCTGCGGTGGATCCAGCCAGTGGTCTTGCCCAGGCCGGCGCCGAGCTTGCCGCCCTTGCGCTGCAGCAGCGTGACCTGGCGCGCCGCCAGGCTCACGGCGGGGGCTTCGGTGCTGAGTCCACCTTGGGCGATTTCGGGGTCGGTCACGCCCCACTCGGCCTGCCAGGCTGGCAAATCCAGCGCAGTGGAAATGCCGCTGTGCACCAGGAACTCTGCCACGTCAAAGCCAATGCCGCCGGCGCCGATCACAGCCACGCGCGGGCCCACCGGTTTGTGCTCGCGCAGCACCTCGATGTAGCTCAGCACCTTGGGGTGCTCCTGGCCCGGAATTTTCGGGTCGCGCGGCACCACACCGGTGGCGATGACGACCTCGTCGAAGCCGTGCAGGTCAGCCGCTGCCACGCGCTGGTTCAGGTGCAGCAGCACGCCGGTGGTCTCGACCCGGCGTTGCAGGTAGCGCAGCATCTCAAAAAACTCTTCCTTGCCCGGTACCTGCTTGGCCATGTTGAGCTGGCCGCCAATGGCGCTGGCAGCGTCGAACAAATGCACCTCGTGCCCGCGCTCAGCGGCCAGCGTGGCAGCGGTCAAGCCGGCTGGGCCGGCGCCCACGACAGCGATGCGTTTTGGCTTCGCCGCAGGGCGGTACACCAGCTCGGTCTCGTGGCAGGCACGCGGGTTCACCAGGCAGCTTGCCACCTTGTTGGCGAACACATGGTCCAGGCAGGCCTGGTTGCAGGCAATGCAGGTGTTGATCAGGTCGCTTTGACCGCGCGCGGCCTTGGCCACGAAGTGCGCATCGGCCAGCAGCGGGCGCGCCATGGAAACCATGTCGGCCATGCCGTCGGCCAGCAGCTGCTCGGCGACCTCGGGCGTGTTGATGCGGTTGCTGGTGACCAGCGGGGTGGTGATGCCGACAGCTGAAAACTCGGCCTTCATCTTTTGCGTGACCCAGGCGAAGGCCGCGCGCGGCACGCTGGTGGCAATGGTGGGCACCCGCGCTTCATGCCAGCCGATGCCGGTGTTGATGATGCTGGCACCGCCCTGGGCCACCGCCTTGCCGAGCTGCACCACCTCGTCCCAGCGGCTGCCACCGGGCACCAGGTCGATCATGGACAGGCGGTAGATGACGATGAAGTCGTGGCCTACCGCTTCGCGTGTGCGCTGCACGATTTCCAGCGGCAGGCGCATGCGCTGGCTGTAGTCGCCACCCCACCCGTCGTCACGCTGGTTGGTGGCCAGGCTCAGGAACTGGTTGATGAGGTAGCCCTCGGAGCCCATGATTTCTACCCCGTCGTAGCCCGCTTCGCGCGCCTTGGCCGCGCAATTCACAAAGGCGCGAATCTGCCGCTCAACGCCGCGCGCGCTCAGCGCATGGGGCCTGAAAGGGGAGATGGGCGACCGGATAGGCGACGGAGCGACAGCGAACGGGTGATACCCATAGCGGCCAGTGTGCAGGATTTGCAGCGCTATTTTGCCGCCGGCCTGGTGCACCGTGTCGGTCACCACGCGGTGGCGGCGCGCCGCGCCCGAGGTGGCCAGCGTGCCGGCCAAGGGCTTGGTCCAGCCGGCGATATTGGGAGAAAAGCCGCCGGTCACGATCAGGCCCACGCCACCTTCAGCACGCTCGCGAAAGTAAGCGGCGAGCTTGCTGAGATCGCGCCCCTCTTCCAGGCCGGTGTGCATGCTGCCCATGAGCACGCGGTTTTTCAGGACGGTGAAGCCCAGGTCGAGCGGGGCCAGCAGGTGGGGAAAGGGGGAAATGGCAGGGTTCGCGGGCATGGGAATCGGGAGGGTTTCGAGGGGAGTGTCGAAGATTTGGCGCGTGGCGCAGCCCTGCAAGCCTAGCCGCTGGGGGCTTTCTACGCAGAGGGTCCGGCCTATAG